>Ga0256404_1004257_pt1 | contig 27346 bp, 27 predicted proteins | sample RumenRJG_01DNA_FD_185990 | JGI IMG/M metagenome (GOLD analysis project Ga0256404, IMG submission 185990) | Bovine rumen microbial communities from Lethbridge, Alberta, Canada - RJG_01 | ecosystem: Host-associated > Mammals > Digestive system > Stomach > Rumen | place: Canada: Alberta | collected...
TAAGCAAAAATATTCTTTACATGAATGGATTTTGTTCATAGCTATCTGGCTGTGGACCGAATCATCACGTCCATGAAAGTAAGATTCGTTTCTATACAAGAAACTTAACTTATCCCGAACTCAGGTTTTCAGCCTCTTTTATGTCACACTTGATAAATACGATCTGGGTAATGACTACCTTGTCGATTAGCTTACGACGGTCGCTCCACTGCCGCCATACCTTTTGTATGGCAACATAAGTCTCAAAACCAAGTTTTTTTATTACCTGTGCATCCCGACGCTCGTGGTTGGGCTTGACATAGGCTACATGCCATTTTTTGCACAAAGCACCGCCTCCGTCTGTCCCATTAACAGATGGTATTTTCAGAGGACTCTTATTGGAATTATCCATATCGGTCTCTTCTTCGTGATCCAAACTGAAAGTCCCAACGTAGTGTCTTTACTGGCACTTTCATGCTTCACAAGGTGATGCCATCAAAGACATGCCAAGTTCAGCACGACGTGGTATGCTGTCTGTTAGCTCTATAGGAGAGCGAATCTCCAACTGAGAGCAAACAGCCATTCAGTTGCTGCAAAGGTAATTAAAAAGAATGGATGGAACAAGGTTATTATCGAAAAAAAATTACCCACTAGCTTATTTTTTTTGAAGTTGGCACCAACACAAAGAAAAACATCAATCGTTCCTCGCAGAATACCATCAATACGGAGCAAACATTACGTCATACGGGAGTTAGGACGGTCACAGGGGACCGCCCGGCAAAACCATCAATACCAAAAAGGCGTCTTGCCATCTGGGGGTTAGGAGGGACACATGTGACAACTCCTCATTTCCACGATGCAAGGGTTGACCTTAGGAGGTGGGTGTCATCCCCGTCATAACACCGCAGGAATCACATTCTGCATCTCTCGCAAAAGGTGGGTGTGTTTATATCTCACAGATTACACAGATTGAGAGAATTTCCCTATTGATACTTAATCACTAATGATAACTTACTGTGAGTTGAGCAAGCTTTTTATCATTTCGTCTATCTCGCGGTTCACTCGGGCAAAGTTGCGGTTGAGCATGACTTCCTTCTGGCGGGCATCCTTGAAGGCGTATATCTTTGGGAGGTCAACGTATTGAGCTTCCTCTTTCTTGATCTCAGCCATATTGAAATTGGTCTTGCAGAAATACTTGGTGGTCCTGAACTCGGGGCTTTCCTCAAGGTTGATGCCACTGAAAGAACTGCGCTCCGTAGGCGTGAAGTCTCGGGCAGCCTGTCCTGCGAGCCAACCAGTGGCCATATCGGCAATCTTGGCGGCAGGAACGAGGTTGTCCATCTTCTCGCTGATGGAGGTGCTGACCTTCGAGTCGTTGATGGTGATGGACTTCGATGTTTGCTTGGCCTTGCCGAAGACATCGTTCTGTGCCCACTCAAGAGTTTCTTTGTTGCGTGCCGCACCCATGAAGATGTTGCCGCAGGTGGTGATAATCTTCTGCATGCCGTTCTTACCATAGTCTGCTTCCAACTGGGGCAGTTCCTGAAAGCCGAGGGTGACGGCGACCTTGTTGCTTCGTGCCGTACCGATAAGACGGTCTATCTTGTGGAAGTAGAGCGTAGGCAGCTCATCGACGATGATGCTCACGGGTAGGTTGCCCTTACTGTTGATACGTGTTACGAGACGGTTGAGGATAAGAGCGTTGAGCGAGCCGATAACCTGTTCCTTTTCGGGGTCGTTGGCGATGACAAGGTAGCTGGGACTGTTCCTGTCGGAAATCTTCAAGTCAAAGTCGTCGCCGGTGAACACCCAGTAAGCCTCCGGGGAAACAAGACGGGCAGCATTGACACGGAGCGTACCCACCATACCCTCCAACTGGTCGTTTGCCTTGTTCTTGTAGGCGGACTGGAACGGTGCCATCAGTGACATGATTTTTGGGTCGTCCATAAGAATATCAAAGACCTCGCTATAGCTACGGCCTAAGAAGCTCAGCACATGGGGCATGTCAGAGTATTCTCCAGTGATGGTGTCGGGCTCCACCTCGTTGCCGTCCTCATCCTCGTACCAACTGCGGGTGATGACGATTTCCTTCTGGTTACGGTCAAGGTAGCTAAAGCCGTTGAGGTCGACGAACATGCCGTCGGCATCGGTGGAGACATTGTTGCTCTCGCGGTCGGTGAAGTCAAGGACTACGTTGCCCCGTTTGTCCAAAGCCTTGTAGTCGCGCCATTTTCTTGTGACGAGTTTCAGTTTTCTGCCGTCGTACTCTACATAGCGGGTGAGCTTCCTGCCATTCTTATATCCCGTCGGGTGGAAGTTGACGAAGAAGTAGATGATGGCGGCAAGGAAGTTCTCGGCGGAGTTCTGGAAGAAAGCCTCTGAGCCGCCTTTCTTCTCGCCACCCCCTTTGTTGAGGGAGGACAGAAGGGTGGCTGCTGTCTCGGAAGCCGCTGCTAAATCAGGGATGTACTTCCGCTGAATGGGGTTCACACGGTTAGAGTACTCCACGTCGGTAAAGTTGACAATGCGGAAGCCACAGTTCTTGGGTAATGTACCCTGCTTGCGATTCTTGCAGTACTGGTAGAAGAGGTTGCGGGCCAGTGCCGGGAACTTGTAGTCATAGACCATCATGGCAAAGCCCTTGGCACTGTGCTGGCGGATGAAGGGGTCGATGATGCCGAAGGACTTACCCGAACCGGGCGTACCTAAGACGATGGTAGCACGGAAAGGGTTGATGATGTTAATCCAGCCGTGGTTCAGACGTTTCTTGTAGTAATAGACCATCGGGATGTTGACGCTGTATTCGTTCTCTTCCTTGTTACGGCTCTGCTCAAAACTCTCGTTGTCGAAATTCCATTTATCATCGCCAATCTTCATGCCCAAGTACTGGGCGATGGCGTCGAATCCCTGGTGGATGAGCATCGTGCCGACAACGGAACAGAGGACATAGAGGCAGCGGTTGAGCGGAAAACCGGCAAAGGCACCGTTGAGGGGCATGCCGTAGAAGACGAAGCACAGGACTATCATGATTGCTCCGGTGAGGACGGGATAGAGGACCATCGTCTTGAGATTCCATTTCAGGCTCTTGCGTGCTTTCGTACCGATGCAGGTAACGGTGATGCAGATGAGTTCCATCACCTTGCAGGTAGCCACAGAATCGAAGACCTTGAAGCGGTGGAAGAGCTCAAGGACGAATGCAATCATGGAGTTGGAGGTCGTGACGGGCAGATTCATCACAATCTCTACAATCAGTATCAGGTAGATGCACGAGCGGAACATGTTGTACATCTGTTGCTGTTCACGGGTTTCTTCCATAAATAAGCCTCCCCAAGCCCCTCCGAATGGAGGGGATGTTGAAATGATTTATAGTTTATACTCAGCTATGCGCTGCGAATTATATTTACACAAAAATTAAAGGTATCTAATGAGCTTGCAAAACGGCCCATATTGGCTCGTAAAACGGCCTCTTTTGTCGACTGAAAGAGGCCGTTTCGCAACGCTGTTTGGTATGTATTGCAAACCCACTGACTTTCAATTACTTACAAGGTTGCACCTCCTGATATCTATGTCTGAATTATCTTTACTATCTTGTTACACCTTTATATATAGGTATTCAAACATCCTCCCCTTTCGGGGAGGCTTGGAGAGGCTGCTTCCTTTAGTGCAGGTTTACCAGCAACTCCGGCGCGAAGCTGTCGGCATTGAGAATGTCATGGTAGTTGATGTCGAGATAGCTGACACGGCCGCTTATCTGGTCCTCGGTGATTTCAAGGCGGAGCTTCTTTTCTTCGGGGAAGGTGAGCTTCTTGAGGACGATGACGTTGCGGTAGGCCTTGGTAAAGTGGTCAGCATGGTTGACCATGTACACCGGGGTGAGCTCGATGGTCTGCGAGTTAGTGGCCTTCAGCTCCTTTTTGTCCATCAGTTTCAGTCGGATCTCGGCGATATCGTACTTGATGTTGCTCTTGTTCTGCAACGAGAAGTCGATGAAGAAGTAGTCGCCGACGGTGTAGATATTGTTCACCTGCGCACGGATGCCATACTGCTTGCCGTGCACGCGGAAACACTTGCGGCGGCTCGTGAAGATGGACCAGCAGAGACGGGACATGTCGCCCTGCGTCATGCTCACCTCCGGGTTGGTATAGTCGCGGATGTCGTCCTGTCCGACGGTATATACGGAGTGGGCACGCTTGGGGGCTTTGGTGTAATAGACGGTGAACTGCGCGATGTGTCGTTCGCCGATGACCGTTACCGTTCCCGCCAGCTCGTTGTCTATCAGCGTGGACTTGGGTTTCAGCCGGACGATGTTGTCGGCGCACTGGTTGCCTACGAGCTTGTCGGTGGATATGTCCACAAGCTTGATGTTCTCCGGCATGATGAGATGGGTGGTCACCTGGTCGTTGACGTAGATGACGGTCTTCTGCAGGTTGCTCTCGAAGATGCGGGCATCGTCCTCCGTGAAACGGTGGATGTAACGGATGCGGACGGTATCGCTCTTCTCGCTCTTGCGGATGTTGTCACTATTAACTGCGTTCTCTGCATGGGTTGGCAGGATGGCGACGGCCATCAGTGCCATGATGATAATCTTTTTCATTCTTGCTGTGTGTTTATAAGATAGACAATGGTGTTGTACTTGATTTTGGCTTTGTTCTTGCGGATATTCTTCGAAACGGCCGAGCTGGCTGACTGGTACATGTTCTGCAGGGCTTGCAGGGCGATAATCTCTGGGGACACGCCGCCAGTGCTGTTCACGTCGAACTGGATGTTCTGTGCAGCGACATTGGAGCCTGCGTCCTTCACCATCTCACGGAATGTGGACTCGGGAACGTAGAATCCCTCCATGCCGTCGTTGTCAAAGACGCTGAGGTTGACCTTTATGAACTTGTTGCCGACAAGGATACTCGTGATGTTGGCCATGACACGCTGCTGTCCGAAGCCCGTGACGATGCCGTAGAGGTAGGAGCCTTTCTTCAGGCGGATGCCCTTCACGGTTACATCGTCGAGGAGTTTGAAACGCAGTCGTGTGCCCTCACGTGCCTTGGTGGTCTTGTCAATCATCGCCTTGATAAGCGGCTCATCGATATTCTCGGTACTGGCCACGGTGTTGAACTTCTCGCTGTTGTCTTCCTTGACCTTTTCGACGACCTCGGTTTTCTCCTCCTTCTTGTTTGATTTCTTTCGGGAGTTTCCGGTGAGTGCGTCGATCATCGCTTGTTGCTGTCGTCTTTCCTCGGCTTCCTCTTCCTTGTCGCGCTGTTCCTGCTCGGCATAGTAGCGGCGCTGGCGGTCTATGCTGCGGTTCTGGATGCGCTCCAGCTCACGGGCATAGTCGTTGAGGTCGTCCTGCTGAGTGCGTCCGCCGCCATAGCTGCTGCCGTAACTGTTGCTGCTATAGCCGTTGATGCGGTTCATGTTGGCCTGCTGACGCTCGCGGAGGTCCTGTTCGGCTTTCATCTGACGGAGACGCTCGGCGTTGACGGCATCGATGTCCTGTCGCTCCTTGTCGTTGTAACCGCTGCCGGTGGTGTCTTTCTGCTCGTAGTCGTCGCCGATGCCATCGACGGCGGTAAAGGCTCCGCCCTCGGCAAAGTGCTTGTTCATGGCCGTCATCTTGTCGTCCATGCCCTCGCTGTGTGCTTCAGGGAGGCTCATGTTGATGGAGTCGGTGACTAAGTTTTTGGCGGTCTTGCCATTGCCCTTGAAGGTCTCCATGCCGAAGTAGATGAGTCCCAGCAGGGGCAGGAAGATGACCAAAGGGAAAATGTACTTGGGTTGTCTGAGGTTCAGACGCTTGAGTTTCTGTAAGTCCATATCATGTATTTTTTTTATTGTTTTGCGTTTATTGTTTGTTGTCGAGATACTTGACCACGAGTTCCAACTGGCGGTACTTCACCATGATGTCCACGGAGTCCTGGTGGCTCTTGACGGGCAGACGGACAAGGGAGTCGAGGTCGTGCTTGAGCTGCTGACCCTTGTTGGTGAGCTCCACGGTCTGGTCCACCTGCAGGGACTTCAGACGCTGGATGCGGCGGATGCCGTCGAAGGCTGGCTTTACCTCTGTGAAGTCGGAGAGCATGTCAGTCTCGTTGAATGTGCTGGTCAGCGTGAGCCAGCTGCCGATGATGAGCGAGAGCATGAGCATGCTGATGGTGATGACGGACACCCGTTTCTTGTGCTTGTCGGCCCATTGGTTGGCTTTGTCTATCTTCTCGCGGAGCTTGAACTTGTCAGTCAGCGACTTGATGCCTTCTGCTATCTTGGCATCTTTCTTTGCCTTACTTTTCTTGAATATCTTCATAGCTTGATAATTTTATAATGGTATTTTCCCCTCCCTCTTAGGGAAGGTCTTTAGTAATCGAGGTCCTTGTTTTCAAGGGTTCTCCAGTTGGTGATGAGCAGTCCGTGAGGATTGTTCTGCGTTCTCGGCACGTTCTCTATCTCGCCAACGGTAATGATGGAGCGTTTGAGGTCACGGCTTCGACGCTTGATAAGCTGCGTGCCGAAGTACTTGAATTTCTTCTCATGCTCATTGAACTGGATAGAGTCGCACTTGATGGTGCAGACAGCAGAGGAAGAAATAATGTCGGAGTAGAAGCCGTTCTCTTCCATGGCCTGTTTCTGCTTCATCGCCGTGCCGTCAGCCATGTAGAGGGCCTTGCCGAGCGTCCACTTGATATAGTCGTTGTCGGGTGGCAGGTTGAAGAAGTACTGGTGGAAGAGCTGGATATGCGCCTTGGCTTCCATCACGAAGTTGGCTTCCTGCAGGCTGCGCTCGGCGAGGAAGGGAATGTCACCATCGAGGATGTATATCTGGCTGCGCTCCTCACTGACAAGCTTAGAGCTCTGATAGACAGTGAAGATGCAGATGACAGTGCAAGCCGCCAGCGTGAGGATGACGGTTGTAAGTGCCAGTTTGGTTTTCTGTTCTAAGGATTGTATCAACATAACGTTTGTTTTAATTAGTAATTAGTAATGAGCAATTGAATGATTAGTTAGCAGTTAGCAATGAGCTGTTGAAGGATTAGTTAGCAGTTAGCAATGAGTAATGAGCAGTTGAAATGAGCAAGAGCAGTCGAGCTTTATTTGGCTACATCTAATTGCTCACTGCTCATTGCTAATTGCTCATTAATCAGTTATTGCTTTCCGCCCCTCCCGGCTTGTAGTTGGAGTCGGACTTGCCCACATTATTTATACTGCGGGCTGAGTCCGCGCCACGGCTGTAGGAGGCTCCAAGTCCGGTCTGTGCCATGATGGTACGGGCTGTCTGGTTGAAGCCGCTGCCACCATCGCTGTGCGACTGCTGTGCTGCACCTATGATTGAAGCCGTGCCGGTGGCCACTGCCGCTCCTGCCGCTGCCGTCGTGGTCGCCGCGCCCATCGCATAGCTTGCGCCGCCGAAGACGAGGGTCTGTGCCATGCTGCCGGATGCCGTTCCTGCGCTGGAGCTGATACCGCCGGGGATGAGCCATGAGGCTACTTCGGGCACGAAGCGGAGAACATAAGCACCCACGAGCATGCCCATGGCATACATACAGTTCGAGCCGATGCCCTGCAAGCCCAACGCGCCTATCTGCTGCCATGAGTTGACCGTGCCGCGCAGGAGGGTGTCGTAGGCCTTGATGTCCTCCATGAGGTTGTACATCAGGATGAAGTCGATGTAGTAGAGACAGAAGTACACGACAAATCCCCATAGGGAAAGCGACAGGTACTTGCCCATCCACTGGGCCCAGGCGTTGCTCCAGGGCGGTACGATGCTGAGGGCGAACATGATGGGCGCAAAGGTGGCGAGGATGGTCATGAAGATGCGCTGGGCGACGAGCATGCCGTAGTAGGACATCTGGAAGATGAGCTCGCCGACGAACCGTATCACGTCGTTGATCCACTCGCTGACCTTAGTCTCGGCGGCTACGGCGGCACGCTGGGCGTAGTTGTTGATGGTGGAGCCGAGGTTCTCCATGTTGTAGATTAATTTGTCCCACCAGTGTGCGTCCTCGCCGATGGCCTGCACCTGCTTGGCGGTCTCGATGCTGTCCTGCACCTGCCGGAGGCGTTTGAGGTAGTCGTCCTGCTTTTGGGCGACCTTGAGCTCCAGTGCCGCCACTTCCTTGTTCTTGCTCTGTGCCATCTGACGGGTCACCTCTTCCAGTCCCTTGCCGGGCATCTTGAGCGACTCGCAGATATAGCTGCTGTAGGTGATACACAGGGACAGGCCGATGATACGGGCGAGCTTCATCACGTCCATGCCGCGACGGCCGAGCATCATCATCCAGCACTCGTAGGAGCCCATACAAAGGGCAAGCAGCAAGCCGAGCATCTTGGCGAAGCTGACAGCACTGCCAAGGATGGCGGACTTGGGGAAGGTCTCCATGGCCGTCAGCAGTCGCATCAGACTGTCGTCGATGGCAGGGAGGCCCATCGTCAGCAGCTGGTTGATGAACATTGAGGATAATTGTAGGTCTATCATGATGTTGTGGTTTTCAAGAATTTGAGAATTATAGAATTTTTCTTAATCACAATCTAAACGGTTCTTGCAGGTAATCACTCCCCTCTCTATGGGAGAGGGGCCGGGGGTGAGGCTTCAGTAGTATTGCTGTGCCATCCCGACAAGGTGTGCCACACGGGAGACAATCTGCTCCATCTGCTTCTTGTACTCTATGTAGGCTTCCTGCCGTTTGGAGTTTTCAAGCTCATTGCCAATGCCCTGCTTGTGAGTGTAGGCAATGGACTGGCAAATCATGTCGTTCTGACGCTGGAGCTCGCTGACTTGTGGCGCCATCTTGCCTTTGCTCTTCGTCAGGCAGTAGGCGAGTCCCTCGGTGATGGATTTCTGCATACGCGTAAAGTCGTCCTTGAAGGAGTGATAGACAAGGTCGACGTTGCGGTCGGCGGCACGGATCACTTCCTCGTCGTGCATCTCCTTGACTTTTTCACGTTCTTCCTCGACTTTCTTGATTTTCTCCTTCTGCGTCTCTTCCTGTGCTACACGGCGGGGCATGATGGTCTTGACGTTGGACTTGTGCTCCTTGAAGCGCACACGGTAGCCGGACTTGAAGCCCGACCACTTCCAGTAGGTCTCGGCGCCGGAGTATTTCTTGTGGAGGAAGTAGTAGTACCAGTCGGGAGCGAAGTCCCAGGGACCGGTCTCCATGCTCCGCCACTGCTTTTCCTTCTGCTTGTCGTGGACGACCTTCTGGGCATAAGCGCTCCCGCCTTCTCCGATGGGGAAAGCGAGAGCTGAGAGAAGCATTATAAAACCAACACTGTTTTTCATGGTATTGTCGTTTTTGTCGTATTATCGTTTGACATTAAGTTCTTATATTTGAAAGTATTACGCTCCGTACCACTTGTCTATGACTTTTTTCGCTATCTCGTCCTTTACATCGCTGTTAAGGATGTCCCAGATGTAGTCGTAGTGGAAGCCGCCCATGGCAACGATGCTGCACCAGAGGTTGGCGGAGTCGATGATGCCGAGCATGTTGGAGATGTAGCCGTGGAGGGTGTTGATAAGCTCCAGTTTCTCGTCCATGCTGGCGCGCATCAGGTTCAGGCCGCTGGCAGTGAGGGTCACGTACATCTGCTTGATGTTCTTCACCTCACGGGCACAGGCGAAGTTGGCCTCGGTATAGTACCATGCCACGGCTGGTTTCTTGAAGGCGTACTTTGCCGTGTTCTTCGTGAACTTGGCATAGGTGTCGATAAGTCGGTAGAGGTCTGTGCCCGTCGATGCCAGTGCCGTGCCGAGGATGACGTAGCTGTAGGCGTTGTTGAGCTTGGAGTTCAGCGTCATACGCACGTCGTTGAACTTCGTCGCGCCAGTGGTGACAAGGCTCTGCTCGCCATAGCTTGCAGCCACCTTCTCCAGTGCTTTCTCCTCTTCCTTTTTGATGAGCTTGTGCAGCGAGATCAGTGCCTCGATGGTAGGCTGGTCGTTGGGATAGGCGAAGGCGTGGGCTTTCGAGGGGTAGAGAATGGCAACGGCCAATATACATATTATATAATGTGTGATTTGGTACTTCATTGTGCTGTCAGCTTTTGATGATTCTGTCGTTTCTTGATAGTGCTTGCTCCGCTCCTACGGGGGAGAGCCGGGGGGGGTAGGCTCTTATATCCCGATGCCGTTCCAGTCTCTGATAATGCCGTCCACCATGCCGCTGGCCTGATAGACGGAAGCCCAGCTCTCAGGGTCAATGGTAAAGAACACCTCGCCCCAGGTGCCGAACTGGCACATCATCACCATCACGTCCATCTTGTACTTCATCTCCAGCAGACGGGAGTAGATCTTGTTGGCCAGTGTCAGACGGGTGTAGCGGTCCATAAAGTTGTAGCCGTCGCCCTGACCCATGTTGTAGCGTCCGCCGCCGTTGGGTATCTTCTGGCGGATGATGGGATTGTCGGGCAATTTTATCTTGCCGTTGTTCACCACGTCGATGAAGTCATGGATGAGCCCCTCGGTCTCAATGACAATATCAGCGAGCTCGTTCAGGCAAAGGACGTAGTTCTTCACGGGATTGGAGGCAATGTACTTCGTCACCGTGGGGATGCCAGAGAGGATGTCGGCACTGAGGAGGAAGATTTCCTTGTAGTAGGCCGACTCCTCACCGAATCCGCGGACGTTGGTCATCGTCAGATGGTAGAGTTCCTTGATACCTTCCATCGTGGCAGTGTACTGCAGGATCTTCTTTTGCTTTTCAGAGATGGTGTCAAGCCGCTCGTTGTGCTTGTTCTCGATGAGTTTCTGGGCGGTGGTGTTGGCACTGACCTGCCCGGTCGTCCAAGGGTCATAGACCACACGCCATCCGGCAAAGGCTTGCGAGGTGGCAAGGAGGAGCATGGCAGCGGTGATGACATAGCGGCGGTTGATTTTATTGTTGTCGTTTTTTGGCATTGTCTGCCTTGTCAGTCTGTTCTGTCCCATAGTGGCATGATTTTCTGTTGTTTGTTCACTTTGACCGCGAAGTCAAGGTACTTTTTGATTCCGAGTTTCTTGCGGTCATCCTCAATTTTCGTGATGGCAGTCTGGATGTCTCCGTAGTGCCGCTCATAGACTTTCAGGGCTTCCTTCTCGGCGCGTTCCGTGGTGTAGGCCCAGTAGCATTCAGGCGGTTCCTCCACGCCATAGACATCGGAATACTGGCCGCGGCATATCCACACCTCCTTGAAGTAGTTTCTTCCCTCATGGTTATTCAGGGCATTGACGGTGAAGATCTGCTGTTTCTGTACCTGTGTCAGTCCGAGGATGGCACTGATGGCATCGTACCTGTCCTTGAACTTACTCTGATCGAGGAGGATTTTCACGTCAGAGTTGTTGATGATGGCTTCCTTGACAATAGGTGAGTCTATCACGTCATTCAACTCCTGGGTAACCACTCCTGCTATGCCATGGAACTTTCTCACTGTCTTATAGAGGTACTTGATATATTCCGCCATGGTCGGTGAAGATATTGCCTTCCATGCCTCCTCGATGATGAGTGCCTTGCGGCCTTTCTTGATGCGCATCTTCTGCAGGAACACGTCCATGATGATGAGCACGACGATGGGAAACAGCACCGGGTCGTCCTTGATCTTGTCAATCTCGAAGACGATAAACTTCTCGTCAAAGAGGCTGGCATCCACGTCATTGTTGAGTGTGTGTTCGAGCTCTCCGCCTTTATAGAACTGCTCCAGGATGGCAGCGAAGTTGTCGATGTCAAAGGTGATGCTCTTCTCTCGCATGATCTGCGGGATGCGCTCAATGGCAAACTCGTAGTAGCTGTTGAAGCTGAGGTTGTCCACGTGCATCTTTCTCCTTTGTTTTTCCATACGGTCGATGCGCTGCTCGATGGTGACGAGGTAGTTGCCCTCAATAAGCTGTGGCATGAGGCGCATGAGTTGGCGGTTGGCGGCGACCTTCTCACCGTCGGTGGCAGCCTTGTCGTTTATGAGGTCGTGGAGCTTGTTCACCTTCCGCTGGATTCGTGCGTAGGCTTCCTTCTCCTCAGCAGTATGTAAAGGACCATCATCGGCCATACGACTGCCATCAGCAGGATTGATAGAACCGTATTCAGTATCCTGTCCGCCAAAGGCAGATGGATCTTCGGAAGTTGGAATGTCTGTTTCATACTCTGTATGTTTGTATTTTTCTTCGAGTTCCTTACTGTGCTTCTCGTAGGTGCCGTTCTTCTTGTCCTCTAGGAGCAGACGCTTGCGGAGCTGGTCGCGCTCGGCGTCAGTGAACTCCTTGAAGGGGGTGAAGTACGACTCGTAGTACTCGACGATGGTCTGGTTGATGATCTTGTCCTCTATCTTGGTCGGTGCCTCGCTGCCCTTGAAGATGAGGAAGATGAGCGACTTGAGGAAGTTCTTCTTCTCGCCGAAGTTCTGGGCGTACTCGGTGTCCGTAATCTTGAACGGGTTCATCGAGATGGGTTTCTCCTTGGAGTAGGTGATGTAAGTGCCTTTGAAATAGCGGCATATACCCTCGTAGCTGTCGCCGGTATCGACCATGACAACGTCGGTGTTCTGCTCTAAAAGCTGGCGGACGACCGTGTTCATGTGGAAATAAAATGTCGCTTGATAATCAGATAGTTACAAGGTAAATGGTACAAAAAAGTTCACGTTGAAATCCAGTAATTTATTGACATTCTATGTTATTGACACGTTGCCGTATTAGCAAACTTTAAAAGTTGATACTTGAATTTTAAATATTATTTTATGTCAGAGAGGCTCCTATTTTTAAGAAAATGGCCCTTTATGCTTGCCATTTCAAAACAAATGGTTACCTTTGCAAAAAAGAAAGGAAGATTATGGCAATAGAAATTAAGGCAATACCTACCTTGGAAGGTAAGGATGCAGAAAGATTCATAGAGCGTGCTGATGAAGCAGAACGCAAGTTCAAGGGCTTTGGTGGTATAGAGAATACACCCGCATTTAAGGCGATGCAGAGCATTCTGCGTAAATCAGGAATGGCAAAATAATGGGATTTCTTGACGAGCGCTGTTTGTTTCAAGAGCTTACTGACGAGAAGATTGCTGTCAGTAAGCCTTTTTATTGTGGGAATAACGATTTGGATGAGTTTTTCCATGAGGATGTAACAAAGTTCAGTTACAATCTCATGGGCAAGAGTTATTGCTTTGTCTTAGAGAAAGACCCATCTATCATCGTCTGTGCTTTCACAGTATCAAACGACAGCATACGCGTTTATGACCGTCCTCGTAGTAGACGCGACTACATGAAGCATATGACGCACAAGCATATGCGCAGATACCCAGGAGTACTTGTCGGACGGTTGGCGGTTAACCAAGAATACTCACATAAAGGTATAGGAAGCGAGGCCCTTCTGTTTATCAAGCAGTGGTTCTTGTCTCCTGACAACAAGACTGGATGTCGGTTTGTCGTTGTCGATGCCGTAAATGATCCAAATGTCCTTCAATTCTATCAAAAGAATGGCTTTGTATTCCTGTTCACTTCGGAAGAACAGGAGTTTATCTATACTGGTGGCAAGAAGGGCGAGCCCGTCGAGTTAGATACGAGACTGATGTATTTTGATTTGATGGATTTATCTACTTCAGATGCAAACAATAACAGATAAACTTGAAATAGAGAAATTGCTGTCAAGACTCACGACTTACATTGCTAAAGAGCTGCACCTGTCAACTATGGCAGCTGTCGGCGCAGTATGCATGTCAAAAGTAGCCAATGAATTGGCTGGAGGAAAGATACCAGAAGGAACCTCCTTTGATGATCTGTCGGAACGACTGTTCAAAGAGGTGACGATGGCTGGAAAATGATTCCGATTTTATTATTTGAGCATGCCATACCCAAATGTTTTCTATTCGATGCCGTTCAGACAATCCTTATGATAATCTTATGAATAACAACTTTTTTACTTTGTGAAATAAATAATTCTTGAATTCAGTTGGATGTTATGGATATTTTTTTTGCTTTGCAAAAAGAGCCGCCAATAAGAATAGCCAAAAGGAGAACTGTGGTAGTACCCTGGGTCTGGAACTAGTGCCATATGCCATAAGGAGGCCCCTATGTGAGCTGGCTTCTTCTTTTCTACTTCCATATACTGACCAACAAAAGTAGTACATGGAAAGAAAGAACGCACAATTGTCAACCTATATACAAGGTCTATGCAACAAGCGTCCACGTCTATCTCTTGGTATGCGCTCAAGGCATGATGCTGCAAATTGGCAAATGTCGATCCAAAGAAATGGATGCTTTACCTATTAAGCCACATCCACGAATACGACAATGACAACTCACGTGATATAGCGGACTTTCTTCCACAAAATCTAAATGAGAAGGGTCTTATATAGTCTCCATCCAACTTTATTGCATAAATCTTTTGGTTGTTGGATATGAACACCAAGAATTCCAATAATCATCCAAATATTTTGGATGAACACAAATACAGAGTACCTCTAGTTGATACATGCGGGAGGCTGATGGCTTACCTTTAATCGTATCGAGTTGCGCAGAGATAGGAGGAATGCACTGGTTGCCGTTGGGGATTCTTTGCTGAAATGCGTATATCGCGTGCTGACGGATGAGAGCTATAAAGAACTTGTAGATCTGTATATAATCTGCAAAAACAAGAAATGAAGCTGGAACTACCTTAAAGCCGAACTCACAAAGTTTGGCCACAATGTCACTCTGACCAAGAAGGACAAGAAAGATAACCAAATAAACATTAGAGCTGGTTATCCACAGACTGATTTTTATTGAAAACCCCGAATCCGATAATGAAACTGGTTCTAACAGCTGAGAGACAGAGTTTGTGACGTAAGAGCACGTGTATGGAAATTACGGACGACAAAGTATTTTTGCAAGACCGCATTCGACATTGGCAAAATCAAGAAGGAAGAAGTTCGTTTCCAAGGCTCCCGAAAATCAATGCCCTCAAGAACCAACGAGACAAGGAAATCATGCTTAATCCCAACTTCAGCAGGGTAAATGCAGAAATTGACCAACTCATTGAGATAGTTCTTGACGCGACAAAGAATTCTGAAAATTGAAAAGAAGTCAAGCGAAGAGGGTATGTAACTATCTTATGACATACCCTCTTTGCTAACTTTGACACATGCTTTTAAACTTCTACTACTTTCAACTCGATAGATTGAACTTTATGCCCAATATGCCATTTATGACATTTGGAGCATTGGTAAGCTTGCATATTACCACTATCCTCGGGATGAGTAATATTCCATGTTTTTATTGCTTCCAAAGCTTCTTCGCGAGTCTGGTAAGTCATTTTCTTCTTGAAGACAATCTCCCCAGTTAACGGGTCGTACTCCTTTTTGTAATGAGTTGACAAGCCTCTTGAAACGTTCTTGACGTGTTCCACTTGACCAATGTTATGTAATTGGTATGATGTAGCCCTGTGCATCCAGTAGCGGTCACTGTTCGATTGCTCGTCTTTGCATAAGCCCTTATTTTGACGATGATATGCCTGGCACATCCTTTTCTCGACTATTCGCCTGACTTTTCTGGAATCGTTGGCATTTTCCGTCTCAATGTCGAAGTTTCTTAGGAGCATGCCATCCCTAAACTTCAATCTCTCACCAAAAATCCTATGAGTCTCAGCCTTGAAGCGTACGCTCTGTCCTTCAAGAAGTATGCGCCCGTTTTTCTTCTTTGTAACCATACATACATTGACTGTAGCTTTTGGCATGACCATTTCTAAGACTTCATCTATACAGCTCTTCAAGCTATCTGCATTGTAAGATGGACAAATAGCAGAGTCACGAATTTGTCTCACTTTGTTCATGACGTTTCTATTGTCATCGTGGCTTCTTAGATAATTACCAAGAATGGAAAAACTCTCATTCAGGTTCCATGCATCTAACTTGCCGTAACGCTCAAGAGATGACCTCCAACTTTTTAGTACGTTTTTAACTTCCGTCTTCATATTCAATTTGTTTTTGTTTTCATCCCTTTATGACAGACTTACCCAAAAGGTTAACATTGTATAGAGGTAGAATACATGATTCTATTGCAATAGTCAAGAATCCATTTCCCTTGTATCAGAATCTTGTTCCCTATTATTCCATCTATTTCATAGTTTGCGGTCTCTTTCCTTATTATTTTTCCGGCATTCTGTTTAATACCATAAATACCTTTCATGGCATAATTGATGGCCTTTCCATTATGCAGTAATATAATCTGCAGTGCAGTCTTGGTTTCCGCTATGGTCATTGTGCCGCCAATTCCCTCAACTATAGATAATGCACATGGGATTGAATCTGAGAGCTTTAAAGAACGTTCAATATCCTTACTAATAACATTCACCACTGAACCAGTATCAGCAATGAGGAAAAAACATTGACCTTCAATTATCGAAGCCATAACTGGTATGCCATAGCCCTTTAACCCCAGTTCCATTTTACATAAGGCGTATCTGTCCATTTGTCGAGATATAGAAAAAGACTTTCTGCCTTTATACAACGATTTCTTAGAATAATCAATTATAAGGTTGTTCCGAAGCAAGAAATCAGTTCCTATAATACCAATGGCAGAGTATTCTACTTTGGGAATTTGCTGACGTTTAATTCGTAAACAAGGAAATGGAAAACAAGTCTCGCAAATCATCAGTTTTGTGAAACTCCTTTCCCCATGCGAACCTTTACCGTCAATGCCTTGTATTTCCTCTTTTCCATTGGAAATCGAACCAGCATCAACAGAGACCATACTTCTTGAAGAACCTGTATCTATAATAAAATACCCTTCATGCCATTGGTCGTTTAATAAAACGGAAGTTTTAATCAAACTATATCCGTCTTTCGATACAATTATCTTAATTGCTCTCATCTTATAAGAGTCAGTATTTCTTGTGGTCTTACTATTATGTGCCTGTATGGAGAACGGAGAAGCTGATGTCTTTCCTTTGTCCCCCAAAGACAAGCGACACTCTCAATGCCCGCTGCATTTGAGGCTTGTATATCAATACACCTATCTCCAAAACTGATTACATTCATCCGGTCTGTATTCATTAGCTGCAAGGCTTTAATCATCTGTGCAGGATGCGGCTTGATTGGCTTAGCATCATGATAACTGACTATGAATTGAGCCGGGATTTTGTAATATGCAACAAGCTTTTCCACGTATGTTCTTGGTGCCGTGCTCACGATAGCAGTTTGAATGTTGTTCTTTCCTATCAAGTCCAAAACATCCTTTATACCATCATACATTCTCGTATTGGGTATCAGAGAGTATGCTTCTTGCCAGTTTCTTTTGTGTCTCGCATCTTCAAGACATGTCGTGTCAACCAACGTGAGGTCTAAATCAAAAATAACACTTTTCATAGCCTGATGTTTTTAGAGAATGTCATACAGTCGCAAAAAGCGAGAGTTCCTTTTGTAAGGGTTGATAACTATCAGTCTCCTCTTTGATACGGAGTATGGTCTCGTCAACATTGGAAGAGCATAAAGGCATTGCTTTCTCTTCTTTCAGAAGTTTGGAATTGCCCTGTGTTTTCGGACTATCCAAATCCTCATCCCTCTTGAATTTGACTACATAGAGTGGTTTGTGAGCTTGTAGAGTAGCGTTGACGGCATGCATGGTACCACCATGAATTCCGGTTTGAACAACTATTGTAGCATAAGACAAGCCTGCCTGAAGACGGTCTCTCTGAACAAAATTATACCTGCCGGCGTGTTGTCCTATGGCATACTCTGAAAGTAAAAGACCACCACTCTCCACAATCTTCTTTGCCAACTTCAAGTTCTCTTGCGGATAGATGTCATCCCATGCAAGGCTTGTTGCAAGAAAAGCCGTTGTCACACCACCTGCATCCAATGCACCTTCATGTCCGGAGGTATCACAACCTACTGCGAGTCCCGAAACTATGTTGAACCCCCTTTCTGCGAACTTGCCGGAGAAGTATTTGCCAGCGTTCACTCCAGTTGTTGTCGGCTCACGAGTTCCAATAACAGCAATCCCTGGCAAGGTCAATGCTTTAAGGTCTCCGCGGTAATACAATACCAGAGACGGGTCAACTTTTCCCTTCTCATTGACGCAATCTTTCAATAATTGTGGGAATGTGCCGTCGAAGTATGAGATAATGCCAATGCCAAGTTCCTCACTTGTATTGATAATCTGTAAGGCCTTTTGATTAGCATACAATAGGTCATCACGAGTAATCTTCTTCAACCTTGGTGCTTTCAAAGTTTCCCAGTTCTCCCACAGCTCATTCATAGATGATGCGGAGGTACTTCTTGCAATTGAAAGTATCGTCTGCTTACCAACTCCCTTTAGTTGTTGTAATGTTATTATTATTTCAGTGCTTAATGCCATAATCTTCGTTTTTTGGCAAGAGAGGTTCTATGCTCCCTTGCCTTATTGTTGTTAGTCGATATTCCAGTATGCGTCAGGCTCACCATCGAGGACGGTGTCTATATCCTGGTCACTCCAGCCCTCCTCGTCTTGTACATACGTTCCGTTGTAATCGTCGTATGTCTCAGGCTCGTCATAGTAGTCGGGCTCGTAGTAATCCTCCGGGTCGTCATAGTAGTCGTCGTTGGCGTAGGGATGGTAATCCGGCTCAATAGTCTTGGCCAAGAACAACCCCGTGACATTGGATGCACCGTCCGATTTCAGCTTGTCGGCAACCATGTTGAAAGTTCTTCCTCGTGTGATGATGTCATCAATGAGTAGCACCTTCTTCCCTTTGACATCATCATCCTCAAAGCCGAATGACTCAATAGGGTTGCTGGTTTTGCCGGAGATGTGCTCTGCATCCTTGTCGAACTTGTTGTAGATGGCAGTGTCATCAACGGTGTAACCTTCACTTCGGAATGCCGATGCAAGCTTTGAGAAGCGGTTACGCGTCTTATTGCTTGTCGAAGCCGGAATGAAGCAGATTATCCAATTCTGCTTGTCATCGCCAACAATACTGGCAGCCTTTTTGATGAAGGCGTTCTTAACTGAAGTGGATAATACTCCGTCTTTAAAAGCGTAGCACATTTCTCTGTCTGCCTCTTGCTGGGCGGTAGCGTCGTATCTCTTAGGAAGATACTCGGTGATGTAATAATAGTTGTTCATCTTTATATGTTGTTTAATAATTGCTTTGCCTCTTTATGTCATTTTCCCCTTAAAGGTTAACATCGCATTAAGCATAATTACAAGCAATTTGTGGATGCACTGTCTTTGCAAGGAACAAGCCGATTACATCATTGGCTCCATTAGCTATGAGCTTGTTAGCGGTCTGGGCGAATGTGTTGCCTCTTGTAATCACATCATCTATTAGAATTATGTTTACGCCTTTGACATCATCCGCCTTTATCTTAAAGTTTGCAGCAGGATTAGACGGCTTAACGCCATAATGGCCAGGCTCTGTATCGTTGATTGTAGATATAGTGCTTATATCGCATGGGCAATCTGTTTGCTGATGGATATAAGGTGCGATACGGCTGTATCGCCTTATAGTCCTTATGCTACTTGAAGCGGGAATGAAGCAGACTCGCCAATCACGACTCGTGTCAGCCCGCATAATGGTTTTCACCATGTTCGTCAATCTCTGTTTGACACTTTCTGAACAATAACCATCCTTGAAGTCGAATACGGTTTGACGTGCAGCTTTCTGCTCGCTCGTTGCTGAGTATCTCATCGGAATGTATTCCAGCAGATGTGCATATTTGTATGTCCTCATAACTTGATATTTTTAAAATTCAACTTTTTATGGCAGAAAGTTGGATAAGGTTAACAGCTGTGTCGATATTTTTTTATAACTTTGCAAAAAACAAAGCTAAAAGTAAATATGATAGCAACAATAGTAGTCCTGACCATTGTATTGATCTTAGCAATCTTAATCATTCCGTTTGCACGACAGATGGTTAAAGACAAGTTGGAACTGGAAAGAAATCCTATCAACAAGAAATTTGAGGTCCTTGTAGGAATCATTAATGACGCCATGTTAGATGGCAAAGGAGAAATCACTCTTTTCGATGATGATCCTAAGATGATGAATCTTATGTCTGATGACAAAAGAAACATGCTGATACAGTTTTACTATAGCACAGGGAACCTAACAATTTATCTCAATTATAAGTTTCTGCAGAAGGAGCTAAAGTGGAATAAGTTGTTTGGTGGTCTCAGGAATATTTCTATATACATGCAGAAAGACATAGCAAATGACTTTATTGAGAATGCCAACAAAAGAATTATGGAGTTTCAAGAGAGTGTAGGCTATGAAGATGTTCAAAATATGAGGGGCTCTCATTACGCTTTTCATTCTGAAAGTGACCCAACAAGCATGATAAGTGATATGTATTCCAGTTTGCCCCTGACACAAAAACGTTCTATGGTAAACTTTCTCTATATCATCGGTAAATCAAGCGGAGCTGAAGAAAGAAAGATTCTATCATGTCCCGGTCTATCACAGACTATATTAAGTCTTAATGTCAAATGGGATGATTGCAAAAAGCAGCTATCTGACTATGGCGAAAATAAAATATATATTGATTTGCAGAATATAGAAGACATTATCGTCACAATGATGATAATGTCCGCATTGCAGATTGTCGGAACGTTAAGTTCCCCATCAAGTCCAAATCCACAGATGGAAGACAAGTTTATCTCATCATTTGAAAAGATCGGCTATTCTGAGCAACAAATCGAAGAGCACGTTGAAAAGATGGTAGCAATGAACAAAATGTTCGGTTTATGAGACGAATATTGATGATTATTGTTATGGCAGCTATCTTCTACTCATCTTATGCTGGGAAGAAGGTACTACTTATTGGTATTGGACATTATCCTGCTGATAGTGATTGGAGGAGCATTAGCTCGGACAATGACGTTTCTCTACTTAAAGATAAGGTGTTTAAATCATTAGAACCATCTACTCTGACTGACAAAGATGCTACTCGCAAGGGTATTATTAAAGCTATTAATAATCTAATAGTAGACTCAGAGGAAGGTGATACCATTTTAATTCATTTTTCATGCCATGGTCAGCAAATGCTAACTAACGATATTAATGAGCCAGATCATTTGGACGAAGCGTTGGTTCCATATGATGCTTTTAGTAAAGAAACAAAATATTATCGGGGGCAAAACCATCTTACGGATAATGAGTTAGGTAAACTTATCAAGAAACTCCGCAATAAATTAGGTAAGGAGGGGCTTGTCATTATTACTATTGATGCTTGTTTTAGCGACTCAATGAACAAGGGCGAGAAAAAGAAAACAAATGTCATATACCGTGGCGGAGTAGAAATATTCGGCTCAAATACAATTAGCAAAGACAGTCTTTATGCCATACAAAAGTGGAGAAAACTGTCTGATGATGATTTAATAGACAACTTCCCCAATGGTGCAAATGTTGTAATAATAAGTGCTTGTAAGACATATCAAAGGAATATGGAGGTTGTGAAGAACGGCATAGGGTATGGATCTCTGTCTTATGCTATGTATGCCTCTGCCAAGCAAAACGGCATGGCCAATCTTTATAAATGGTTTGATGGGATATACAGACAAATGCAGAAAGATGCTTTCACCCAAACACCACAAATAAGAACTACTTTGTCATATACATTCCCCGTTAAAAAAGACCTTAATCCTAAGAAGAACATCCCAATAGTCCAAAAGCAAAACAAAAAAACTGTAGTAATTGTGTTACTGGCAGCCGTTATCCTAGTTCTAATAATAGCACTCTATTTTATATGGAAACTAAAAAGGAAAAAATAAGAAAGCCGCCAATTTGGCTAACAATACAACTTTTTATATTCATGATGATTGTTATTGTGGATATATGTGGGCTAGTTGACAATTTTAAATCTTTATGGCTGGATAATTTAGATTATCTTTCTTCTGTTTATGTGGCATTCTCAGGAGGTTTAGACATTTTGGTATATGCCTATGCGTTGTTGAGCATCTACACGATTTTGCAGCATAAACCATATAGCGTGTTTATGCTCCGGCTATCTGTCTTTTACGTCTTTACCCAAATTGCGTTTAGATTTTTGAGCGGGAATAATGTCATACCCATGCAGATAGGTATAAATGCTCTTGTATTTCTATCTGGCATTATCTTCTTTGTCTATTTATTCAAGTCGCATGGAATGAAGGCATTTATTCCGAGAACAGAAAGAAAGGTAGGTGCTTATGGAGCTTTGGGATTGATGTTATATCTCGCTGTCGTTCCTTTATATGCTTATCCATCTTATTATCAGATTACAAAGAATAGAAAAAGTTTGCCAATCCCTGTTAAGAATCTTCAGTTATCATACAATACCTATAGAGATGGCCTGACGGAGTTCAGAGCCATCAAGAATTGGCAACTTGATACAATTGCCGGAGATGCCAAGCAAGGGTACTTGTTTGCCTTTAACAGTCATGGTAGCCGCGACATTTTAGTACATTCCTTCAATGCAGAATGCCGGTCTCGTTTAGAGTTTTATCAATTATTAAGTAATGTTTGCAACCACATTTTGGGCAAGCCCTACTCTTTGTGCGAAGTTAAATATGGAGAAGTAAATGAGATTGGGAACATTTGCTATTATGAATGTTATAATATTGGCACTCCTTCGGTAGGATATAAATATTGGTGGTACGTTGCTCTCTGCGATAAGACCAGTTACAAGATATTGGAGCTTTCATACCTTTGCAATGACCTGCAAACAAGCCAAAGGGAGATTAAGGATTTTATAAAGTCGGTAACTTTTAAATTAAAATAATGAGCCTTTATGAATAAGCGCGTAAACGAGATAAAAAATAGCAACAATAACCGATACTTTAAAAAGAAAATAAAGTATTGGTGAAAGGAATAGCTGTGTCAAACGCTCCTTAAGAGAAACCACAATAGACTTCCCATATACACAGTGGTCATACATAAGTGTGAAGACAAGCAAGCACACTGCGACAAACAGAATAAATTTGAGCAAATTAATAATCACGATGCAAATATATGAAAATTAATCGAGTTAAAGCGGAAAAGAAAGCAAAAACAAACAGGAAAAGTGATTTTTTCCTAAACATATACTATTTCCTTCAATTATATAGGATGTTAGCTCTCTCTATTTTAGGAATAGGAATCGCAGCACTAATAATATTATTAGTGCTTGACTTGATGATACCATCACAATTGAAGGACATTGACCAAAACACGACACTAAAATTATTTGACCAATTGCAAGAAGCTGGAAGACATCAAGATGCAATATCTCTAATGGAATATAAGGGAAAGATTCTGGATAACACACCACTTGAATTAGAATATAAAACAAAACTTTCCGACTCTTATATTCATGTAGGTGATTATAGCAAAGCAGAAAAAATGCTACTTGACGTATGGAATCATGCGCCTAAATATATTCAAGAGATAGATGGAAACACAAGGAAAAGGTATCCGCAAATAGACTCTTTTATAAAATTATTCCTTGCCCGGAATGTATACCAGTTTTATGAGAAAATAGGGGACAAAAATAACCAGATAAAATTCTTTCATATATATCGGTCTTACTATAATCCAAATGATGACAGATTAGACAGCATAATCACCAAGGCCAACATGCTAAACAGCGGTTGGCTAAGGAATTCTGTCGCTACCCTTCGGTATAAGGATCTTATAGATTATGATTCTATAGTCGTGGGCTACTACACTGATACTGATAAGTCTATTCAGCAAATGCAGAAATTCATTACCAGGACGATAAAGAGTAATGATTTTGGTCCAAGCTTTAAGGTGAAGTGCTTGAACAAACTAACTGGTTGGCTAATGAAGGAAGGAAGATTGACAGAGGCCTATTCTTGCATTTATCAGGCAGTGGAACAGGTAAGGAAAATGCAAAGAATAGATGAATTTGAGCATTTAGGTGATTTGTCGGATTATTGCTACTCTATTCATGACATCGAACTTAGCAGAAAAATATACAATAGATACGAAAAGTTCCTTAATGAGCATTATAGCAAAAAAGATCTTGAATATTTAGCTAATTATCTGAGAAAGTTCCGGTACATGGAAGCCGATGGAGATTGGGATAATATAGAATCCTCGTTGGTTGACTATTGCACGAAAATGAGATACCAAATATCTCGTAACATTCCTTCTATGACGGAGGAACAACGTGAGTTCTTTGCAAAAGAGTTTGATGCCCCCTATAACTATGCGCTTAGTATCTTACAAAAGAGACCGACCGAGAAAATGGCAAATCTCTGTTTTGATAATATTACTTTTAGGTCAGGATTGCTCTTGCGCTCTAACCTCGCCATCAGGAGGAGCATAGAGAGTACAAACGACAAAGAGCTTTTGAATGAGTATAATAAATTGGACAGTTGCAGACGTGAGCTGGTCTTTGAGTCAGTTTCTGGGAAAAAGATATTCAGCCACACAGGGCAATTGAATGACGAAATCGAATCTCTTGAAAAGGATATCGCTCTAAAGTGCACAGACTTTAAAACAAAGAACCAGATAGAAGAATATGGTTATAAATTGGTTCAAAGTAATATAGACCAAGAATCAGCTGTTGTCGACTTAATAGAAGACAAGGGAAATCTGTTTACCCTGCTATTGAAACATGATGGCAACGTCAGGTATATTCCAATAGGGAATGTCCGTGAGATCTCAAAGGCATTACAAGAAAGTATTTCAGCCATATATCACAATGAGAAATTAACAAACTATCTTTGGGGTAAGATAAAGTCTAATGTCTCAGATTGTCAAAACATCTACTATTTGCCTGTCGGCATGTTTAACCAGATAGCTTTGGGCTCTTTATGCGTGGACGAGAACAACAATACTTATCTATGTGATACTAAGAGATTGCAACTTATTTCTTCAACATCTGATATAAGTGAAGGGGAAAACAGCAAGTTGGCTTTTAAGGAGAAAGAGGTTTCTCTTTGGGGAGGCATAGACTATGGAAATGCTGAGAGTAAAAGTGGTCAGAATGACACATTAAAAAGAAGTGCTGTAAAAAGAGGTGATAATTTAATAAATCTCATTTTCGCCTATCAAGAGGTCAATGACATTTCTTCAATTCTAAAATCAAAAAAAATAAATAACCATCTTTATACGGAACAGGCTGCAACAGAGGCTTCATTTAAGCAAAGAAGCGGCAAACGGGATTATGTACTACATGTCTCAACTCATGGTTTCTTTAATGATAAAGCCAATTCTTCCAATCCTCTATTGGAATCAGGATTGTTTTTTGCAGGTGCCAACAAATATTGGACTAATGACACTTTGAATATAAGCCCTACACAAGAAGATGGCATATTGTATTCCGCAGAAATATCCACGTTAAATTTTTCCGGTTGTTCACTGGTTGTCCTATCTGCATGTGAGACTGGACTTGGTTTCAGCGATTCCGCAGAGGGCGTGTATGGTCTGCAAAGAGCTTTTAAGTTGTCAGGAGCAAAGATGGTATTGATGAGCCTTTGGGATGTTGATGACCATGCGACGACAATTCTTATGACACAGTTTTATGAAAAGCTAATGGAAGGTAAGGATGCAGACACTGCACTGGAAGAAAGTAAAAAGATTGTTAGAAACTATTATCCTTCACCAGAAGATTGGGGCGGATTCGTCTTACTGCATTAACAAATTACATATTCCGCAATATAGAATTTGTCTTTAACAAGTCATCTTCGGTTAAGAAGTTGAATCGTCTTCTCCCAAATCTTGTTAAGACGAACTTATGCCAATAACTATGGTTATAGTTCTTTAGCTTATGAACTCCGGGAACAGGATGCTTGCAAAAGTCCATATTCATAAGTATCTTGTCCCTGTCAGGAAGGAATGGGTAATCGGAAAGGACAGCTTCAAGGACACGGTATGCATCTGAATAGTGCTGAACCTTTATAAGGGCAGACGACAAGCTTAAACTTGTTCTATATTGTTCCTGCCCCTGACTAAGCATTGCTTTTTCACTAAGATAATCCACCATAACCTTGAAGTACTTGTAATCACGGCAGAATCTTATATAGTTATAAAGCCAAATTAAGAAAGCAACGAGTAATATTAGGTAAATCATATCGTAAGCATTTTATTGACAAAGTTAGCCATAAAAATTCAAAGAATCAACTAAAACTTAAAATTTTTATGCTGACATTTGAAAATTCTTTGAATTTTATAGTGCCATTACTACTAAATATTCACAAAAAAGTTGTAATTTTGGAGCAAAATAAAGGAACCTACATATGGAATCATCATACAATCAGATAGTTTCGCTCATCTGGAACATCGCCGACGACGTATTGCGTTACGTGTTTCTGCGAAGGCAATACAGGGATGTGATACTGCCTATGGTGGTGTTGTGTCGTCTCGACGCATTGCTCGAACCTACCAAGGATAAGGTGGAGGAAGAACTCCAAGAGCAGAAAGAGGCAGGATTGGAGGACGTAGACGAGGATGCCATCAAGGACATCACCGGTTTGTCTTACTTCAACACCAGCAAATGGACGCTTAACCACCTGAAGAGCCAGGCTACCGACGATGAGCAGATACTCTACGACAACTTCGCCGAATATCTCAGCGACTACAGTGGTAACGTGAAGGATGTGCTGCACAACTTCGACTACTACAACAAGGCGAAGAAGCTTGCCGACAACCATCGTCTGCTCGCCATCATAGAGCGTATCACCGAACCGCGCATCAATCTTACCGACCGCCCTGCAACTGACCCAGACGGGCTGCCGTTGCCAGCCGTTTCCAATCATGAGATGGGAAGTATCTTCGAAGAACTTCTTCGCCGTTTCAATGAGGAGAACAATGAGGAAGCGGGAGAACACTTCACGCCGCGTGATGCCATATCGCTACTTGCACACCTTGTATTGGACCCAGTGAAGAACAACCTACCGAAGATTATAACACTCCACGACTGCGCCGAAGGCTCTGGTGGAATGATTACCGAAGGACGCGACTATCTGCTGAGTATCGGCGTGAAGGATAGTGCCATACAGTTGTCGGGTACTGAAATCAACCCTGAGACTTACGCAATTTGTAAGTCTGACCTCATCATAAAGGGTGTTGATCGGGAAGGGCAGTATCTTGGCAACACCATCACCGATGACCATTTCCGTGGCAAGTACTTCGGCTTCCAAATGAACAATCCACCTTACGGAAAGTCATGGGGTGAAGACAAGAAGAAGATATACAATGGCGCACAACTCATGGAGCCACGCTTTGAGTTGGCATCACCAACTTTGCCGGACAGGAGGAAGTTCTTTGAGATGGAGGACTGGGAAAAGATGTACTGGTTCCTGCGCTTGCTCATACCCGAATTGAAGGTTGACGGCCTGGAAAGTGGTGGCATCAAGTGCTCACGCTAACCTAAAAATGACCCCCTTGCGCTAATTGAAAAACGACCCCCTTGAAGATCGCCAGAGATCAGCAACGTAGGGGGTGCCTCGGGTCTGCGCAAAATATCATACACATATACCCGAT
>Ga0256404_1004258_pt1 | contig 27346 bp, 20 predicted proteins | sample RumenRJG_01DNA_FD_185990 | JGI IMG/M metagenome (GOLD analysis project Ga0256404, IMG submission 185990) | Bovine rumen microbial communities from Lethbridge, Alberta, Canada - RJG_01 | ecosystem: Host-associated > Mammals > Digestive system > Stomach > Rumen | place: Canada: Alberta | collected...
CTCGGGCTCTTCGCCCACTTAGTTATCGACCTTCGCCGTCCCTCTATTATACTGCTTCCTCTCTTAGCTGTCACCCCCCCATTGGTTTCATTTATGGTGGCGCGGCTTGCTGCATGAGGATTCAGTCGTTGACTCCTTCCGACCCGCTTCGCGGGCCACCTCCCTCAAAGAGGGAGGCTTTTGGGGCGCCGTTCAGGCTCCCTCTCCGAGGGAGCTGTCAGCCGCAGGCTGACTGAGGGAGTCATCCCTGAGCAACTGAATAGTGACAATCGGAAAAGGGTTTCCAAAGGGAAACAGTGGTATTAAGCGTCAGCCGCCACTTCCCGCTCCCCTCTCTCATCGCCTCATAACAGACCAATCGAACAGCTTCCCTCTGCCGCCGCCCCGACTGTTGCCTGCTGCCTGATGCCTGAAAAAGCCCGCCACGAGACTCGCGGCGGGCTTTTTCCTTACTCCGACGGCTTCAATTCCTCCTCCAGTAGGCGCTGCTGGCCGGTTTCGGGGATGGGTTGGTTGACGGGAATGGGATTGGGGTTTTTGGGGGCGTCCTCGGCGAAGAGGGCCTGGAGTGTGGCCACGTCGCCCACGCCGGAGGCGGCCTTGCCCACGGTGGCCTGGAACAGGCGCAGGGCCTCGGTGGTGGCCTCGCCGAAGATGCCGTCGGCGCTGCTGTTGACGAGGTAGCCCAGCTGGCCCAGGCGCTCCTGGAGCTTCAATACGCCCCAGGCGGTGTCGCCGGGATAGAGGTCGGTATAGAGCGTATCGTCGAAGTGGAACTCGGGCATGGTCTCCGCCAGCAGGGAGCCGTCCACCCGCTCGAAGGCGTTGGGCTCGTAGCCGAACAGCTCGTTCAGCGTCACCATGCTGTAGCCCTCGGACCGGGCGGCGTCCATCAGCGCCTTCATGCGCTCGCCGTCCTCCTTGGTGGTCTTGAACAGGTAGATGCCGCCGGGGGTCAGCTTGCCGGGGATGCGGCTGAGCGACACGTCGGAGCAGGACACGGTCCAGTGGGCCACGCCGATGTAGCCCTGCTGCTTGAGGTAGGTGTGGGTGCGGATGTCATTCTCCCCCAGCCCGCCGTACAGGCGCAGGAAGTGGGGCTGATAGCGCACGCCCAGCACGTAGTTCAGGGCCATGCTCTGCTTCCAGATCTCCTGCACCAGCATGTTCTCAGGGTATCGGAACAGCTTGGCCAGGCTGGTGAAGCCTCGGTTTTCGATCTCAAAGCCCAGCTGGAAGGCGCAGCGCTGCAGCACCGGCTGCATGCCGTTTTTCAGGATGTTCTCCCCGGTGGGGAACAGCGTGAGCTTGGCGTTGTACTTCTGGGCCAGCGCGACGAACTGCTCGGTGATGGCCGCGCCGCTGCACTCGTCCAGGGTGATGGCGATGACCTTGTCGGTGGTGTTGGCCTTTTTGAACACCGGCAGCATGTTCTCGTTGGCGGCGGCAGGACGCCGCGCGGTGTAGGGGTCCAGGGCCTCCAGCGTCGGCGCGGGGGTGAAGGTGGGTTCGGGGGTGTCCTCCGGCTCCGGGGTGGGGGTCGGCAGGTATTCCTCCCGATAGGTGTCCGCCCGCAGCACCACCTCGGTCTCGGGCAGGTCCTTCAGATCCACAAAGCCGTCCTCCGACGGGGTGGGCGCGGCCTCCACGTCCGCGGGCCGCAGCCGGTCCCCGAAGGCGATGTAGCACCCCAGCGCGAGGGCCGCCGCCACGAGCAGCCCGATCAGGGCATACAGCAGCCCCAATGAGCGCTTCCGGGTCCGAACGGTTCTGTTGGGCATGCGATCACCTCTTTGCGTAGCGTGGAAAGTGGAAGGTTGTACATGAAAAGCTGCCTGTCACGCGGGTCAAATGGGGAATTGGGAATGGATGTGAAAATCCTTCGGATTCCGTAACTGTTCAGTCGCGGACTCCTTCCGACCCGCTTCGCGGGCCACCTCCCTCAAAGAGGGAGGCTTTTGGACTCCCGTTCAGGCTCTTGTCCAGGCTCCCTCTCCGAGGGAGCTGTCAGCCGCAGGCTGACTGAGGGAGTCATCCCTGGGCGACTGAATAGTCACCGGATTTCTTTTTATTGAATGACACAGACCGCAACCCCGCGTTCTCCATTGAATCAGACAAATCCGCAAGGATTTGGTCCTTCATTCTCCCTTTTCCATTTTCCATTCTCCATTTCCAAGGCATATCACTCCGCGCTGTCCGCGGCTTCCTTCGGCGGATTGCGGTGGATGGTGAAGGAGAAGGCCGTGCCCTTGCCCTTTTCGCTCTCCACCCAGATGTCCTCGTCCATGCGCTTGAGAAGCTCCTTGGCGATGGAGAGGCCGAGGCCGCTGCCCTTGCCGGAGTGGGCCTTGTCGACCTTGTAGAAGCGGTCGAACACGTAGGGCAGGTCGTTTTCCTCGATGCCGATGCCGGTATCGCGGACGGTGAGCACCACCTTGTCCTCATCCCAGGTGGCGGAGACGCCCACCGAGCCCTCCTCGGTGTACTTGATGGCGTTGTCCAGCAGTATGATGAGCATCTGCTCCACCCGGTCGGCGTTGGCCCAGACGGCGGGACAGGCGGAGAAGTCGGTGTCCACGTTGAGCTTGAGGTTGTGCTCCTCGGCGATGGCGGCGTAGCGGTCGCAGACATCGTACACCAGATCGTCCAGCGCGAGCCGGGACTTTTCGATGGACAGCGTGCCGGACTGGAGCCGGGACAGCTCCAGCTGGTCGTTGATGAGCCGCGACAGGCGCATGATCTCCCTCAGGATGATGTCGTAGTAGCGCTGGCGGTCCTCCTCCTCGGTCACCATGCCCTCCTTCAGGGGCTCGATCAGCGCGCGCATGGCGGTCAGCGGCGTGCGCAGCTCATGGTTGACGTTGGAGACGTAGTCCCGCCGGGTCTTCTCCAGGCGCTCCATCTGGGTGATGTCGCTAAACAGGCCCACCGCGCCGGCGATGGCGTCGATCTCGTCCACGATGGGCGTGACCGTCATCCGGAGGATCATGTCCTTGGATTCCAGGTTGCGGGTCATGGTCTCGCCGGTGGCCATCACCTTGTCGAAGTCCTGCCAGATGGACTCGTCGGGGATGGTCTTCATCCGGGGATCGGCGTAGTGAGAGCCGGGCTTGGCCCGGGCGATCAGCCGGCCCAGGGCGGGGTTGGTGTGGGTGACGCGGCCCTCGGCGTTGATGGCTACGATGCCCTCCGACAGGCCGTTTAGCATGTTGCGCAGGCGGTTGCGCTCTACAATGAGGGTGTAGAGGTTGCGGGAGAGCTGATCGGCCAGGTGGTTCAGCGCCTTGCCCAGCTCGCCCAGCTCGCCCGCCGCGGTCTCGTCGGCGCGGGTCTCCAGATGCCCGTCGGCCATGGCCACGGCGTCGTCGCGCAGGCGGACGATGGCGTCCAGCTTGGCCCGGATCTGCGCGTCGGACTTCCGCTGGCGGCGCAGGGTCAGCCGCGCGGCCACGAGGCCCAGCAGCGCCGCGAGCAGCGCCACGGGCGCGGACTGGGCCCAGGACACCGGGGGCACCGGCACGGCAACCGCCACGCGGCCCTGATAGTGGGACAGCTCCTGACTGATGAGCGCGTCCTGATAATACCAGGCGCGCCCGTCCCGCCGGAAATAGCCCTCGGCGGGCTGCAGGGCGCCGTTGTCGATGTCCTCCCCGATGCCGGGCAGCCTGTCCTCCCCGGTGAGGCAGCGGGTCTTCCAGTCCCCGTCCTGCAGCCAGACGACCCCGCCGGAGGCCGCAACGACCCCCGCCGCGTCCTCCAGCGGACCCGGCGCGTCCCCCTTTGCCAGACTCACGAGATATTCCAGCTGCGGGATGATTTGTTTCTTTGCGGCGGCGCGCACCTGTAACCACGTTGCTATGCCGTACCCGCACAGACTTACGGCAACCGTAACAGCCATCACGGTTGCCGTGAACAGTGCAGCGCGCCTGATCAGCACACTGCTCTCTTTCATGCGTTGACCTCAAACCGATAGCCCACGCCGTAGACCGTCTTGAGCGCCCACGGGACGTTCTCCTGGGGCAGCTTCTGGCGGATGCGCTTGATGTGCGCGTCCACGGTGCGGGTATCGCCAAAGTAGTCGTAGCCCCAGACCCGGGAGAGGATCTGTTCGCGGGAGAAGACCTGGCCCACGTTGGAGGTGAGCATGTGCAGGATCTCCACCTCCTTGGGAGTGCAGGGGATCACCTTGCCCGCCACCTTCACCTGGTAGTTTTCCAGGCTGATCTCCAGCTGGGGCAGGCGGATGATGGAGCTGTCCTCCTCGCCCTGCTTCTCGGAGAAGCGGCGCAGCACCGCCTTGATGCGGGCCAGCACCTCGCGGGGGGAGAAGGGCTTGACGATGTAATCGTCCGCGCCCAGCTCAAGACCCAGTATGCGGTCGATCTCCTCGCCCTTTGCCGTCAGCATGATGATGGGCAGGGAGCTGGTCTGCCGAATCTGACGGCAGACGTCGATGCCCGATACCTTCGGCATCATCAGGTCGAGAACCATCATATCGGGATGCAGGCTCTCGCACATCTCCAGGGCCTGCTGCCCGTCATAGGCGCTCTGATGCTCATAGCCCTCCGAGCCCAGATAAAGTCCCAGGGACTCGTGCACCACCGGATCGTCGTCCGCAATCAGAATCAGCGGATACATTGACATAATTATCACCCCGAATAACACATTTATAGCATCATTATACCCATTCAGGAAACATTCTGCAACCTTTCACGAAAGAAGCCCAAATTTATTCACATTCGTGCCTATTGTGACTTTTTTAGGGAGTAGGCAGGGAGTAGGGAGTAGGCAGTAGGGAGTAGGGGGAGAGGCGGCGGAGCATTTGACTTCTATACAGAGGCCGTACTCCGCGATATGCCGGGAGCTATTCACTGATTCAATACTTGCTTTCTCTCGGCTCCCCTCCCAGGGGAGCTGTCGCGCGAAGCGTGACTGAGAGGTCGTCGTCCCCGCGGGAAGTAGACTATACGCTCTTTATAGCAATAGAATGCGCAACGCTCCGCCGTTCCTCCCCTACTCCCTACTCCCTGCTGCCTACTCCCTACTCCCTAAAACATCCTCCAGCGTCATCTGGTTTGGCAGTCCGCCGGGGTTTTTGCGGGAGCGCCGGGGCTGGGCTGTGGTTTTTTCCGTCTGGGCGGTGAGCTTCTCGATGCGCTCCTGCTGCTCGGCGATGATGGCGGTCATGCGAACCTCGTCGGCGCGGGCCTCCTCCTTCTGCTGGCGCAGCTTGCGGTTGGCCTCGTCCAGCTGCCGCTCCGTCAGCTCCAGCTTCATGCGGCGGGCACTCTCCTCCTTCTCCCGGAGGATGCGCAGGCCGCTCTCGTGGAAGAGGTTCAGGTTCAGCTCCGAGGTCTGCTGCTCCAGGTCGGCCAGGGCCTCCTCCCGGTTTCTCAGCCGCGCGCGCAGCTTCCGGATCTCGGCGTTGCGCCCGTCCAGCATCTGCTGCAAATTCTGGCGGATGACCCGGTCCTGCTTGAGCCCCTCGCACTCCCGGCGCACCCGCTTCAGCGCCCGGGACGACACATAGAGCTGCCACCCCAGCACCCCCGAGACGATCGCCAGCGCCGCCAGGGCGATGATCATGTATACCAATGCTGACACCACACATTTCTCTAATGGTAACGGTAACGAAGCAGCCGCGCAGTATCAGGGAACAGGGAACAGGCAACAGGCAACAGGGAACAGGAATGGCTTGGATACTCAGCAGCGACGATGCGCCATCCCTCATGGAGTACGAAATGCTTCGGTATTGAACAGGAGGCTGTCGGCAGCCCCTGCCGTGTGCGCGGCAGCCGCCATTCCTGTTCCCTGTTCCCTGTTGCCTGTTGCCTGTTCCCTGTTCCCTCTTCCCTGTTCCCTCTTCCCCGAACCCACATTCATCATCACGGCCGTCCGGTTACGGGTATTATAAACATTATACCACACAACGATGGTACAAAAATGACCGTGACGGGAAGATTCTCGCACGGCGGGAATGATTGGCGGCGTTCAGGGTTAACTTAATAGAAAATATTGCGGGCACGCAGGAATTTGACAGGGGAATGGCGAATGGTAATGAGATGAGGTGATTAGCATATGCAAACCCGCCGGGCGCGCGCGGCGCTGGCCTGTCTGGACCCCGGACGGGCGTCGGCGATGGCCGAGGCCGTTGCGGCGGCGGGCTTTGAGGCGGCGGGCGCGGCGGAGGATTTCAGCGGGGCGCTGAAGCTGGTGCGGCGGGTGAACGTGGATCTGCTGCTCGCGGACGCGATCCTGCCCGGCGGCGACGGCGTCGCCCTGGCCGAGGCCATCCTGAAAAGCGGCCTGGAGCGCTATCCCGACGTGGTGCTGATTCGACCCGCGGGGCTGCGGCTGCCCGGGGAGGACCGGCTGGCCGACTGTCACGCCGCGGTCATGGACGGGCCTGTGACGGCGGAGGGGCTGGAGCGCGCGCTTACGCGGCTCAGGCGGCTTCCGGAACGCCTGCCCGTGGACCGCGCGGCGCGGCTCGAGGGTCTGCTTTGCGACCTGGGCGTGCCCGCGCATCCGGGCCGAGACATGCTGGTCCATGCCGTGACGCTGGTGTGGCGGGACCGCAGCCGTATAAACGCGCTGCGCAGCCGGGTCTACGCCGAGGCGGGCCGTCCCTTTGGCCGGACCGCCGCGCAGGCCGAGGCCGCCATCATCCACGCCATCGACGCGGCGTGGCGCGGCGGCTCCATGGAGGCCCAGGAGGGCATATTTGGCGATACGATCGACGCGAGGCGCGGACGCCCCACCTGCGGTGAGATGGTGGCGCACCTGGCGGATATACTGAGATGGGAGGGTTGACCATGAGGAAAATGAAGCGTGTGGCGGTCGTCGTGCTGGACGGCTGCGGCGCGGGGTGGCAGCACGACGCCGCCCGATATGGCGACGAAGGCGCAAACACCCTAAAGCACGTGCTGGAGCAGGCGCATCCGGATCTGCCGAACCTGACGGACCTGGGCCTGATGAAGCTGGCGGGCATGCAGCCCGAGGACGCGGACGATCCCATCGGCTGCTACGGCACGATGCTGGAAAAGTCCGCGGGCAAGGACACCACCACCGGCCACTGGGAGATCGCGGGTCTGACGCTGAAGGACCCCTTCCCCACCTACCCCAACGGCTTCCCGCCGGAGGTCATCGAGGCCTTTGAGCGCGAAACCGGCATGGGCACCCTCGGCAACAAGGTGGCCTCGGGCACCGAGATCATCAAGGAGCTGGGCGCGGAGCATCTGCGCACCGGCAAGCTGATCGTCTACACCTCCGCCGACAGCGTGTTCCAGATCGCCGCCCACGAGGCCGTGCTGCCGCCGATGGAGCTGTGGCACGTGTGCCGCATCGCCCGCAGGCTGTTGAAGGGCGAGCACAACGTGGGCCGCGTCATCGCCCGTCCCTTCGAGGGCAACGTGGGCGAGTTCGTGCGCACCGCCAACCGCCGGGATTTCTCCGTGGACCCCGTGGGCCGCACCATGCTGGACGCCCTCAAGGACGCGGGCTTCGACACCCTGGGCGTGGGCAAGATCGAGGACATCTTCAACCATCGCGGCCTGACCCAGTCCAACCACGCCGCCGGGAACGCCGCCTGCGTGGACGCCGCCATCGAGTACCTCAAAAAGGACCGCTGGCGCGGGCTGATGTTCGTCAACCTGGTGGACACCGACATGCTCTACGGCCATCGCCGGGACGTGCAGGGCTACGCCCGCTGCCTCGAGGATTTTGACAGGCGCCTGCCCGAGATCATGAAGCTGCTGGGCGACAACGGCATGCTCATCATCACCGCCGACCACGGCTGCGACCCCGCCTACACCGCCCACACGGACCACACCCGCGAGCGCGTGCCGCTGCTGGTCTGGGGCTTGGGCCTGGAGGAGGGCATCGACCTGGGCGAGCGCGCCTCCTTCGCCGACGTCTCCGCCACCGTGCTGGAGGCCCTGGGCTGCGCCGAGCGCCTCGACGGCAAGTCCTTCTATAAGGACATCGCTCTGGAGTGAGGGCGAATTAGGAATTGGGAATTAGGAATTAGGAATTATTAATGGCCTGGCTGCGTTAGGGCAGCGATGCGCCGCCAGTCGGGCCGTACCTGTCGCATCGAAATTGATCGCCCCTACAACGCGCGGCAGCCGGTAACTTTAATTCCTAATTCCTAACTCCTAATTCCTCATTTCCCCCGCGTCTCCTCTGACCGCGCGAAAGTCGGGCCGGTTCCCGGAAATTATTAAATAAGTATGATATTTTACACAAAGAGGCTTTTCATCCCATAGCATATGGGGTAAAATGTATATGTAGTTATAGGCGGGGGGAGGAAGCTCGAACCGCTGAAAACGCACTATATTTAGGAGGTTGATTCCAATGGCTGTTAAAGTTGCTATTAATGGTTTTGGCCGTATCGGCCGTCTGGCTTTCCGTCAGATGTTCGGCGCTGAGGGCTATGAGATCGTCGCCATCAACGACCTGACCACCCCCAAGATGCTGGCCCACCTGCTGAAGTACGACTCCACCCAGGGCAACTACGCCAACGACCACAAGGTCGAGGCCACCGAGAACTCCATCATCGTGGACGGCCACGAGATCCGCATCTACGCTGAGAAGGACGCCAAGGATTGCCCCTGGGGCGAGCTGAAGGTGGACGTCGTGCTGGAGTGCACCGGCTTCTACACCTCCAAGGCCAAGGCGCAGGCCCACATCGACGCTGGCGCCCGCAAGGTCGTCATCTCCGCGCCCGCCGGCAATGACCTGCCCACCATCGTCTACAACGTCAACCACACCACCCTGAAGCCCGAAGATACCATCATCTCCGCCGCTTCCTGCACCACCAACTGCCTCGCGCCCATGGCCAAGGCTCTGAACGACGGCTGGGCCATCGAGTCCGGCATCATGTGCACCATCCACGCCTATACCGGCGATCAGATGATCCTGGACGGCCCGCAGCGCAAGGGCGACCTGCGCCGCTCCCGCGCCGCCGCGATCAACATCGTGCCCAACTCAACCGGCGCTGCCAAGGCCATCGGCCTGGTCATCCCCGAGCTGAACGGCAAGCTGATCGGCGCTGCCCAGCGCGTGCCCACCCCCACCGGCTCCACCACCATCCTGAACGCCGTGATCAATGGCCAGCCCACCGCTGACGAGATCAACGCCCAGATGAAGAAGGAAGCCACCGAGTCCTTCGGCTACACCGAGGACCAGATCGTTTCCTCCGACGTCGTCGGCATGCGCTTCGGCTCCCTCTTCGATGCCACCCAGACCATGGTCTGCAAGCTCGAGGGCGGCAAGAGCCAGGTTCAGGTCGTGTCCTGGTACGACAACGAGAACAGCTACGTGAGCCAGATGGTTCGCACCATCAAGTTCTTCTCCGAGCTGGCCTAATTCTCAAAACCAAATCTCGCCCCGCTTCTTCGGAAGCGGGGCGCTTATTGTTTGTCGGGAATATACTCCATCACATCTTCCACACGGCAATCCAATATCTTGCAAAACATCTCTATCGTGTGTGTACTCACGCTCTCTTCTCGTTTCAATCTGGTGATTTGACTGGGACTGACGTGATACTTTTTTATCAATGCATATTGCGATACACCTTTTACGCGCATGGTTTCCCACAATCGCCGATAAGAAATCATGCGCTCAATCCCTTCAATATATCTTTTCCTTGACATAATAACTGAATTCGGTATATAATCATATTGACCAAAATCAGTTAATGTCACACCAGGAAGGCGCAGTTACAACGTTTATCCATATCGAAGATATGGATTTAGGAACTTTGATATGCATAATTAGCACCGTGTTAATGAAAGGAATGATTATAATGTGATATGCACCGCATTGGGTTTATTCAAAAACTCATAGGATGAAAGAACTGTCATCTTTCCATTGTAAAAAATGGTGAAGCATTTCTTTAACAACACATTTCACAGGACAGAGGAATTGTCTCTTTGTCCCACAATGCGGAGGTTGATCCAAAATGAAAAGGCTGTACTGTGTTGCTATCTTGATTCTGGTATGCCTTTATCTACTATCAGGATATGCTGAAGAATATGTAGACGTTGATACCTATACTGTAGATACTCAAGATGATTTGACTATATCTGACATTATACCTGATGATAGCGTATGGGGAATGTCTCAAGATGATTTTCAGCAGGCTTATCCTGCTTCTTACACATCCACCAAGGTTGGCAAGTCTCCTGCTTTGATAGAATCTGGCCTATCCGTCGAAGGCTACAATATGAACAGATTCTTTGTCTTTAAAAAAGGCAAGTTGTCCAAAATAACTTACGTTCTGATTGATGCTTCCGACAAGTCTGCCGTTAAGGATTGCGCAGCAGAATTGACGTCAGCAATGAAGAGTGCTTTAGGCAAAGAGCCTACAAAGAAAAAAGGCGTTTCAGAGTGGAATAAAGGAGCCATTCAAGTTGGCACGGCGAGGTTGAAGAATTATACTGGTAATGACAATGTGAGCGTCTGCATCATCTTCAAAGGAACAGAGACGAAAGCCAAACCTACTAAAGCGCCCATAGAAAAGAAGGCAACATCCAAGACGTCAGCTTCCACTCAGAATAAAGCATCGATCATTTCTGTTGATGCTTTCGAGACAGCTTTTAATACTGTTGCCAAGAGTGTTAAGAATGCCGGTCTTGTGGATAAGGCTCATTCCATCTCTGCTAATAATATACATAAAAGTGGTAATGGCGATGTCAATGATGTTGTTCAGTACATGTATAATGGTGTAGAAATGTTACAGTTAGCTATGCCCACTGGAACGAATGACATTGTACAGATTTTGTGTTTTTATTCGCCGTATGGTCCAGAAGACCATTCAGATGATTATTTCTGGTTGTTTGGAGAAGCCTGTGTAGCAGCGGGCGTTATTGATGACGTTGCCGAGGTGAGAAATATAATCAACGAGCTTGATTTCGTAAACCATATGAACGATGGTGACAAGAATGAATTAATAAAAAACGGCTTGTCAGTTGGATATTGGGTTACTGACGGTGTAGGATACTGCTTTTACATAGAGACGCTTTGATAATCAATGCGTCATCAATTCAACACGTATTCTGACATCGAAAATCAAATTGCGCCCCGCTTCTTCGGAAGCGGGGCGCGTTGCTTTTTGAGAAGAAGAATTCAGATGGATTATTGCCCGTCCAACCACGGGGGACCTCTTCCGTCACGCCGCTTCGCGGCGCACTACCTTCCCCAGAGGGGAAGGCTTTTGGCCCCCGGTTATGTGACGACGCGCGGCAGCCGTAATCCCTTTTCCCTTTTCCCTGTTCTCTTTTCCCTTTACTTCCCCACAAAAACCCCCGCCTCGCTTGTTCAAACGCCGCAGGTGTGGTATACTGATAATGGATATGAAGGTTTTACGGAGGTCGGATATGGAGCGGAGGAAGCGGGAGACGGCGCAGGAGAAGCTGGAGCGCCTGACGGCGCTGGAGCGGGAGCTCTGGGACGCGGGGCAGATGCCCGGGGGCATCGACGAGGTGGGGCGCGGGCCGCTGGCGGGGCCGGTGGTGACGGCGTGCGTGTCCATCCCCCGGGACAGGCTGGTCCCGGGGGTGGACGACTCGAAGAAGCTGTCGGAGAAGAAGCGGGAGCAGCTCTACCCGCTGCTGCTGGAGGCGGCGGACTACGCCGAGACCTGCTTTCTGGGGCCGGAGGTCATCGACGAGATCAACATCCTCGCGGCCACCCGGCGGGCCATGGAGACCTGCGCGGCGGGCTTTCGGGGCGACGTGCTGCTGATCGACGCGGTGGAGGGGCTGTCGCTCCCCTGCCCCGCCCGGGCGCTGATCCACGGCGACGCGCTGAGCTACATGATCGGCGCGGCCTCCATCGTGGCGAAGGTTGCCCGAGACCGCTACATGATCGCGCTGGATGAAAAATACCCCATGTACGGCTTCGCCCGCAACAAGGGCTACGGCACCGCCGAGCACATCGCCGCGCTGAAAAAATACGGTCCCTGCCCCGAGCACCGGCGCAGCTTCATCGGCAGGATATTGGGGGACCATGAATAGGCGGTGCTACGGCACGGACGGCGAATACACCGCCCACGACTACCTCATCGGCCAGGGCTACGCCATCCTGGAGATGAGCTACCGCCGCCCCACCGGGGAGATCGACGTGATCGCCCAAAAGGACGGCACGGTGGTGTTCGTGGAGGTCAAGCGCCGGGGCAGCGGACGCTTCGGAGCCCCCGCCGAGGCCGTCAACCGTCCCAAGCAGGCCCGCATCCTCCGAACCGCTCTGCTCTACCTCCAGCAGCACGGACTGGAGGACGCGCCCGTGCGCTTCGACGTCATCGAGGTCACGCCGGGACAGGTGCATCACATCGAGGGCGCGTTCGACGCCACGGGGTTTTTTTAGGGAGTAGGGAGTAGGCAGTAGGGAGTAGGGGGGAACGGCACTGCCTCTGATTTCTATTGAAAACGCCGCGTTTTCGGAGGGTTCCGGCGATGCTTGACGTTCCTCATTCCATTCGTGCACTGCTCATTTGCCGTAGCTTCCCTACTCCCTACTCCCTACTGCCTACTCCCTAAACAAACACCATAAAGGAGTTTTCGATGAAGAAATTGGTTTGGGCGCTGGCGGCGCTGTTAATGCTGGCGACGGGACTGGCCTTTGCCGAGGAAAACCTGATCGTCAACGGCGATTTCTCCCAGCTGGACGGCGCGCTGCCGCTGGGCTGGCGGAAGGAGCTGTGGCTGACCGACGCGGGCATCAGCCTGCTGGAGGTCATCGACGACGGCTGGGAGGGCCGGGGCGTCAGCGTGCAGAACGTGGACCCCAACGACGCCCGCTTCGTCCAGACCGTGGACGTGGAGCCCGACAGCGTCTACCGCCTCAGCGGGCGGGTCTGGGCCGAGGACTGCGACGAGGCCAGCTACGGCGCGACGCTGTCCATCGGCGGGGTGTTCGTCTACTCCGAATCCAAATACGACACCGCGGGGCGCTGGGATTACGTGGAGCTCTACGGCAGGACCGGCCCTAAGCAGACCACGGTGGACGTGTTCTGCCGCGTGGGCGGCTACGGCAATCTGGGCACCGGCAGCGCGCGGTTTGACGACATCGCGCTGGTGAAGCTGGACAAGGCCCCCGCCGGGGCGTCCGTATACGACTTCTTCGCCGACGACGCCCCCGCCGCGGCCGCCGAGCCCGCCGACCCGGAGGAGCCCAAGCGCTCCACCGAGGCGTGGCTGCTGTTCGCGGGGGTCTACGCCTTCCTGGCCGCGGGCCTGCTGCGCAAGCGGCAGCGAAGCCTGGATTGCAACGACGAAAAGGCCGTCAGGCGCCGCCTGTGGGCCGTGCTGGGGCTGGCGCTCATCATTCGCCTGGCCGTGTCCCTGCGCGTGCCGGGCTACAACACCGACATCAACTGCTTCACCGCCTGGTCCGAGCGGATGTTCGCCATGGGGCCGTTCAAATTCTACGCTCCGGACTACTTCTGCGACTACCCGCCGGGATACATGCTGCTGCTTTGGCCGGTGGGACTGGTGCGCATGCTGTTCAACCTGTCCACGGCCAGCTCCGTCTATCGGATGATCCTCAAGCTGCTGCCGATGCTGGCCGATGTGGCGGGGGCGTGGCTGATCTACCGCGTCGCCCGCAAGCGCATGGCCGAGGGGCTGGCGCTGACGCTGGCCGCGCTGTACGCTCTGAACCCCGCCGCCATCTGCAACAGCGCCGCCTGGGGACAGATCGACGCCCTGCTGACGCTGCTGATCGCGCTGTGCGCCCTGTCGGCGGGCGAGGGCAAATATTTCAAGGCGCTGGTGTGGTTCACCGCCGCGCTGCTCATCAAGCCGCAGGCGCTGCTGTTCGCACCGCTGGGGCTGCTGGCGGTGATCGTGGGCATCGCCGTCTCGGAGGACCGCGCCCGGGCGTTGAAGTCCTTCCTGCCGGGCGTCGCCGCCTGTCTGGGCATACTCTACGCCGCCGGCGTCGCCGCCAGCGCGTCCCAGGCCGCAAGCCTCGGCGAGGCGCTGGGAGGGGCCGTGGGCTGGATGGTCAACCAGTATTCCGGGGCCATGCAGGGCTACCGCTACATGACCATCAACACCCTGAACCTGTACTGCCTGATGGGCCTGAACTGGGCCAATGTGGAGGGCCACGCCGGGATGTTCGCGCTGGCGTGGGTGCTGTTCGCGCTGTCCTATCTCTACACGGCGGGGCTGTGCGTCGCTTCCCGAAAGAAGCCTATGCGGCTTCTGCTGCTGGGCGGGGTGCTCATCATGCTGATCTCCGCCTTCGGGCCCATGATGCACGAGCGCTACGTGTTCCCCGCGCTGCTGCTGCTGTCGCTGGCCTTCGCCGTGGACCGGGACGTGCGCGTGCTGGCCAGCCTCATCGCATTGACGGTGACGCTCTTCCTCAACGAGGTCCTGGTGCTGCAGGGCGGCATGACCGCCGCCAACTACGGCCACCTTCAGAGCTCGGAGGACTGGCTCAACGGCCTGCTGTCCCTCGCGACGGTGCTGAACGCGCTGTTCATCGCCTGGACCGCCTGGGACATCTGTCTGCGCGGCCATCTGGTCCCCCTGCGGGCTGTGGCGGCGGAGGCGGAGCCGATGGGCGCGGCCACGTTGAAGCAGCCCGAGGACTACCGGCTGAACCTCCGGCGGGCGGACTACATCGTCATGGCGGCGGTGACGCTGGCCTATTCGGTGCTGGCCTTCACCAACCTGGGCGTGACCAAGGCTCCCCAGACCGGCTGGACCAGCAGCGTGTCCGGGGAATCGGTGGTGTTCGACCTGGGCGAGACGCGCACCTTCCGCATGACCTACTACGGCGGCATCTGCAATTCCAACTTCCGGGTGGCGCTGTCCAACGACGGGGCCTACTGGACCCCGGATTGCTGGGCTAAGTACAACCAGGGCGAGATCTTCCGCTGGCTGTGGTTCACGCCGCTGGACGAGGCGGACAATACGCTGTACGCCGAGGACGTCGATCAGCCCGACGACGCGCCGGTGCGGCTGAACACCGCCAACATGGCCGAGGCCAATCCCCGGCAGACGGCGCGGTACGTGCGCATCACGGCGGAGTCGGCGGGGCTGAACCTGTTCGAGGTGGCCTTCCTGGACGAGGAGGGCGTGCCCTTCCCCATCGCCGGGGTGGAGCAGCTGGGACAGACGGCGCAGTCCGACAGCGACGCCGCCAATCTGGTGGACGAGCAGGACACCGCGCCGCCCATCCCCACCTACCTGAACTCCACCTACTTCGACGAGATCTACCACGCCCGCACGGCCTACGAGCATCTCCACGGCATGCCCACCTACGAGACCACCCACCCGCCGCTGGGCAAGGTGTGGATGATGCTGGGCGTGTGGATCTTCGGCATGACGCCCTTTGGCTGGCGGTTCATGGGCGTGCTGGCGGGGGTCATGATGCTGCCGGTGATGTACCTGCTGGTCAGGCAGCTCACCCGGGACAGCCGCCTCTCGGCCATCGCCATGCTGCTGCTGGCGCTGGACTCCATGCACTTCACACAGACCCGCATCGCCACCATCGACAGCTACGCGGTGTTCTGGATCATGCTGGAATACCTGTTCATGTTCCGCTACTGCCGGATGAGCTGGAACCATCAGCCGCTGAAAAAGACGCTGGTGCCGCTGGGGCTGTGCGGCGTCACCATGGGGCTGGCCTGCGCCACCAAGTGGATCGGCATCTACGCCGCGGCGGGGCTGGCGATCCTGTTCTTCTGGACGCTGTTCAACCGGCTGCGGGAATACCCCCACATCCGGGGCGACAATCCCACGGTGAAAAACACCGTCGTCACCCTGGCCTTCTGCGTGGCATTCTTCGTGATCATCCCCCTCGTCATCTACTACTTCAGCTACTACTGGTATCTGCGGGCGGAGGGGCTGTCCGGGTTTGGCGGCATGTTCTCCCTGCGCTGGGTGAAGCGCGTAGCGGAGATCCAGAAGAACATGTTCAACTACCACGCGGGCCTGGGCGGCGACACCCACTACTTCCGCTCCCCCTGGTATCAGTGGCCGGTGATCTGGTGGCCCATGTGGTACTACTCCGGCACGGGCTTCATGCCCGAGGGGACCATATCGTCCATCTCCTGCATGGGCAATCCCGCGGTGTGGTGGTTCGGGCTGGGCGCGTTGATCTACGTGTTCGCCCGCGCCTGCCTGGACCGCCGGGCCGACCGGGCCAAGGTGATGACCGTCATCGGCTTCGCCTCCCAGTTCCTGCCCTGGGTGCTGGTGCCGCGCTCCACCTTCATCTACCACTACTTCGCCTCGGTGCCCTTCATCATCATCGCCTCGGCGCTGGCCCTGAAGGACCTCCGCGCCCGCTCCCCCAAGGCCTGCCAGGCCGTATCCTGCGTCCTGCTGGCCTCCGCCGCCGCGCTGTTTGCCATGTTCTACCCCCTGGAGAGCGGCCTCCCCTGCCCCAGAAGCTACGCCCGCTATCTGCGGTGGTTCAAGTGGTATAATTATTGAGGGCAGATCGGAAGGCATTCAAGAGTATAAAGGGAAAAGGGAACAGGGAAAAGGGAAAAGGGGTTACGGCTGCCGCGCGCACCGCAAGAGCGGCCAATGTGGCCGCCCCTGCGCAGTAAAGCTGTTACTAATCTCTCTCCGCCATATCCCTTTTGCCCGGGTTCAAGCATCGCAGAAGGCATAGAAATAGCCGCCACCGCACAGCATATGCGCGGCAGCGGCTATTTCTGTTCCCTGTTCCCTGTTGCCTGTTCCCTCGTCCCCTGTTCCCTTTTCCCTTCCCGTTCAGGCATTCGCCTGCTTGCAGGCGTCCAGGAACGCTATAATGCTCTCCTCCGGCGTATTGACATCCATGCCCACGCAGGAGATGGAGATGTTGCCCTGGTCAGCCTTGCCCTCGCGGAGCATGCGGGCGACGTTCTCGTGGATCTGGTCGGATGTCTCCTTCTGGATGTTGACGGCGCTGTAGCGGAGGTTGAGCCAGACGCCCGGCAGGTGCTCCCGCACGTAGGCGATGTTGGAGCCCGCGCCCACCTCGGCGAAGGCCAGATTGCGCACCTTGCTGTAGCCCTCGCAGACGTGCTCCATGCTCTTGCCGCAGTGGTGGATGCCGAAGCAGGTGAACTCGTCGGCCAGCCGCTGGTCATGGGGCAGCAGGAACTCCTCGTAGCAGGCGTTGGAGACCATCTCCACGGAGCAGTTGGAGGTGAGGTAATTTTTGGGCATGACCTGGCGCACGATGGCGGTGACGCCGCCGGAGATGTCGTCGTTCAGGGCGTAGAAGCGCCTGCCGATCTCGAGCGACAGGTCTGTGATCTTCTTGAGCAGCCCGGACACCTCGTCGGGGTCGGAGTAATACGCCATGTAAAGCTCCTGACCCATCAGATCCAGCGCGATGTTCTGGATGCCCTGGAGGTTGATGTAGGTCTCCACGCGGCCATAGTCGCGCAGCAGCCCGTCGATCTGGCGCTGGGTAGCGGCCCAGATGGGGCTGCTGTCCAGGTCGGGCACTTCAATGTCCTCCAGATCCTCGGCCTCCAGGTTTTTGCAGACCACCTGGGGGGAGTTGTCGGGCTTGTAGACGATGTCGCAGCCCATGAGCTGGGAGTAGAGATACCCCGCCGCCAGCAGGTCCGTGCCCAGCAGGGGCCGGGGCTGGGGGTCCTTCTCGCCGATGCCGTAGGCGCCGAAGTGGTCGTACAGCGCGCGGCGCATCTTCACGTCGCACTCCATGCGGTATTTGTAGTCGTCAAAGAAGGGCTGGGAGAAGTCGATGCCGGCGTTTTTGTGCCACCAGGTCGGGTGGAAGGTGATGTCAAAGGGGATCTTGTTCATGGCGCGGGCCTCCGATTGATCAGCGATTTGTCGCAGCTTTTATCGCTTGTATTATAGAAGATTATCCCGCAAAGGTAAAGGGGCTTTATGACATTTAACAGAGTCGGACGCCGGTTTGTGTTGACAGTCCAGGGATAATAAAGTAGAATTTGAGTAGCTTTCAGTGCCGCTTTACGCAGAGCCAAATATACAAGAGGTGAAAGAAAAATGTTCGATACTTCCCTTCGGGATTCCCAGAGCACCGCGGTGACTGGCATCGCGCCCGAGTCCTTCGATCTGGACCGCTACGCCGAATACGCCGCCAAACAGGACGCGAAGGTCCGCAAATTCATGGAATCGGATTCCGGGGTGCTGGTGTACCGGCGCTTCCGCGTGGCGGAGGTCTACGGCTGGGAGTGCCGCGACCGCGAGCTGTCCCTGCGGCTCCAGCTGGGCGCGCTCCAGGAGAGCATGAAATACGCCGCCGACATGGCCAACTACCTCGAGCCCTGGTACGGCATCGGCGTGGGCGCGTCGGCCTTCGGCGCGGACTACATCTGGCTGGACGGCCAGGCTCCCGCGGTATCCGACGTGTTCGAGGACGTGGAAGGCGCGCTGGCCTGCGACCCGGTGCCGATCCACACCACCCAGATCGGCAAGGATCAGCTGGCCTACGTGGAGTACTTCCTGGACAAGACCAAGGGCAAGCTGCCGGTGTCCTTCTGCGACATACAGTCCCCGCTGAACATCATCAGCGAGATGATGCCCACCACCGCCCTGTTCGAGGACATGCTGGAGGACCCGGACGCCTACAGCGAGCTGGCCTACCGCGCCGGCGGTCTCCTGCGGGACTACCTGCTGAAGCTGCGCGACCTCATCGGCGGCGCCCTGGCGCTGCCCGGCCACGGCTTCGCCTCCTCCCGCCAGCTCAAGGGCATCGGCGCGTCCGACGACACCAGCATCATGATCAGCAACGCCATGTTCGACGAGCTGGAGGCCGATCAGCTGGCCGACATGTGCGAGCCCTTTGGCGGCGCGTTCTACCACAGCTGCGGCAACTGGGAGAAGAAGATCCCCTCCGTGCTCAAGGTGCGCAACCTGCTGGGCGCGGACGGCGCGTTCTCCAGCGAGACCGACCCCTCCCCCAACGATCCCGCCCCCTTCGGCAAGGCCTTCGCCGGCACCGGCAAGATCCTCAACCTCCGCGCCGTGGGCAACCCCGACACCGTGGCCGACACCGTCAGGCGGGTCTGGCAGCCCGGCCTGCGCCTCATCGTCAACACCTACTGCCGCACCCCCGAGGAGCAGCAGGAGGCCTACGACCGCATCCAGGATATCTGCAAGTAAATAGATGTATCTGCCCGCGCAGGGACGCCGACATGGCGTTCCTGCGCTTTTTATATAAAAGTAGAGGGCTTGCCGCAACCCCTAATCCCTAATCCCTTTATAATAATACCTATTGACATTCCATAACAATCCGTGTATAATTACTTACAAATTCTAAGTATTGGACGTGAGCGCCGCCATGACCGATTTGTCTCAGAGCTCCAGCCGGTATATCATGCGGGTGTCCTCGGGGATACTGCGCCGCCTGGACGCCTTTGTGGAGGGCACGGCCATGACGCCGGTGGAGGCGCGCATCCTCCAGTTCATCGCCGCGTCGGCTAAGCCGCTCAACCAGAAGGACATCGAGGCGGAATACGGTTATACGGCCGCCACGGTCAGCGAGGTCATCAAGAACATGGAGGCCAAGGGGCTGATCCGGCGGGACACCGACCCCGACGACCGGCGCAAGCGGCGGCTGACGGCCTCGGCGGACATGGCGTCGCAGGTCATCGAGATGCGGGACAGGATCGCCGCCATGGAGGCGGACCTCACCCGGGGCATCGACCCGGAGAAGCTCGACGTGTTCATGGAAGTCATCCATCAGATGACGAAGAACATATCCCCCAGAGGACAATGAACGACCATCGGACGAGTATGGAAAGGAGTCGTACACATGGACAGGAAGAACAGCAGGCTTTTCTCCCGGCGCACCTTTTTGAAGGGCGCGGCGGCAGGCACGGTGGGCGTGTTGGGCGCGGCGACGCTGGGCCTCGGCGCGCTGGCGGAGGAATCCGGCATCTACAAGCCGGGCACCTACTCGGCCACGGCCACGGGCATGGGCGAGGTTACGGTGACCATGACCTTTGACGCCAACAGCATCACGGACGTGGTGGTCTCCACTGACAACGAGACGGACGGCATCGGCAAGCCCCTGGGCCCGGACTTCGCCGCGAAGATCCTGGAGGCGCAGGGCGCGGAGATCGACGTGGTGTCGGGCGCTTCGGTCACCTCCGGCGCGGTGATCGCCGCCGCCGAAGCCTGCATCGCCTCGGCGAAGGGCGAAACTGTGGAGATCGCGCCGGTCCTCGCAGAGGAGACCGCCGAGGACGACGACTGGCTGGGCCAGCCGCCGGAGACCCCCGAACCCGACGAGATCATCGACGCGGACGTGGTGATCGTAGGCGCCGGCCTGTCCGGCGTGTGCGCCGCCCGCGCCGCCGCCGAGGAGGGCGCGAAGGTGCAGCTCATCGAGAAGAGCGCCACCTTCAACTGCCGCTCCGGCGAATACGCGGTGCTCAACGGCACCCTGAACGACCGCTGGGGCCGCAGCGGCCTGGTGGACACCGACGTGGCCGTGAACCGGCTGATGCGGGAGTGCACCTACCGCAACAAGCGGGCCATCCTGAAGAAGTGGGCGGACCATGCCTGGGAGGTCATCGACTGGTTCATCGAGGCGTATCCCGACCTCACCATCTGCGATTCCACCCGCGAGGTCGTGACCCAGGAGCAGTTCGACAAGGGCATCCTGGTGCCGCTGGCCTGGCCGCAGCCGGAGCACTACGACTACAAGGACGAGGAGTTCCCCACCTTCCCCTCCTCGATGGAATTCCGCTCCAGCCGTCCCAACCAGCAGGGCTTCATGGTGGAGGCGAACCTGAACGCTGCCATCGGGAAGGGCGCGGAGGTCCACTACGGCTGCTTCGCCGAAAAGCTGCTGCAGGACGACACGGGCCGCGTGACCGGCGTCATCGTGCGCGACGCGGTGAACGGCAAGTACCTCCAGTTCAACGCCGCCAAGGGCGTCATACTGGCCACCGGCGACAACGGCTCCAACGACAAGATCATGAAGCACTTCACCCCCGAGATCCTCGAAAAGAACATCATGAGCGCCGGCAAGGTGGGCATGATGGGCATGGATGTCGAGGGCAATCCCTGCAACACCGGCGACGGCCTGCGCATGGGCGCGTGGATCGGCGCGAAGGTGCAGGATTTCCACGCCCCGATGACCCACCACATGGGCGGCGGCATGGGCATCACCCCCTTCCTCCAGATCAACAAGCACGGCGAGCGCTTCATGAACGAGTGCATCCCCGGTCAGCAGCTGGAAAACCAGATCGAGCTCCAGCCCGAGCAGACCACCTTCCAGATCTACGACGACAAGTGGCCGGAGCAGATCCCCTACATGCCCGCCAACCACGGCGGTCTGTGCTACATCATCCCCGAGGACGAGGACGAGAGCAACCCCAACTTCAACGACCGCCAGTACACCAAGGTGTCCGCCAAGGCCGAGGCCTACACCTACAAGGCCGACACCATCGACGAGCTGCTTGCGCAATGCGGCTTCGAGGGCGAGGCGCTGGAGACCGCCAAGGCCAGCATCGAGCGCTACAATGAGCTGTGCAAGCAGGGCTACGACGAGGACTTCGGCAAGCCCGCCGGGCGCATGTTCCCCATCGAGAACGGCCCCTTCTATGCCTGCGTGTGGAATCCCACCATCATGCTGGTGTGCGTGGGCGGCCTGGAATCCGACGAGAACTGCCACACCTTCACCGGCACCGCCGCCGATCCCAAGCGCGACCTGATCCCCGGCCTCTATGTCACCGGCAACGTGCAGGGCAGCCGCTACGCCGTGGAATATCCCATCTGCTTCCGCGGCATCAGCCACAGCCTCTGTGTGTTCTACGGCTACACCGCCGGCAAGAACGCTGCCCAGGGCATCTGACATAACTATCGACCCTGCACAGTCACGGACTGCGCAGGGGCTTTTTTTGTAGTGAGAGGGGAGTTGGGAGTGGAGCGTTGAATAGCGGCTGACGCAAATCCCGGCGGGCTTTGGCGGGTCCATCATACCAGCTCGACCGGCACGCCGAAGCTGCCGTCTTCCAGCGACACCGTGTAGATGGCGCAGTTTCCGACGTACTTCGACCAGTAGCCGCCTTTGGAGCCCGGCGTCAGGTATTCCAGTATGCCCTTCATGGCGATGGCGTGGGTGGAGATCAGCAGATCGCCCGCGCATGCCCGCAGGCCCTCCATGAAATCGCCCGTCCGGGTCACCACGTGCGCGAGCGGCTCCATGCCCCGCGGCGCGGGGTTGTGCGCGAAGTCGCTGAAAAACGTCGCGACCTCCGGGGCCGGGGCATGGAGATCCATGCCCTCGTAGGGGCCGTATTCCATCTCGATCAGGCGGTCATCCGCTTCCACCGTCACCCCCGGCGCGACGATCCCCGCCGTCTGTATGGTCCGGCGCAGCGGGCTGGAAAAGACGCGGTCGAAGCGCACGCCCATCCCGGCCAGCCTGCGCGCCGCGGCCTCCGCCTGGGCTATGCCTCGATCATTCAGCGGAAAGTCGCTCCTGCCCTGCAGCACATGGCGGCTGTTCATCGCCGTCTCGCCGTGGCGAATAATGTAGATCATAGGCTCCACCCCTTCGCGGTCAGTTGTTCGGATGCGTCCGTCTCATAGAATTGTAACCATTCAGTTCCGCAACAAACTGGGATTTGGCGGAGATAATGAGGAATTAGGAATTAGGAATGAATAGCGGCTGCCGCGCGCATTGTAATGACAGCCACACGCTAAATATCAAAACTATACGTACAGCCCGGCGGGAGGCGCATCGCCGCTCCCGCGCAGCCAAGCCATTTTATTCCTCTTTCCTAATTCCTAATTCAACAAACCCCTTCTTACCGAGGCAGGACTGAACAGATACCCTAATTCCTAATTCTCCCTGCCAAATCCCTGCTTATCTCATCAAAACCGAAAAGATACATACAACTAAAAACGCGTCCCGTCAAAGACAGAACGCATGTGGAGGTGCCACCCGGATTCGGACCGGGGAATGAAGGTTTTGCAGACCTTTGAAACCTCAACATCTTGTACAGACCCCGCCGCACTCAACCACTATATATTGTGGTCGAAAAAACAGAGCTTCTTAACACAAAATCAATACTTGATTGTATAGGCGATGCCCACCCTGATGCAATCAAACTGTAACACCTTCACAGCCGCATGGCTGTTATTATTTTGCCCGTGTTAAGTCAGGCTCCTGAGCGTGAAACCACGATCAGAAGCCTTTGCTTTTAGTCCAATATTCCGTCCCGATCAATCCATGAACAAGCCGCCGGCTTTCTCAATCGTCAGATCGAGAGTCACACCCCAGTCATTCTTCCACTGAAGGATATTCCCGTCTGACAGCGTGATGCGTGCTGTGCTCTTGTGGTCAAATTGTCCTCTGAACTCCAAGTAGTCAGATGTTGCCAGCTCTTGGGGGTACTCATAGTCCTTACCAGCGTCCTTATCTCGCCTTGCCTGATCCCACTTTGCGCTATACTCTTTGTAGTCCTTCTGATACTGTTCCATCAGCTCCTTGGACTTCCAAACGATGATGGTGAAGCACTCACTGTATCTGTCATCGCTCACATTGTGGGGTTCAATCTGGTACGAACCCGCCGCAATGTCCGTACCTACAAGCAGCTGTCCTGATGGCAAAACAATCTTGCCACCCTGATTGTACAACGCCTCGCTAACTTCCCGCTGTATCTGTATCAACTCATCGACAGTATAGCCAGACAAGTCCAGGATCGGTTCTGTTGTTGCTTCTTCTGCGAACGCTACAGATGTGGCAACAACCATCAACGTCAGCAACGCAACCAGAAATCTCTTCATGCGGTCATCCCCTCTATGTTTAGAATGGTGCTGAACGACCGCTTCAAGGTGCGACTCTTTTGAAGCTCAAGGCTTCCTCCCCGTCGCAAGGAGAGAAAGGAGGTGAAATTATGAAAATACTTTCAGAATGTTAGAATGGACTGTGTCGGATTCGTTAGCTCTCCATGTCGTCATCGTCGGAATCGCTCGGTCTGTATGAGAACTTTTTCTTCGACAGGTCAAGATCGATCCTGTACCCATGCTCAGTAGTGTCATGGAAGAAATAGCACGCACCTGCCGTCAGTATGCCAGCAATGCTTACGCCTGCATATGCCTTGTCGCTGGGTTCAAGAGAATCCCACCAATCCTTCACACGCATTCCAGCACGCTGCCACCACTTCAGGTTGTTCGGATTGTGCACGGGCGACCCCTCGGACTTCTTCACGATATTAGCTTTCGTCTCTTTCATAGTTTCTCCTCTCATAAATCAATTATTTTCGATAATTCCCCCTTGTCGCAGTCGTTCAGCTTTATCATTTTAACATACAATCAATATACAGTCAATATGTGGAAATAAAAAAAGGCGGAGGTTCCTACTCGGAGCCTCCGCTATCCTTTTCTATGCTGATTTTGCTATTCGTCTCAACACATCGACCGCACAAGGCAGGGCAATTCCATTGCCCCACATCTTGTACCTCGCTGTGTCTGCACCGCCTACGCCGTCCTCCCACCAATCGGGGAAGAGTCAGGCTCTCCCGCCGCCTACGGTCTGATCTTCCATGCTGAACAGGAGCCGGAGAAATCCATTGCGTATAATCCGCTGGCTAAGGCCGTCAAGCTCCTCTGCAAATCCGCAGGAGTGCCCTAGAAGGGGTTCCACGTGATGAGGCACACATTTGCTACCAACTGCTACTACAGGGGCTGCGAGATTAAGTTGCTGTCGAAACTTTTAGGTCATGCAAATGTCACAATAACTTATAACATTTACATCAACCTGTACGGGGACGCACTCGAAGAAATGAGGTCGATTGTTGGATGACAGTTAAGGTGCCGTAGCCAAGTGCACAAAAAAATCTGCTGTTTTCACAGCAGATTATGGAGGTGCCACCCGGATTCGGACCGGGGAATGAAGGTTTTGCAGACCTTTGCCTTACCACTTGGCTATGGCACCGTAATATAAAAATGGAGCGGTAGACGAGACTCGGACTCGCGACCTCCACCTTGGCAAGGTGGCGCTCTACCAACTGAGCTACTACCGCAAAATGGTGCCCAGGGACGGAATCGAACCATCGACACGTAGATTTTCAGTCTACTGCTCTACCGACTGAGCTACCTGGGCAAAAAGCGATGCGGAAGGGGCTCGAACCCTCGACCTCCAGCGTGACAGGCTGGCATTCTAACCAACTGAACTACCGCACCATATGTGGTGGGAACAACAGGGCTCGAACCTGTGACCCTTTGCTTGTAAGGCAAATGCTCTCCCAGCTGAGCTATGCTCCCACGCCCTGTGTTCTCGCCGTCCCGCGACGACGTGTATTATAATACAACAATTCAGGGGATTTGTCAATAGCTTTTTGAATGATTTAAGCGTTTATTTGAGGTTAAGGGGACGGGGAGGCATTGGGGGGCAGGCATTAGGCATCAGGGGAACGGGTGTGCAATTGAAAATGGAAAATGGAGAATGGAGAATGATTGGGGCGGGGGACGACCTCTCAGTCACGCTTCGCGTGACAGCTATCCAGGGCCTGCCGGCCCGTTCTCACTGAAAACAGTCCGCGGACTGTTTTCCGGGCGTTCGAACCCCTGAAAGGGGAGCCAAGGCTGACGCACCGTCATTCCCCTTGGCTCCCCTTCCAGGGGAGCTGTCAGCCGGCAGGCTGACTGAGAGGTCGTCCCCCCACAGGCCTGGAAGGACGTTCAGAAACCGCGCCGGCATTCTCCATTTTCCATTTTCCATTCTCCATCCCCCCGTTTTCCTAAAAGAACCGCACCGTCACCCTCTTCCCCATCTCCTCGAGGCGCTTGGCGAGCTTTTCGATGAGCTGGAACTTGGCGCCGAAGGCGAGGGAGAGGTTGGGATTCTGGTGGGCGGGGTTCATGGCGCAGCCCACGAAGAAGTGGATGTCGGTGGCGTTTTCAAACAGCAGGCGGGCGATGCGGGCGGCGCCGTCGCGCTTGCCCTCCCAGCGGGGGTGGAGCTGGGTACCGCTCAGATACTCCCCGGCGTAGTCCAGCACCCGGGAGATGGTGATCGCGCCCTCGGTGGACAGATCGACGCCCTCCAGGCTGTACATGGGCGGCAGGTCGGAGTCGAAGTAGTCCAGCGACGCGGTGAGCTCCTTGCCCAGGTAGCGGGCGGCCAGCTGGTTGGTGGAGCCGCCGCAGACGATGCGCCTGCCGGACTGGGAGAAGAAGGCCTCCAGCATGTCGTCGTCCAGGGTGGCGGAGGAGGGCGGGCCGATCATCAGATTGACGGTATAGGGCTGAGCCAGCCGCATGACGGCGATGGTGGTGTCGTCCCCGGGCTTGCCGCCGTAGAGGTTGAAGCACTCCTCGGCCAGTGTGGACGCGATGCGCTGGGCGGGCATCTCGGGGTCGTAGTGATCCTCCAGGTATTTCACCGCGTTCTCCCGGCCCCAGCCGAAGGGATAGGCTCCGCCCAAGCCCGCGAAGTTCACCCCGTCGGAGATCACCACCAGCACGTCCCCCACCTCGGCCTCGAAGCGGCTCTCGTAAATCTTCTTGCCGTCGATCATGCGGTCCTGGCGCTCCAGCTCGATGGCTCTGCCGCCCCGCAGCACGATGGTGTGGGGATTGTCGAAGCGGATCAGCTCCACGTGCCTCTGGTCCCGAATCTTGATGAGGGTGAAGGTGGAATAGGCGATCTTGCGGACGCTGCACTCCGGCAGGGTGCGCACGATGGTGTTCACGCAGTCCTCCACCGACATGCCGCCCACGGACATGGTGGCCAGAATCTGCGCCGTCAGCGTGGCCAGTATGTTGGCCTTCACCCCGCTGCCCAGGCCGTCCGCCAGCACGCCGATGCGGGTGTCCTCGTTGCCCGCGAAGATCACCCGGTCCCCGCACAGCTGCTCGCCGTACTTGATCAGACTCACATACCCGGTGTCGATGTAGGTTCCGCCGCTCATGGCAACCTCCTTTGGGTGAGTGGGAATGGAAAACGATGGGGTCCTACGTCTCTACACGTTGAATGGAGAATGGAAAATGGAGAATGGAGAATGGTTGTGGAAATCCATGCGGATTTCTTTGAATGAAAGGCCGCAGGCAGATCTGAATCCCATCGGGATCGGGGCCGATGCGCTCCGCCTTTACTGTATCGCTTCCTTGAGCTTCACCAGCATGACCTTGGTCTCGGCGGTGGTTTCGCCGAGGATGGAGGCGATGTCCTGGACGACGCGCATCTGCTTGTCGATGACGCGGTCGGCGGCGTCCAGCGTGGAGCTGACGACCTCGCGGGAGTGGCGCTCGGCCTTCTCGTGGAGGTAGGGCAGGCACATGTCCAGCTCGGCCTTGCCGAGGCAGAGGGCCTGGGCCATCTCCCGGCAGGTGGGATAGCCGCAGCAGCCGCAGTTGAGGGCGGTGTGCGCGGT
>Ga0256404_1004259_pt1 | contig 27344 bp, 24 predicted proteins | sample RumenRJG_01DNA_FD_185990 | JGI IMG/M metagenome (GOLD analysis project Ga0256404, IMG submission 185990) | Bovine rumen microbial communities from Lethbridge, Alberta, Canada - RJG_01 | ecosystem: Host-associated > Mammals > Digestive system > Stomach > Rumen | place: Canada: Alberta | collected...
AGGACTTTACACCGGTCATCGAGAAAGCGCTCGAGCTGGGCGGCTTTGCCGAAGACAAGCAGTTCACCGGAATCAACGGCGGCACCACTGTCACTACAGGTTTCAGCCACAGCGCCGTTCTCGGTGTCGCAGATACGGTCGTCAATGCTGTAAAGAGCGGTGCGATCCGTCATTTCTTCCTGGTCGGAGGCTGCGACGGTGCGAAGCCCGGAAGGAACTATTACACCGAATTCGTAAAGAAGGCTCCCTCTGACACAGTTATCCTGACACTTGCATGCGGAAAGTACCGCTTCAATGATCTGGACATCGGCACGATCGGCGGACTGCCCCGCATCATGGATATGGGCCAGTGCAATGACGCATACAGCGCGATCCGCGTTGCAGTCGCTCTCGCAGAGGCCTTTGGATGCGGTGTCAATGATCTCCCGCTTTCCATGATCCTGTCCTGGTACGAGCAGAAAGCCGTATGTATTCTTCTTACGCTTCTGTATCTCGGGATCAAAAACATCCGCCTCGGCCCGTCGCTTCCCGCATTCATTTCCCCGAATGTGCTGAACTATCTGGTTGAGAACTACAACATTGCCCCGATCAGCACCCCGGAAGAAGACCTGAAGAAGATTCTGGGCTGATAAGCCCCCGGACGCAGCAGCGCCTCCGAACCATAACGGCTCAGAGGCGCTGGTTTTAATTTATGGCGTTTGCGGTCGTCCGGGATGCTGCCGGGAAGTGAAAGACGACTGCATTTGCCTGATTTAGGCGTTTGCGGTCGTATGATGTGTTCGATTACTTGGTCACTTGTATCCGGGATGAAGGGCGGTATGCTTGTAGACATATGTATACGGTTCGAGTTCGGCAAGCTAGTTGAGTATCTGCATATTTTCTGATATATTATATGCAGATACAGGAGGCGGATATGCATATTTTTGATTATTCTTTTCTGGATGAGGGATCATTGCCCGCGGAAATGGTGAACCTCACTTCTGCGATCTCAGCGTTTCACGCGATCTCTGCGGAAAGGAAAGACCGGAATAAAAGTGTATATACAGAGCTTGAGAAGGTGGCAAGGGTCCAGTCTGTCAAGGGCTCCAACGCGATCGAGGGTATTGTTACGACAGATGCCAGGATACGGGAGATCGTGAACGGGAACAGCGCGCCGCTTAATCACAGTGAACGGGAAATCGCCGGTTACAGGAATGCGCTCGATGAGATCCACACCGCGTATGATGTTATGCCTGTCAATGAGGCAACCATCCTTCGTCTTCATCAGCTTGTAACGGATATTGCGGGATACGAACAATCCGGGCAGTATAAGGCGGAGGATAATCTGATCATGGAGGTCGATCTTCACGGCAGGCGGAGCATTCGTTTTACGCCAGTGCCCGCAGCCGGGACCGGGGAGGCAATGCAGCAGCTGATCCTGGCATATACTGCCGCCAGGGACAACCCCCATGTCAGCAAACTGCTTCTTGTGCCGTGCGTGGTGCTGGATTTTCTGTGCATTCACCCGTTCGCAGACGGAAACGGCAGGGTATCGAGACTTCTGACGCTGCTTCTTTTATATAAGAGCGGATACGATATATGCAGATATGTGTCTTTTGAGGAGCAGATCAACCGGGCGAAAGACTTTTATTATGAGGCCCTCAGGGCGTCTTCCGACGGATGGCATACGAACGCGAACTCCTACCTGCCGTTCATGAAACATTTTTTATCCACTTTGTATCAGTGCTATAAGGAGCTGGATAAACGTTTTTCCACCGTCAACGGGAAGAAGATCAAGAAAACGGAAAGGATCGAACAGCTCGTGCTGAACAGTGTTTTACCGGTTTCAAAGGCGGAGATCTGCGCGCTCCTTCCTGATGTGAGTCCCACAACGGTCGAGGCGGTTCTGGGGAAGATGACCAGGTCGGGCGAGATCACGAAGATTGGGCAGGCGCGCGCGACGAAATACGTAAATGCCGCGCATCTGAGTTCATGAAATAAAATACAGACGCATTTGCTGCTTTTGGGCATTTGCGTCTGTTTTTTTGCTGATTTTGGTTTTTGCGTCTGACTGAGGATGCTGCCATAAGCCTTCCTGCTTTCGCAATAGGGATAGCAGGGGGCTGGCCGTACTTCACTTAAGTCCCGAGCAGGGGCTGGTCGTACTCGAAGAGCAGGGCGTTGATCTCGAAGATGTCATAGATCTGATGCTCGATGCAGTACTTCACGATGAGGTCTGCACGGCTTCCGGGGGAGAGCGCGTGTCCTGCGCGGCTTAAGAGATCCTCTGTCTCCTCGAGATCTAAGCGGAGGGCGATGGCAAGTGCGAGAGCTGTTCTCTTCTTTGGAAGGTAGAGCGGGTTGCAACGGATCTTGGAGAAAAGCTTGCGGTCAATGTTGGCCTTCCGGTAGACCTCCGAGTCTTTGAGTCCTCTTTCGTCGATCAGTCCGAGAAGCCGCTCCTGGAAGTTCTCGCCGAGCTGCGCCATCATTTCGCTGAGGCTCTGCGGCTGGTTTGAGGGGCGTGGCGCCGGGCCTGATGATGCGAAGATTGATGAAAAGGCCGGTGGGGTTTCCGACGGGCGGGGCGCCGGGCCTGATGCAGCGGCTGAAGGGAAGGAAGGCGGTTCTTCCGACCGTGCTGAAGATGGCAGGGCATAAGAACCAAATACCTCATCGCGGCTTAGTTCTTCAGGGTAGATCTCCTCTTCGAAAGCATCTTCATCATAGTCTGCTTCAATGCGCCGCTCTTCCCTGTAGCTTTCTTTGCGGCGCTGCTCTTCAAGGCGACGTTCTTCAAGGTATGCCGCATCGCTTTGTGCATCTTCCGACTTATGGTACAGCTTTCTCCTGCGGCGGAAAAAGCCCCGGGGCGCTTCGAGCCGGTCTGTGGGCGCTTCGAGTCCTCCCGTGGGCGCTTCGAGCCAGTTCCCGTGCTCGACCATATGCTTTTCTTCCACGTAATGGTCGTCGATATACTGGCGGACGTTCTCCACCAGCTCGGAGGAAAGCTCGAATGCCTTCCTGTTGAATACGACCAGGGTCACGTCCATCTCATGGTCTTCGAGGAATTCCCGGATGGTCTTTAACGCAACGTCCAGCGCAAGGTCCCGCGGGAAGCCGTATGTGCCGGCAGAGATCAGGGGGAATGCAACCGACTCGCAGTCATTTTCCGAAGCTAAACGAAGAGAATTCCGATAGCAGGAGGCCAGGGTTTCCGCTTCTCCCCTCTCTCCGCCCTGCCATATCGGTCCTACCGTATGGATGATATACTTTGCGGGAAGCCTGAAGGCAGGCGTAACGGCAGCATTGCCCGGACGGATCCTGCCGATCTTCTTTCTTTCCGAAAGCAGCTCGTCGACGCCTGCTGCCATGTAAACCGCGCGGTCCGTCCCGTTCCCGAAGACAGGCTCCGGGTTGGCTGTATTCACGATCGCGTCAGCGTGTACTTTTGTTATATCGTTTCGGATGATCTGAAATGCCATAGGTCCCCCGTGAGAAGCTCCTTTGCAGCAAGTTTACGTTGTCAGTATTGGCAGAAAGAATGCTTCGCATTCTTTTGAATACGCTCGGCGCTTGCCGTTCCGGAGACCCCGCCGCATGCGGCCCTCCCCGGAACTACTTAGCCTTTATTGATATTTTAACACAGATTCTACAGTTGTTGAAGAAGAGCAAATTCTATGCTTCCGGCACAGCACACCCGACTCATGCTAAAATCGTTATGTTTTTGGAATTTGTCACCCATTTTCAAGGCAATTTTAATTCACATAACGCGAATTTATGCGATATACGAAAAAACCCACTTCCTGTCACCCATGAAACAGCAAGTATTGTGGGTGACAAAACGTGGATTTTTCTGTATGTCGCATAGATCTCGAATGATTATGCGTTGTTATGTGATTTTTGTGAAGCAGAGGAAGCGTACAGACGCATTTGCCGTTTTTGGCATTTGCGTCCGTATTGTATGTACTTGTTATAGTAAACATAAGAAAACCGCGTCTCACGGCTTCGCCGTTTCACCTTTTTATAAGTAACGGTACACGATGCCTTTGGCATCATCTGCCAGCTATGCCGGAGTCATTCTTAATCATATCTGCGGCATGATGGGCTCCTCCCTCAGGTATTCATGAAAGTAATGTGTCGTCTGTGGTTATATGCGTCTGCACAACTGCTCCATATGCTGCGATTTGCTTTATATGACGGGGTGCACGTGAGGGAGCACTGCCTTACACCGTCTCCGGAACAGCGCGTGCTTCCAGCATTCTTCCGAACTGTTCTTCCGAAATATGCGCCTCCTCAGCGGCATCTTTTACGGATAAGCGCCCTTTTTGGACCAATGAAATCAGTGTGTCTATACTTCCATCGAATCTGGCATCGTCCAATGCCGCTTGCACACTCCAGTATCCCATCTCTATATCCTCCCGATTTCTTATTGTCCTGATCCTGCTTTCAATTCGTTCTGTCAATGAACCGCCGGCTACCCCTGTCTCTATATACCGATATAGTTTCTGCAATTCGTCAGGACAGCTGCCATCAGTTGCTGTGGAGTTATAAAAGATCTTCCTGACTCCGTCCTCGAGGCTGATTTCATGATCTTCTTCGCACCGGTTTTGGAATGTATACTTGTACTTACCTTCTCCAAACGGGTCAAAGGTACAGATGAATATTACATTCAGTTCACTCAATGCCCTGTATGGTCTTTTCTCCTCTACAGAAGTGCTGTCAATAATAGCCTGATAATACCGGCTTCTGCGTCCAAGTGCCAGTTCCTCATCACTGTGATGATTCCTGTTTTGCATCTCTGCATCATAGTAGGTATTAAGCTCATCATTCCTTGTGAGGATGTCCAGCCTGATCGGTTTGCCGTCTGCAGTGTACTGCAGCGCCTTCTCCGTCTCCACCGTAGTGAGTTTTCCGATTCTCTTACCAAGGAGGATCTCCAACACCTCCCTGCAGATCTCCGGGTCTGACATTACCTGCCCGAACATGAAGCTGTCCCTGAAGGTCAGCTCCTTAAAACTTTTTGCCATTTGCCTTCCTTTCCGCAGATACCCATAAAGCATCGGATCTGTACGCTTTTCATAAATTGAAAAGGCTGCAAAAGAAAGGCACGCTGCCTGGTCATTCTGCTTGTCCGGGTTCCTGCTTATCAAAATGAATGTGATTAAGAAGCATAGAACCCTTCGACTTAAGAACTAAGACTGCGCCGCAATTTGATCATTGCTGCGGAACGCATAAAGAAATAAGGAATTATGCTCTTATGCAAAGCATAACACGGAACAATTGTAAAGGCAAATAAAGTTTTTATAAAACAGTTTGCAATCAGACGCATTTGCCTGATGTAACCAGCTTATCTGCACCGCTTATTGAGAGCTCAGGCTTGCTTTTCTACTACTGCTTCAAAAGCCATGTCTGTCAGGGCTTCGCCAAGCAGCTCCTCCGGCTTTGTTTCGGGCCGGATCCAGTCATCGATGTATTTTTCCGGCAGGATCAGCGGCATCCGATTGTGGATGAAGCGGATCTCCTCGCCGGGCTCTCTTGTGAGCACGGTAAAGACCGGGAGGCCTTCCTCGATCCGGTACAGGCCGCAGAGCCAGGTCATGTCGGAGCTCTTCGGCCAGATCTTAAACTTGCGCGTTAGATCCGGAGAACGTCCGCCGAGCTTGTTCGGGCGGACACTCGACGGATCGCGTTCACTGAGCGGCTCTGCTGCGAAGTGCCGCGTTAGATCCGGAGAGCGGCCGCTGAAATTATCCGGGCGGGCATTCGACGGATCAGGGTCACTGAGCGGTTCTGCTTCGATGTCTTCGCCGGTGCGGGTCCTGTCGTCGTTTTCGCGCAGGTGCTCCCACTCGAAGTACCAGGATGCCGGCACGATGCAGCGCCTGCACTCCCAGGATTCTCTGAATGTCGGTTTGGTGCCTGCGGTTTCGGACCTGGCATTGACCAGGAGGGATCTTCCCGTAAATCCCCATTTCATGGGGAAGACAGCCCGGCTGCCGGAGCGGTCCGGTGCTATGACGGGAACGACATCGGTCGGCCGGATCTCTCCGTATGTTTTGATCGCAGTCGTTTTCTGCCATTTGGGAACCAGGACAGATCTGTTCATTTCTTCTACGATTGCGCGGAGCTTTGGCGATTCATCAGCCCAGTATCGGCAGCACATAAGCATTCACCTCGGTATGCACCTCGAACAATTACCCTCTTGTCAGGGTCAAAAGGTATTTTGCCGCGGATCTGTCTGCCATGCAGCAGAAAGGCAACTGGTTGCTTCGGTTTTCAGTCTCTCGGGATCAGCTCCTCGCCTCCGTAGAAGTTTTTCCGGTAGCCGTCCTCATCGGCCAGGAAATAGCTTCCATCACCTGCCTCTTTCCAGTAGAGATCATATTCAAAGTATTTGTCTCCGCTAATCTTGGAGCCCGGGCTAAGATAAGCTTCCCGGTCCTCGTGGCTGTGGTACTCATGTTTCAGGAACTCCGAGCCTTCGTCCGCATAGATGGCAAAGCCGAAGATATGCTCATAGTCCGGGAAGGTCACGAGATAGCCGTTTTCCGTTTTTTCAAAGCTCAGATCGGAAAGATTGTACTCCTTCTGCTCGTCGATCACGATCCCGTCCTTACCGTTTTTCTCCACCCAGTAAGCTTCATCCATGAAGATGCGGATGTCGGGATCCTCGATCTTCCGGAAGCATCGCCGGTTATAGCTTGCGCGGCTGTTGTAGGTGGAAATGCTCTCGAACTTATCGGAAAGATCGAGATTCTGGTAAACGATACCGTTCTCCTCCTGCTGCTTCAGCCAGTAGGCCATGTGGTACTGTTCGAGATCGACCTCCTCCGGCACCACGATGCTGCCGCCAAATGCGATCAGTCCCCGCTCCTTTGGTGAGCAGACGAAACTCTCAAGGATCTCGATCTGTGCAGCATTCCCGGCTTCATTTGCGATTTGATCCTTGACTTCGTTCGCGGCATCATCTCCGGCTTTGTCACCGGCTTCATCTTCGCCGTTGTTTCCGGCTTGGTTCCCAGCACCGTCCGTGACATCCTTTAAGGCTTGGTCTGTGGCGTCTGCTGCGGCCGCATTCTCCAAAGACAATGCCAGCTCGCCCGGAAGCCAGGTCCCCGCTCCGGGGCCTTCCGTTCCCTGAAAGCTGTTTCCGCTGTCCGGAAGCCACATGGAGGCTGTCACATCGTAAAATCTGCAGTTGTCCCGGACGCTCTCAAGCCCCAGCTTTTCAAATGCGTAATCCAGGCACACTTCGGTCAGAAGCTCACCGTCATGGATCAGGTAAACGTCCTTTGTTTTGGTATTGACCAGATAATCCCTGGTTTTGCCGCCGCTTTCCAGGGTTCCCGCCACGTAATCCGTCAGGTAATGCGGCCCGCTCGGGACCATGTTGATATCGGCCTCGGCCGTGAGCACTTTGCTGCCCTGCATATGCCCGTCGAGCCATGCCTGGATCAGGTCTTCTCCCTGCTTTTCCAGCTCCGCCTTTTCCTCGTCCTTATACTGCGGTCCGTGGCAGGCGGAAAGCAGGCAGAGTGCGGACAGGCCCGCCAGCAGCGTGAACAGAAGCGTTTTCAGGCTGGGATGGTTTTTCAGGCTAGGATGAATCTTGAGACTGAGATGGTTCTTGAGATTGAGATGGTTTTTCATGGCAAGTACCCCACTGGAATAACGTTTGATCATTAACGGGACTATATTATGTCCGTATTGAAGAGCTGCTGGAACATGCTCTGCAGGAAGATCGGGATATAATAAAGGATCATCTGCTGCCAGATGATTCCGTCCGTGATCCCGTTGAATTTTATGTTTCGCGGCTCAGCCATCTTCATGAAAAATCACTGCCTTCAAGGATTTTGTATTCTTTGAGGAGTCTTTCTGTCTCAATAGTTGGCCACGTTGATGAAAAATGCCGACTTTTGCGCACCGCAGACCGGACATACCTCAGGCGCCTCCAGGCCGATGTGGATATGTCCGCAGTAACGGCACTCCCACATTTTGATCTCGCTCTTCTTAAAGACCTCATCATATTCCAGGTTGCGGATCAGCGCGCGATAACGTTCCTCATGGCGCTTTTCCACTGCAGCCACGCCGCGGAACTTCTTTGCCAGCTCCGGGAATCCTTCCTCCTCGGCGGTCTTCGCAAATTCCTCATACATCTCGGTCCACTCGTAGTTCTCGCCGGCTGCGGCATCCGTCAGATTCTCCATGGTGCCGTTGATTCCGCCCAGCTCCCTGAACCACATCTTGGCATGAACTTTCTCATTGTCCGCGCTCTTTAAGAAGATCTCCGCCATCTGGTCAAAGCCTTCCTTCTCCGCCACCTGCGCGAAATAGGTGTACTTGTTTCTCGCCTGGGATTCACCTGCAAATGCTGCCTCCAGGTTCTTCTCGGTCTGCGTGCCTGCATACTTGTTGGGTTTTCCGCTCATCTTGAATACCTCCTCTTCATAAACTGATATATTGAAAGCTATTTTTACTGCTGCACTGTCTTCTCGAAGGCCATGTCTGTCAGGGCTTCGCCCAGAAGTTCCTCCGGTTTTGTGTCCGGCCGGATCCAGTCATCTATGTATCTTTCCGGCAGGATCAGCGGCATCCTGTCATGAATGAAGCGGATCTCCTCTCCGGGTTCCCTTGTCAGCACCGTAAAGACCGGGAGCCCCTCCTCGATCCGGTACAGGCCGCAGAGCCAGGTCATGGAGGAGTCCTTCGGCCGGATCCTGTACTTGCGCGTTAGATCCGGAGAGCGACCGCCGAGCTTGCTCGGGCGGGCATTCGACGGATCGCGTTCACTGAGCGGCTCTGCCGCGATGTCTTCGCCGGTGCGGGTCCTGCCGTCATTGTCGCGCAGGTGCTCCCACTCGAAGTACCAGGAGGCCGGCACGATACAGCGCCTGCGCTCCCAGGATTCTTTAAATGTCGGTTTGGAACCGGCGGTCTCGGAGCGGGCATTCATCAGGAGGGATCTTCCCGTAAATCCCCACTTCATGGGGAAGACAGCCCGGCTGCCGGAGCGGTCCGGTGCTATGACAGGCACGACATCGGTGGGCCGGATCTCTCCGTATGTCTTGATCGCAGCCGTCTTCTGCCATTTGGGAACCAGGACAGATCGGTTCATTTCTTCCACGATCGCGCGGAGCTCCGGCGATTCATCGGCCCAGTATCGGCAACACATAAGCATTTACCTCGGATAAGCGGGTTGGTTACGTATATTATATACTCCGGAGCGGGATAAAGGCAAGGAAGGGAGTGTACAAAGCAGGGCCCTCATGAGAGCGTATCACATGAGGGTCCTGCGTTTGGTTTCTCTATTCAGTTGTTCTGACCGCTGAGAAAATGTTCTTCATCTCTTTTTGATCACCTGCTTTCTGTTCCGATTTCTCTGTTTATATCCGGGAGGCTTTCTTCATTGAATCATCTCAGATATTGCCGAATGAATCGGATCATCTCAGATACTGCTGGATGAGGCTGCACAGTTCCTGGACTTTTTTGTTGGTTGAGAGTCCATGGCCGCTCAGGGTAAAGGAGAGCGCCTTGCCGTTCGTAAACTGCAGGACGATTTTTTCAATGAGGCCTGCGTGCTTGGCGGTATGCACGTTTGCAATTTCTCTGTAGTACCATGTGTCTACCGGCTTATTTTTTGCGTCAATTTTTGAAAGGGCAACGCCGGCGATCGGCCCCAGGGCAAAGCCTGCATGGGATCCGGAGGTTTTATGGAATTCGACCCTGTCATCATAGATCAGAAGCTGTCCCGCACCGTATGTGATTCCGATAGCTCCGCCGCCTTTGAATGCATTTACAGTGCCGGCATCATACACCAGCGCTCCTGTTGCCTGCGGCTGGCTGTACATCTGCCTCTGGGGCTGCTGGTATTGGGGCTGCTGGTATTGGGGCTGCTGATACTGAGCCTGTTGGTATTGGGGCTGCTGGTACTGAGGCTGCCGGTACTGAGGCTGTTGTTGCTGGGACTGCTGTTGATACCATGCCGGTTCAGCTTCCTGAGATGGCTGCTGTTCGTAATGATTTGCCGGATGCTGCAAGGGTGCCGCTGCGGAATTATCGAGCCTTGCTCCGCAGCTCTCACAAAAAATACTGTCCTCCGGCAACTGTGCTCCACAAAATCTGCAAAACATACTGATTCCTCCCTGGTTTTTTCAGCTTCTCTTTTCATAGATCGTTTGACACTATCGTTCTTTCACAAGATTCAGCAGAAAACCACGATCTTAAGTCTCTGCCGATATCATTGACACTCTTGTATCATTGATGGGCTTTTGTCATTGACAGTCTTTGAATCTACTTCTCCAGCAGTATCCAATCAGGCATGTGCTGAATAATTATCTCCTGTTTACAGTGTATGCAACGAACACAGCTATTACAAGCCCGAAGGAGAATTGTCATTGACAGTTTCCTCTGTGCTTTTGTTTGCCTGTTCCAGTAGCTGTAGAACGGGGATGCGGACATTTTCCTGAACCATTTAGCTGTTGAACCCAAAATCCATCAAAGATTCCACCTTTCAAAATAAAGGAAAACACAAGCTCGAGGTACGGACGCATTTGCTGATTTGGGCGTTTGCGTCTGTACGGCCTGGACGAAGTGAATTGTGAAGCAGGCCTCAAATATAAGAAACGGGCGATCCGGGCTAACATTTACAAAAAGAGTAAAGCACAAACGTAAATGCTGTATTTGGCATTTGCGATAGTGAAATACTTGATAAATGAGTTTGTGATACTTACAGGGTATAGTAAATGTTTCCTTATTCAATTCCATCTGTAATATAATGAACTAAGGGACAAATGAACAAAATTTGCGAGTGTACTTGCAAATTTCTGTTCATGGGTCCCGCCAAACATGAGGAAGTAGCTCCGAGGGAGGGGCCCGCTTGCGGGAAGGTTCCCGGGCGGACGAGCACTGATGGTCAGAGTCTGACATATTGATGGGATTTCAAAGCATGAAAAAGACTTTCATTATTTTTATCAACGTGGTCATTTCTGCTGCCATATTGTTTTTCGTGGTTCTCTACTCCGGCTATGAAAGCAGGCATTCTTTCCAGCGGCAGGTGGAGCATTTTGAAAACTCCACGGTAACCATGGAGCAGGTGACGGAGAATTATCTCGAGGGCGAGCAGGAGATCTGCAACGTATGGGCCCGCTATATCAACAGCAGGACTCTGAGCATGAAGGACGCGGCCGATTTTGTCCGTTCCTCCCATGTGCTGGAGAATACTTCGGCTCATCTGGTTTTCCTCGATACGCTTACCGGTCTCTCTACGCGCCCGAAGCCGGGCACGTCCGATGACTATGCGGTTTCCTATGAGCGGGTGGGCCTTCTTGGAAATGTAAGCTGGATCGATGAAACCGAGAATGCAGTCAACATTACCCGCGCTTATACCAACCCGATGAACGGCGAGCAGTCTCTGGCTTTCTGCAGCAATATCACGCTGTACGATCCGGAAAGCGATGCTTCAAGGGCTGCAGTCCTGCTGCGCGTCATTCCCGTCTCGGTCCTTGAACAGAAATGGGTCTTCCCTCAGACGGGGCTGGCCAATGCAGAGCTCGCCATGATCGATGCTGACGGCGATTATATTCTGAAAGGCTACAGCTTTAAGAATTCGAGCTTTTTTGAGTTTTACAAGTCCTATAATCCCACGGATCCCGGCTCGTCCGCTCAGCTGTTTGGTCAGATCACTTCATCCACAGGCTCCGTTTCCATGAGGAACTCGCACGACGAGGAGTGCATTCTGGCCTTTACTCCGGTCACGGCCACTGCCGGCTGGACGCTCCTGGGGCTTATTCCGGCGAAGGATCTCCGGGTGGGAAGCGAAAAATGGCTGCTGTTCGGTGTTGTTTCCGCCGGCCTGCTGCTCCTGTTTTTCTGTGACATGTTCTATGTGCTTTATCTGAACAAGCGCCTGCAGATCTCCGCCAGAGAAGCGGAATACGCCAATAAGGCCAAGACGGATTTTCTCTCTACCATGTCCCACGACATCCGTACTCCCATGAACGCCATCATTGGCCTCACGACGATCGCCGAGAGGAATCTCGGTGATGTGCAGTCGACCGGGGAATGCCTTCGGAAGATCAGTCTTGCCGGCAATCATCTGCTGACCCTGATCAACGATATTCTGGATATATCAAAGGTGGAGAGCGGAAAGCTGAAGCTGAGCCCTCTGAGCTTCTCCATTGTGGAAACGGTCGAGAACCTTGTAAATATTTCCCAGCCGATGATCAAGGAAAAGAATCTTGAGTTCAGCTTCCACATCAATCGGATGGAAAAGGAGTATCTGTATACGGACCAGCTCCGCCTGAATCAGATTTATATCAATATCCTCTCCAATGCCATCAAATACACGGAGCCCGGCGGGCGTGTGAGCGTGGAGCTGCACGAGGAGCCGAGCACCGTGCCCGGCAGCGTCCGGCTGACCTATGTCGTGGCGGATACGGGCATCGGCATGAGCCCCGAATTCATGGAAACCATGTACCAGCCGTTTTCCCGCCAGACGGACAGCCGCGTCAACAGCGTTCAGGGAACGGGCCTCGGTCTGGCCATTACCAAGCAGATGGTCGATCTGCTCGGCGGCACGATCGACTGTAAGAGCGAACCGGGCAAGGGAACTGTATTTACGGTCCTGCTGGATATACCCGTTGCCGACAGACAGCGGGACGATATGCGGCTTGAGCCCATGGACGTTCTGGTCGTGGATGATGATGAGGTCGTGCTGAAGACAGCCGCTGACATGCTCAGCTCTCTCGGGGCGTCACCCGAGGAAGCGCGAAGCGGTGCGGAGGCGCTCGGCATGATCGAGCACCGGCACAGCCTGGGGCAGGACTACAGTATTGTCATTGTTGACTGGAAAATGCCTGATATGGACGGCCTTGAGACGATCCGGCGGATCCGCTCTCAGACCGGCGCATCGATCCCGATCCTGCTGATCTCCGCATATGACTGGTCGGATATCGAAGATCAGGCAAAGGAAGCGGGCGCAAACGGTTTCGTCAGCAAACCGCTTTTCCGTTCCACGCTCTATGACAGGATCAACGATCTGCTGGGCAAAGAATCCGCATCCATTGAACCTGAGGATGATTATTCCGATCTGCAGGGAATGCACATCCTGATCGCCGAGGATAATGAGATCAACTGGGAAATCATTTCCGCCATGCTTTCCATGTTCGGGATCGATTCGTCCCGGGCGGAAAACGGCCGGATCTGCGTGGATATGATGCGCTCCGCCGAAAAGGGCAGCTACGACCTGATCTTCATGGATATACAGATGCCCGAGATGAACGGTCTGGACGCCACGAGAGAGATCCGGAGATCGGAAGACCCCTGGGTATCCTCCATTCCCATTATCGCAATGACGGCGGACGCATTTTCCGAAAATGTCACGGAATGCCTGAATGCAGGCATGAACGGACATATCGCGAAGCCCGTCGATATCAAACTAGTCATCCGTGAAATCCGAAGGATCAAAGACGAAAGAGGTGCATTATGAAAAAGACGATGAGTGTTTTCCTGCTGGCGCTGACTGTCCTGGGTCTTAGCGCGTGCTCGCAGAAGGCGCCCGAGGTGCCGGCAGCCGCCGTGAAGGAAGAAGGCTTTCAGCCGGCTCTGGATACCTCCTCCGGCTGTCATATCAATGTTGCCGGCGGATACAATAACTTCGAGGCGCTGGAGGCGGAGTTTGACCGCTTCAACGAGTATTATCCCGATGTGGAGCTGACGTTTACCAAGGTGGACGACTATAACAATATGATCGGCACGGTCCTGAACGGGAACGCCGCCCCTGATATTTATGTCAACTATTCCTGGATGTATGGCCGGGAGCAGTACAAGGCTTCGATCGATCATGCGGAAAATCTGGCCGATCCGGCGCTTGGGCTCGATCTGGACTGCATCCGCAGCAACATTATCCTGAATACCGGTGACGGTACGCTTCCAATGGTTCCGGTTTTCTCGAATACCTACGGCATGCTGGTGAACAACAGCCTGTTTGAAAAAGAAGGCCTGGATGTTCCCACGACCTACGGTGAAATGGTGAAGGTATGCAGCGCGTTCCGTGAGAAGGGCTATGCAAACCCGATGATGGGGTTCTCCAAAGAGGAGCTCACCTCGCTTTTCACTCTGACGTCCTATCCCTTCTTCTGCGAAACGGTGACACAGAATGCAGAGGCTGTCAAAAAGCTCAATGCTCTTGACCCTTCGGCCGGCGAATACATGCGCCCCACCCTGGAGAAAATCGTGCAGTTCCTTGGCGACGGCTGTGTGGACCTGGAGGCCTGCAATGAGATCGAGAACAATTATGACGCCGTGATCCTTCGCTTTTTTGAGGGAGACGTGCCCATGATGATCTGCTCCGGAGATGCGGTTTCCGGAACAAAGAAGCGGGAGAGCCGGTCGGAGGCATTCATCGCCAATCCTTTTACCTACACCTTTGTGCCTGTTCCCATGTCGGATGAAGGCCCCTGCTTCCTGGATATGCCGAACCTGCAGTTCTCCGTCAACAAGGACAGCTCTAATCTGGATATGGCCAATGAATTCATGCGCTTCCTGATCACGACGCGCGAGCTGAATGAAATGGCGCAGAACAAGGGCCTGGTGGCGCCGACGAAGGACCTGTCGTTTGACCGTCTGTATGCCGCCTTCGGGGATGTTCCCGAATCCCGGATCGTGTCGCCCGAGCTCTTCGGGCTGACGGATGACGCGGTCATTCAGTTAAGGCGGGCGGTCTTCAGCGTCGCAACCGGTGAAATGAGCATCGATGAGGCGATTGCCGGCTATGGCAGCTTCTAAAAAATAAACGTATCGTTCACTCCGCTCCGTCTGAGTGTCGCCTCCCACCACGATCTCCCGCCTGAGAGAGTGCGGTGTAAAATGTGTCAGGGAATGCGGAATGATCGCGAACGGCGAAAAATGTCCCTTCTTCCTGCCGGTGCGGTCTGCTATAATACTCAGAAGTTGCTTTGACCCATCCTAAAGATCAGGTAGTGGAGGGAGTGTATGGATAATCGTATGCCGGGCGTTTATGCCGCAGTGGTCCTCGGGAATTTTTTCTGGGGCATCAGCAATATCTGGACGAGGATCGCCATCAGTGTTGCGGATCCGGAGGTCCTGCTGACCTTTCGGTTTCTGACGGCATTTGCAGGCTTAAGCATTCTCATGCTGGTAAAAAGGGAAAAGTTCAGCATTCATAGGGGCACTTTTCCGGCGCTGGTAATGATGGCGCTGACCGAGCCTCTCATTTATTTCGGGGAGAGCTACGGGATCAAGTTTTCCAATGCGAGCTTTGCGAGTATGATCACGGCGGCGACTCCCATCACGGCGGCTTTTTTCGGCGCGCTGCTGCTAAAGGAGTATCCTTCCTTCAGAAAGATCCTCTACAGTCTGCTTGCGGTGGCCGGGGTCATCGTGATCGCGGCGCAGGGAAGAAGCCTGGGATATGTGCATCCGGCGGGCGTGATCATTCTCCTTATTACGATCGTGATCACGGGCCTGTACCGCACGGTGAACCGGAAGGCGGCGGAGGATTACAGCAGCCTGCAGCGGACCTGGGCGGTTTTTCTGGTCTGCGCTGTTGTGTTTACGCTGACTTCGCTGGTCAGGAATCACGGGGATCTGAGTGTGTATCGGGAGGCCTGCAGCCACCCGGAGTTTGTTTCTTCTTTTCTGCTGCTGGCTTTGCTAAGCTCCGTGGCAGCGCATGTGCTGGTGAACTACGGGTACGGGTATCTTTCGGTGCTCACGGTTTCGATCTTCGCTGTTTTGCAGAATGTGATCGGCATTTTTGCGGGTGTTCTGATCCTGCATGAACCGATGACGCCGACAATCCTGATCGGCTCCGCCATGATCCTCGTGAGTATTTTTATGGTGAACCGGACGTAATAGGCTAGCTCACCGATGATCCTGGCGAGCGTTTTTATGTGAACCGGGCGTAAAGTAAAATGCGGACGCATTTGCCGGTTTTGGGCATTTGCGTCCGCTTTTACACGTGCTTATTGGAAGCGGTCCAGGAGCATTTTCATGAGGAGCTCCGCGACGGGGGTGAAGGTCTGGTATTTTCTCCAAATCATGTACATTTCCAGTTGGGGGACATCGAGGAGCGGCCGGAATATGAGGCCGCTTGCGGGGCTCGTGTCGATCAGGTGATCCAGGACGATCGCACAGCCGATGCCGGATTTCACCATGACTGACCCGTTGTAGGCCAGGTTATAGGTCGCGACGATATTGGCCTCCCCTGTCGTAATGCCGAACCACTGCGGGAATTCGTGGTCAGCCCACTGCTTGGAGCAGATCAGCGGCAGGCCTTTCAGCTCCTGTACATGGAAGGCTTCTTTCTGCGCAAGCGGGTCGTCCCGGCGGAGGAGAAGGCCCCAGGTGTCATTTGCCGGCATTTTCAGGTAGTTGTATTTTGATAGGTCTACATAACTCATCACCATGGCAAAGTCCAGCAGGCCCTTATCCAGCCGGTCGCAGACCGATTCCAGGTCGCCGCTGTAAATGTTGCAGCGGATCCTCGGATATTCCTTCTGCAGGTCCCGGACCACCTTTGCAAAAAGGCCCATCGCCTCCGATTCCGGGGCGCCGACGTAAATGTCTCCGCTGTTGGTCTCTTCCAGGGATCTAAACTCCGCCTCCGTTTTGTCGACCAAAGACAGGATGTCCTCCGCCCGCTCCCTAAGGAGCATCCCCGCCTCTGTCAGGCGGATGCTGTAGTTGGAGCGGATAAAGAGCTTTGTGCCGAGTTCATTTTCCAGTTCCTTCAGCTGCTTTGACATGGTCGGCTGGGAGATGAACAGCCGCTCCGCTGCCCTTGTCATGTTCCCCTCTCTCGCTGTTTCCAGAAAGTATCGCAGTACGCGTATCTCCATGTGTCTTCCCTTTCTGCCTGGTTTTCATCTTATTTCTGTTTCAGTTATTCTAACTCAGAATATCTCATAATTCAATGCAGCTATTGGACATTTCTTCTGCGTTACGTTATGCTTTCATCAGAAACCGGTCCATCAGATTTTAATCATCTGACGGATGGGGATCTCAGACGTTTTTTATCACATTTAAGAAGGAGAATGGGAAATGGCTGCTGCCAATAATCAGGCCGCGTGTCTTAAGCAGAATCTGCTGGACGCCAAGTGCGGCAAGGCGCTCAGTGAACAGTGCCTGGCGCTGTCGGAAGAAGGACAGCAGGTGCGGATGGTCTCCCTTCTTAAGGCGCACAGGGCAATGCTCCTGAATACGATCCACGAATATCAGAAGGCGCTGGACAGCCTGGATTACCTGCTGTTCCAGACCGAGAAAAGCAGAAAGCAGGTATAATATCATGAAAAAACAAGCGATGCTCATAATGGCCCTGATGCTGGGGATCATTCTTTCCCTCTCTGCATGCGGTACTGCCCGGGCTGCATCCGGCACGCCGGCAATGACTACAGGGGAGGTACAGAATTCTATGGCTGAGGTGACAGAGTCACAGAACGCTCCGAATGAACTGACAGAGACGCAGAATGCTCCGGCAATGACTACAGGGGAGGTACAGAAAACCATGATGCAGATGACGATCGGTGAAACTAAGGTGAAGGTCAATTGGGAGGATAATGACTCCGTGAAGGCGCTTTGGGAGCTCTGCAGGGAGAAGCCGCTTACCATTCAGATGTCCATGTACGGCGGTTTTGAGCAGGTAGGTCCGATCGGCACCCGTCTTCCTTCCAATGATGTCCAGACCAGGACGGCTGCCGGGGACATTGTGCTCTATTCCAGCAATCAGATCGTCGTTTTCTATGGCTCCAATTCCTGGGCTTATACAAGGCTCGGACATATTGAAGACCAGGATGCTGCCGGCATGGCCGCCCTGCTTGGAAACGGCGACGTCAGCATTACCCTCAGCATGGCAGAGGCAGAATAAATCACCGGTATGATATAGATAAAGCATGCCGGGCATGAACACCCGTTAACAGAAAGGAAATGCATATGAATTTTATTCCTGAGAAGAAACTGGGCTTCGGCCTGATGCGGCTGCCGCAGAATTCGGCAGATGCCGCCGATATTGACTTAGAACAGGTTAAGCAGATGGTGGACCTTTTCCTCGAAAGGGGCTTCACCTACTTTGATACCGCCTGGATGTACAACGGCTTTGCCAGTGAAAACGCGGTCAGGGAAGTCCTGACCTCCCGCCATCCGAGGGAGTCATTTACCCTGGCAACCAAGCTTCATGCAGGATTTGTGCAGTCCCTTGAGGACCGGGACAAGATTTTCAATGCACAGCTGGAAAAGACCGGTGCCGGGTATTTTGATTACTACCTGCTCCACGGCATTGAAGCCGGCATGCTCCCGACCTATGAGAAGTTTGACTGCTTCTCCTGGCTGCTGGATAAGAAGGCACAGGGACTGGTGAAGCATGTGGGCTTTTCCTTCCATGATCAGCCGGAGCTTCTGGACAGGATCCTCACGGAGCACCCGGAGATGGAGTTTGTCCAGCTGCAGATCAACTACCTGGACTGGGAAAGTGAATGGGTAAAGAGCCGCGCCTGCTATGAGGTCTGCGTAAAGCACGGGAAGCCCGTCATTGTCATGGAGCCTGTCAAGGGCGGGACGCTGGCAAAGGTACCGGAGGATGCTGAGAAGCTGTTCGCTGCTGAGGATCCTTCCATGTCTGTTCCCAGCTGGGCGATCCGCTTTGCCGCTTCGCTTCCCAATGTGATGATGGTGCTTTCCGGCATGAGCACATTTTCCCAGATGCAGGACAACTTGAGCTTCATGGAGGATTTCAAGCCGCTGACTGAGGCTGAGAAGGATGTCTGCTTTAAGGTGGCAGATATCATCAACAGCCAGATCACTGTGCCCTGCACCGCCTGCCACTACTGCACGGAAGGATGTCCGATGAATATCGCCATCCCGGAGTATTTCTCGCTGTATAATGAGGATATGCGGGAGGATCTCGAGGAGAAGGGCTGGACGATCAATTTCACGAATTACAACCTGCTTTCTGAAAAGAGGGGCAAGGCGAAGGACTGCATTGCCTGCGGCCAGTGCGAGAGCGTATGTCCGCAGCATCTTAACATCATTGATCTTTTGAAGGATGTCTCCGCGCACTTCGACCACTAAGGCGCGGGAGGGAAATACGGACGCATTTGCTGTTTTTGGCAGTTGCGTCCGTATTGCTTTATTTGAGTACGGACGCATTGACCGATTCCGGCATTTGCATCCGTATTGCTTTATTTGACGGTCGTTTTGTTTTGAACATTTCTCCTCATTCACTGATCAGTGCTGTCACTCCGCCTTCATTTGCCACTTTGCGGATCACGCCGTCTTTCATGATATGGAGTTCGCCGTAGATCCGGGCAATGTCGCCGTTCGTATACAGATAGCTGCCGTCGCTTAAGAGATACAGGTATCTTCCCATACTGTCCGGCACGGTGATCTCCTCAAAGAGCCGTTTTCCGTCGAGAATCCGATCCCTGATCCGCTGATAATGCGGAATGATCATCACGTCCGTAAGCCCCAGGCCGGGCAGGAAGCGCTCGTACTTCGGATCGAGGCTCTCGCCTTCCTCCTCCGGCTGCGCGTAGACGAGGGAGGCAGCGTTCATTGACCCCGCGCTGATGCCCATCAGGACGCATTTACCGCTCTTTTTCTCCAGAAGTTTCCTGAGACCGATCTCATGAAAGAACCGGTTCTGCGTCGGGGTGTGGCCTCCCGCGAGCACAATGAAATCGCTCTCACTGACGATCCCGGCGGCATTGGCCTGGTTTCTCCGGTCCAGCTCTTTCCAGCTCTCAAAACTGATCCCGCTTAAGAAAAGCGCCTTTTTTATATCCGCGGAAATCATTTCGGTAAATGCTGCATTGTCAGGATCGGATGCGACGAGCAGCCCGCGCCTGCAGCCTGCCGCGCTTTTCTTCAGGCGCTCTGCAAAGCCGTTTGCTTCACTGATCGGACGATCTGCGCATTGCGTATGGTCCTGTGCGGGATCCTCATGTCCCGCAAAGGGTGAACTTGTGAGATATATCTCCATCTTTCCCTCCTGTTTTTTCGGTGCCCGGTATGGTGTTTTGATTACCCGGACTATAAGAATACAGCCATGCTAAAGGGATTCGGCGAATGCAAAGTCCGGTAAAAAATGCGTACCCGGTCGGTACCAGTCTGCGCTTCAGGTCTTTGCTTCCTTTTCTCCCGGCGCTGCCATTTCTCCTTCATTTCTGGCCGGTGAATGCCCTGTCAGGATCCCGTATCCAAAGAACAGAACGAAACCCGCAGCAAGGGCAGCGATCACGGAAAGCCCGGAAAGCAGGCATCCGATGAGAAGTACTATAAAAATGCAAATGATCAGTGTTTCCATGCTGTGTTCTCTCGTTTGCGTCTGACTGGAGATACTGTTGGAAATGAATGGAAGGACACTTTTGGCTTTTTTGCCTTTGCGGTCGCTTTAGTTTGTCAGAGACGAGCTAAATTGCCACCTTGGAGATGGCAATTTTCTCAAAAGCTGTGTGATATAATCAAAACAGTTATTCACACCTCTTTGGTTGCAAGGGTTTTGCTGCAGGGCTTCAGGAAAATGTTGAGCCCACAATGATGCAGCCGACAAAAATGACTGCATCCCACAGCAAAATACCAGCTATCCTGATGACCGGATGATTGCTGCGGGCCAGCGGAAGGTGCGACTGACAGCCCAGATAGTTGCCTGTCAAAAGGGTGATTCCCAGGAAGATCACCGTAGCGGTGATGCGGTTGGCCCAGACCAGCCTTGGCTCCTCGGTGTTCGCTTTCATTGTCAGTGTGACCGACAGCATTAAAAAATATCCCAGGAAGGCCAGAAACATTAAAACGATGTTTCCGGAACGGAAGCCGGGCGGCAAGTACTGCCATTTTGAGAATTCCTCTTTATGGAACTCCTCTGCAGTATGGCGGCTGAGATCCCTGTCAAGCTCTTCCACGGTTTTATACCGCTTTGAAGGTTCGAGCTGTGTGCATTTTTCTATGATGGCGGTCAGTTTTCCTGAATACAGCTGTTCGCTCAGCAGTTTGCCCGTGAGCAGTTTATTCATGAGTATTCCGACGGAATAGATATCTGTTGCCTCCGACGAGGATGAAAATCCGTATTGCTCCGGTGCCGCATAGCCAGCTGTCCCCATGATGACTGTATCCTGAGATTTCCGGTCGGCGTCCAGTCTTGCAGCACTTAAGTCGAGCAGCTTAATGCGCCCGTCGCAGCTAAGGATGATATTAGATGGCTTGATGTCTCTGTGAACAATGGGAGGCGTACAATGGTGCAGACTGTTTAAGATTCTGCACAGCTGTCGGGTCCAGTCGATCACAATGTCTTCGCTGAAGGGACCCCGGGCTGCCAGCAGTTCATCAAGCGTGTCCCCGGAGATATATTCTTCGATGATATGCAGTGTATTCTCATCCTCAAAGACCTCCAGGATCCTGGGCATGTCCGGAACAGGATGGGATTTCAGATATAGGAAGACGGCGACATTGTAGTAATACTGAATGGTTTTTCGTACATAAAACTTACCTGTCTGCGCATGCTGGACAAGCCAGACATTGTGTTCTTCACTGATAGGCGCGACAGGAACATAATAGGAATATGCACATTGGTCATTCAGGTTCATACTCATTTTATCCGGTATTGTTTACATGGCCGGAGGTTTAAGATCTTTCGACCTCAACATCATAGCACAAACAGGATTTATTATGAAAGAAAAAACCACAAACGAGCTTCAGGCTATTCTGAGCAGGACAAAGCCCGATCAGATCAAAACCTACCTCGAGGAAAACCGTGATTCCATGTATTTCAGCGACCGTCCTTTTTCTGAATTTATGAGAGAACAGTTCAAGGCAAAGAAGCTGACACAACAGGACATTTTCAGTATGGCCGGCATTCCTGAAAGATATGGATATAAGCTGATCTCCGGCGAGAAAAAGACAGTGCAGCGCGATATCATTCTCCGCATCTGCATCGTTGCGGGCTTTTCTTTGAAGGACACGCAAACTGCGCTGACTTTGTACGGCATGCCTGTTCTGTATTCAAAGATCCCGCGAGACTCCGTCTTCATTATTGCTCTCAATCAGAAGCTCCGGAATATTGAACGCGTGGACGAGCTGATGGAGAAATACGGTTTTGCAGCCATGACTACCTGCGGAGCGGAGGACGGTTGAACCACTGCCCGTATATCTTGCAGTTCCTCATCAGTAAAATGCATGCCGGAGCTTTATGAATAAGGAGATTATACACCATGAGTCAAAATCAGGATTTTGAACCCAATAAAGGAAAGTGGGCACTTGCGCGGATGATCATAGGGATACTGTCAATGGTCCTTTTTTTGCTTATTTCCCTTCAGTCCTGCGCTGCCGGAGCTTCAAATATGCTGAATAATTCCGGTGAATTAAGCGGTTCTGCCGGTCTGCTCACTGCCATCTGCTTTTTTGTTGGCGGGCTCACAGGTCTCCTGACAAGGAATTCCACTAAAAAGGGAGGTCCAATTGCAAGCTGTGTTTTTTACTGGTTTGCCTTTTTCCTGTCCAGAATGTTTTCGGGAAGCTTTTCAGACCTCAGGATCTGGGGTGTGCTCGCATTCCTGTTCGGCACAGTATATCTGATCGCGGCAATGAAAACCAGGAAGGAAACCATCATCGCCGGAATCATTGCAGCTGTTTATTTTCTTATTGGAATTGCATGAAGCGGAGGCTGTTCTACTGGGTCAATATCATTGTACCTCTTTTATCCGGCGCTTTGATTTATATATACTGGCGGCCGAGCGCTTATATATCAAGGCTCGTATTTCATATTTTCCACATCTCCCATAATATCCCTGTCGGAAGGCCTGTTGGCATTTACAGGTTTATCCGGTATTACCTTGGCGACATCTTATGGGTATATGCTCTTGTATTCTCGCTGGCGCTTTATTCAGGCAGACACTCTCTTATGAAGGTATATACTGCTGCCGCCGTTTTTGCCGCTGTGACAGAGCTGCTGCAGCTGTTTCCCCGGATTCCGGGGAGCTTTGACATTCTTGATATTATCGTCGAACTGATCGTTTGCACGATAACAATATTTATCATTTATTCTTATGAATGGAGGCATGCATTATGAAAAAGAACAGTAAGGTCATCGGCATGACGCTGATTCTGGCGGCATTTGCCCTTATGTCCCTCGGCAGCGGCTCGAGCAGCTCTACTGCCAAGGAAACCAAGGCGATCACTCAGGAAAAGACAGATTCGAAAGCTGCGGAAACTGCTGCTGAGGCTGATAAGGCAGATGAAACCACAGAATCTGCGGCAGCCGCAGAGACTGAGTCTGCGACCGAGGCCGCCCAGGATGCTATCACGATCGAGGAGCAGCTGCTTGTTGATCAGGAGGGTCTGAAGATCACCGCAAAGGAATATACGGTCGATCCAATCTGGGGCCCCGGTCTTAAGCTTCTCATTGAGAACGATTCCGACAAAAACTACGGCGTCTCCTGCAACGCCCTGATCGTCAATAATTACATGGTAAGCGACCTCTTCTCAAAGAGTGTTGCTCCCGGCAAAAAGGCGAATGAGACCATTAACTTTCTATCTGCCGATCTGAAGAACGCCGGCATTGACACTCCCGGCCAGATTGAGATCTACTTCCATGTTTTTGATGCGGATTCTTATGAGACGCTTTTTGATCCTGAGGGCGTAACCATTAAAACATCCGCCTATGACTCGATGGATGTGATAAAGCTTGATGACGGCCAGGAGCTTTATAATGAGGACGGCCTGCGCATCGTCGGCAAATATGTGGATGAAAACAGCCTTTGGGGCACTGCAGTGCTTCTTTATATTGAGAACAACACCGGAAAGAATGTCGGCGTTCAGGCAAGCGACATGTCTATCAACGGATTTATGGTGACACCATTCTTCTCTTCCACAGTATATGATGGAAAGATGGCGCTTGATGACATTACGATCATGCAGTCCGACCTGGAAACAAATGATATTGAGACGGTTGAAGACGTTGAACTGAAGTTCCATATCTTTGATGTGGATTCCTACTCCACGATCAAGGATACAGATCCGATCACATTCTCCGCAAAGTAACAGATAGCCGCTTTTGGCTGTTTTGAAGGGGTGCGGAAATAATACCTCACCCAGGACAGTAACCGGACGACTGCATTTCGCATTTTTGCGATTTGCGGTCGTCCTTCACTTCAGTATCAAGACGCCGCTGCATCTGCATCCCGGCGTTTTGCAGCATTGCGGATGCATTGATCTTCAGGGAGCATAGCCTGCCGATCAGTTTTTTCAGGCCCAGGGGATGCGTCTGCCTGTGTCCAGTTCGAGGACGTTGTTGAAGATCGCGCGCATGAAAGGCGGAATCTCCTGGTCCACGTGCATGTGGCCGAAATACCAGCGCTTCAGTCTGGTACTCTGTCTGATCTTCGTGAGCCACTCTTCCAGTATGGCCGGCAGCAGGTAGTCGTCATCGATCCTCTTCTGCCGGGCAATGCCGGAGCGCGCGGATAAGGGCGCCTCATGCGTGATGATGTAGTCAATGTCTTCTGCGTGTTCGAACAGCTTTCGCTCTGCGTACTCTGTTTCCGCCCTGGTCGGTTCCTCCCCGATCCACCAGTCGGTTCCTTCGACCCCCTCTACATAGCGGGAGACCGTTCTCGCGCCTCCAAAGCAGAAGATCCTTTTCCCGCAGATCTCGTAGATCTCTCCCCGCATCAGATGCAGCACTCGGTTCCCGATCCGGTGAACTCTCCCGCCCTGCCAGGTATCCGCCGGCAGGCTGTTTAAGATCCTGTGGTTCTCATGGTTGCCGTCAATAAAGCAAAGCGTTCCTGGAAAGAGCTGCTCAATGGTCTCTGCCTTTGCCGGATAATCCTCATCCCAGACATAGCCTGCGTCCCCGGTGATGATGAGGACATCCTCAGGACGCATCAGCTTCTGTTCGGCGAGACCGAACAGAAATCGCACAGAGCCGTGCTTGTCCCCTGTGATATATATTTTTCCCTGATGATCTTCACTCATAATGATTCCGCGATGATTGCCTTTTCGCTCCCTCGCTCCGAAATCGCTCATAAATATAATGAGTTGCCCGACAAATGGGCAGTTTTCTATGAGCTACGCGCTTTCTACGCGAAAAATCGCTCCGAAATCGCTTCAAACATTCGGAATCCGCTCATTTTTCAAAGAAAAATGGCTACTTCAGAAGGAATGCTTTGCATTCCTCTGAATACGCTCGCCGCTTGGCCTCCAGGGAACCTTCCCGCAAGCGGGCCCCTCCCTCGGAGCTACTTCCTCATGTTTGGCGGGACCCATGAACAGAAATTTGCAAGTACACTCGCAAATTTTGTTCATTTGTCCCTTAGCTCATATTATATCCACATTGCCGGAATCAGACAATGCCACCTTTGGAATGAAAACCGCTCTCCCCGCACTTTAGTCCAGCCGGAGGATCATTTGAAGGACACGCCTTGCGCAGCTGTCGATTTCCTCTGCAGTAAGGTCTCCGGAGCGCAAGGCAGCAAGGACCTTCTCCGGGTATCCGCAGCCCATCTTGACATCATTCCCCGCACGGATCTCGGCAGGCTGGGAAGCGTGATTCCACCAGTCGGTCGTCACCATTCCCTTAAATCCCCATTCACCGCGGAGAATGCCGGCAATGAGCTCCCTGTTCTCGGAAGCTCTGACCCCGTTGATGAGATTATAGGATGTCATGATCACCCGAGGATCCGCCTCCTTCACGGCAATCTCAAAGCCCTTCAGATAGATCTCACGCAGTGCACGTGCAGACAGGCGCGAATCGGATTCGAAGCGGTTGGTCTCCTTGTTGTTGCAGGCAAAATGCTTGGCACAGGCGCTGACCCCGCAGGACTGGACGCCGCAAATGAATGCTGCTGCCATTTTTCCGGCAAGGAGCGGGTCCTCCGAATAGTACTCAAAATTCCTGCCGCACAGGGGACTGCGGTGAATGTTCATGGCCGGTGCAAGCCAGATGCCGATGTTGTTTTCGGCAACCTCCATGCCTCCCGCGCAGCCGATCTCTTCGATCAGCGCACAGTCCCAGGTGCAGGCCAGAAGCGTAGCACAGGGGAAGGCTGTAGTCGTAATGCCGACCTCCGGCCGGATGCGAAGACCGGCAGGCCCGTCCGCAGTCATGACAGAAGGAACCCCGTATTCGGGAAGATTGCCCATGCCGAAGGTATTGGCAACACCGGTGTTCGGCTGTCCGCCAAGAAGGCTGACCTTGTCCTCCATGGAAAGCTGCTTGAAAAACTCCTCAAAGTCCGCGCTGCCGTCCGCCACCTCGGCAAAACGGATCAAACCCTTCCGGGGTCCGCGCATCAGGTCCTCCCCTTTGCGCGCACGGACCGCAGGCGTAAAGATCCCCGCTTTCTCCAGGCCTTCCCAGACACTGGGCTGGGGCCTTCCTCCCTCCATCGGCAGGGGCTCGAGCGACCCGTCTGCACGAAGGCGCTCAGGGAGGCATGCCGGTGCGCAGTAACGGTGCGCCTCCTCTACGACGATATCCTCCTTAAGCTCGAGGTTCAGATCCAGTAAGACAGTATCGCGCACACTTGTTCCCAGGTAAAACGCATACTTCCCCTTTTCCAGCACCCAGGCGGACGCACACACCTTCCCGGGATCGTCAGAGGGAGCCTCAGGGCAATGCAGGTGCTCGCCATTGGCTTTTTCATCAGTGGAGGACAGAACCCCGCACACCTTCCCGAGATCGTCAAAGGAAGCAAGCTCTCTGACCGGGACCTTCAGGCAAAGCTCCTCGGACTCTCCGGGCTTAAGGAGCCTCGTCTTGCAAAAGGCCTTCAGTTCCCTCGCCGGCTTCCCGAGCTTCCCCTGGGGTGCGCTGCAGTAAAGCTGCACGACTTCCCTGCCGGCACAGCTGCCGATATTGGTGACCTCAGCCACGACCTCCACGAAGGGAGCATTTTCCCCTTCGAAGAGCGACTGGAGAGAAGCCGCGTTCCCGGGGGCTTTGGCATTCGCATTATTCTCCGGTACGGTTCCGGGCGCGTCTTCTCCCCCGGCATTCCGCGTTGACTCCGCTTCAGCAAAGCCCCCATCCCCTGCGGTCTGTGTCTGCCCTGCCTCGACAGCGTCTCCGCCTTCGATTGTCTTCAGAAACTCCCCGCCGCATACGCGGCACCAAAGCGGCGCAATGCGGAACTTCGTGTAGGAAAGCCCGAAGCCGAAGGGATAGATCACCAGGCGGTCCTTCCCGGGGATCGTCTCAAAGTAACGATAGCCGACGTACACGTCCTCTGTATAGTTAACATAATCGAGCGACTCATGGAAATCTCCCGAGTACGGGCAGTCCTCGAGCCTGCCGACAAAGGTATCGGCAAGTCTGCCGGAAGGATTCACATCGCCTAAGAGAACATCCGCCTCTG
>Ga0256404_1004260_pt1 | contig 27340 bp, 46 predicted proteins | sample RumenRJG_01DNA_FD_185990 | JGI IMG/M metagenome (GOLD analysis project Ga0256404, IMG submission 185990) | Bovine rumen microbial communities from Lethbridge, Alberta, Canada - RJG_01 | ecosystem: Host-associated > Mammals > Digestive system > Stomach > Rumen | place: Canada: Alberta | collected...
CAATTTCAATGGTAAAGTACCACTTTTTACCTCTTTTTCTAAAATAAGCCATAAAAAATACACCCCTTCCTAAAGTATCATACATTAGTATGCTTTATTAAATATAAGAATGGGTGTATAATTGAATTGCATTAGGTGTGTATTCAACTATACACCCTTATCTTTGGCCGTTCCTGTTGGCGCAGGGGCGGCTTTTCTTATTGCGTCAGACCTTTTTCCCGCTGCCGGGAAATTGGTATATTTTTGCGTGGCTGCCCTTTGGAGGCGGCCCTTTTTTTATGCGTCTTTTTCTTCTGTAGGTTCTGATGCTGATAGCCCTTTTTCAGCAGCGAGAAGCTCTTCCTTGTAGGCTGCCAGCTCCTTGTCTATTTTGGCAAGGTCCACCTTCTGGTCGGTGGAGGTGATAGCCTCAGCCAGTTGCACAATATGATGAAGTATCTGCTGTCGTTCTTCACTGGTAAGGTTCAGCAAATACCTGGCAGCTCTCCGTTCCGCCTCACTCAGATCGTATTGCTTGGCGAAGGAATTGAACAGAGTGGTCTCTGTTTCCTCATACATTTCGCCTTCACCAGTACGCAGCCATTTTTCCGAGACGCTAAACTTAGTAACCAATAACTGTATAAATGTATCAGTAGGCTCAACGCGTCCAATCTCGTAATTGGTAATGGTGTCCCTACTGGTGCCTAACAAGCTGCCAAATTCGGCCTGTGTTTTCTTTATAGACTTTCGGAATGTTTTTAAACGCTCACCTATTGTCATGGTGTCACCACCTTTCTGAAAAATATTTTAATATTTTTTTCTGTGTATGTCAACGCAAAATTTTATGAATAAGTATTGACATACACAAAAATTATTATATAATGTGTGTAGATACAGATATTGGAAAAACAAAACCGTAATTACACACAAAATCGCTATAATGCCCCTAACGGGACACTATAGCACACTCCTATAGGAGTGTATTTAAAAACTTTGTTAAGGGAGGTGAGAAGGTGAATAAACCAGAAAGGATTCGAATTAACCACAAGGGTGGCGGAATAGCTAGAGCAGCTATTGCCCTGGAAAGTATTTTTGATGCCTTTTTCAAATGGGCTGCACAAGAAGAAAAGTTTCATGTTTCTATTGATTACGACCCAGAGTGGACCCTGCTGGTTCGTTTCAGATCATCAACAAAAGAAGAGGCGGAGGAATTGGACAGCCTCCGCCCCACAGAGGAAGAAACAAATATAATCAAAGGTCAACGATTGGACAGTTAATATGAAACCGTTCTGGGCGACTTAAGGGAGGCGAAAACAATAAAAACAGTAGGAATTATGTACACCCGGCCAAGTCAGCCCGAGGGCAAAAGTGAAACATTAAAAATCACCTTTGGGAACGGGCGGATTGAAAGGCTGGAATTTACTTATGAAAAAGAAACCGCCCCCGGCAAGGTAGAAATCCTGACAGAGGCGGCGGAAGTGTACCAGCAGGTACTAGATGGGCGCAATATAGCAAAGGACTCCGTCACTAAAGAACAGCTTGACGAGACCTTCACTTTGTAATTGCTCCAACTGAACCGTCAGCAGGTCCTTATTATCGAAACCATAAAGGACCCGCAACCTTTGAAACAGGTCGAAATAGGAAACGCAAGAGCCAAGGCCAGCTACTTCTTTGGCGGGTGTGCTCCTGATTTCGTCCAAAAGGTTTATTTTCACAAAACCACCCCCTTCTGTGGGCATTATACCACACCGGGGGCGGCTGAAAAGGAGGTGAGAGAATGGCCACAGGAAGAGGTTTCTTTGTACATATCAAGTCATCAGATAGTCACTTTTGTGAGGTTATGGAGAAAATGCAAGAAGCATTAAGCATAGTATACAGCTGCTACAATGAGCTGCGTGAAATGGGCATCCTGACCATAGAAGAGGCACCATCAAAAGATGATAGTGCCCAGGAGGATTAAGTATTCTTTTCGAGTTCATTAATAAAACAGGTTAGGACTTTGACGGTTTCACTGACCAGATTATTGATGTCTCCAACAGTGGCAGGCGTGCTGCTATTGGCACTTATAGGACTTGCCTGATGTGTGTAAGTGGTTACTGCCTGCCGCAGCTTTTCAATATCAACCATATTAACACCCCCTTTCACGGCATTATACCACACCGGGGGCGGATGGGAAGGTGGTGGGAAGGTGGATTTGGAAAAAGGCCCTGACTGGGCAATATTAATATGTTTCGTTTTAGGCATTTTTACTGGCTTCTCTATTCTGTCAGTAATGCTATTATTAGGCCGATTATGACCGCCGGGGGGCGGATGGGAAGGAGGTGAGAAGGTGGAAGGCGTTGCCAATATCAAAATCAGAACATCCGGCCCTGTTGCTGAGGTGTACATTGACGGCAGGAAAGTACCACGGGTTCAGGCTTTTAAGGTAGAAATGAACGCCATGGAAAAAAGAGTGGCCCAGGTTACGTTGCGGGTGCAGTGCAATCTGGACCTTGAAACTGGTATAGTGCCAGAACTTCCAGAACCATGGTGCTGGTACTATAAGCCAAAGTATGAAAACTTTGTTGACCCTAGAGAGAGGACTTTGCACCAGACATAAAAACACCCCCTTTCTGTATATATTGTATCAGACTGGGGGCGGCGGTAAAGGAGGTGATAGCCCTTGAATAATCAGCTGGATATGAAAATAAAGGCCGCCCAGAAAAGAATAGACGACCTGAAGAAAAAGCAGAAAGAAGCACCACGGTTTATTATGCCAGCCAAACCAACATATATAAATTTTGTGGTTGATTTAAGCGGTAAACCGAACTGATGAAAGGAAGTGATAGAAATGACAGAGGAAACGGCAGTAATGAAGGCATTGAAAAACGAACAAGCCCGTATGGAAACTATGAAGATTATTAACAAAATCAGGGAAATAGGCGGCGAAAAGACCATTTTGACCCTGGCCGGGTATATGTTGACCGCTACCCCGGAAAGAGACAACCCAGAACCAGCTTCATAAGGAGGTATAAATCATGGAGCAAAAGGTGGACAAAAAAACCGAGGGCCTTGTGATGGACAACGCCGAGCGTCTGATGAATGTGGAGGAAGTGGCCAAACGGCTGCGCACCTCCCGGGCGGTGACTGCTGAATTACTAAGGCTGGGGTGGCTGAAATCGGTAAGATTTGGAAGTGAGTACCGCATTCCAAAGTTCGCCCTGCATGAGTTCATCGTTGACAATATCGGTGTGGACATTTTGGAGAAGCTGGAGGCAGTCGGTGCAGAATGACAGACCACTACATAACAACCTTGTCTGCCCCATCTGTGGGCAGCTCATTGGCTGCGGGGTGGACTGCATGAAACACCACGCAATCATACATGATACCCACTGCAAGGAGTGCGAGGATTTTCAGCCAGTTTTGTGGCTGTGTTCCTATCTTGTTAAGAAACAAAAACGCGCCAGGCGATAAACACTGGCGCGTTCTGCTGGAGTCCATATAAAAGGAAGCTTCCATATAACAAGCATATTTATTATAGAATGTTTTCTCTTTTTAAACAAGGCCCCGGAGGGGGTTAAATGGACTCGTTAAGCATATTATTTTGAGAACCACTAAGGGGAAATTTTGGCATGGCCTACTTAGAAAAAGTTATTGACCGGGGTAATGTGATCGAAGTCCAAAAATATACAAACGGACGTTTTGGGAGAAAAGATAAAAATGGGAAATCTGTAGCCGAAAGAGTTACCCCCGTCGAACAACTCCGATGGCAAAGCAAGGAAGCCGTAAGAAAAGTATGGCGATTACTTCGAGACAGAACAAACTTTTCCCCAGGTGATTTGTGGGTAACCCTGACTTATCCACAAAAGAGTAAATCGGACAGTGAAACAGTGAGAAGAAACATCAAAGAATTTTTAAAAAGAATGCGCCGCCAGTTTCGAAAAATCGGCAAGGAGTGCAAATATATCTTTTCCGTCGGCCGGGGAAAAAGGGGAGCCGTTCATCTGCACATGGTAATGTCGAAAATAGACACCGAAATTGTCTCCACCATCTGGCAGAATATTGTAAACGGCGGGAAATGGGTACATGTCCACACCGAACATTTGGACAGGTCGCAAAATTGGCACAAAGTAGCGCAGTACATTATCAAAAACGGGGAAGAAACTTTTTTGAGTGACGACCCCATAATAAAAAAACGTTTTTCATCTTCCAGAAATTTACGGGACACAAAACCACGGGCTCGGATAGTATTCGCCAGAAGATGGAAAGAGCAACCGACGGAAAGAAAGGGCTATTACATTGACCACGAGCTTTCCTACAACGGAGTAAACAAATACGGTTACCCGATGCAGTACACCGTATATGTGCGACTAGATGAATGACAACAAGGAGGAAGTCATGGAAGAAGAAAAATTACAACCCGTAAAAATATCGGCCGTCGTCCGGGCAGTAAAAGAGCAGGGTGTTTGTATGCTGATAGACCGGGACGATGAATATTATCTTGTAACTGGTAATTTTATTCTAAAGCTGCGCCGGAAAGATATGTGGCGCATCCAGTGCAAGCTGGAAATCGAAAAGAGAAATGTATATATGGGCCATACCAAGGAGGCTGGCTGGGTACAGACAACCACTGAACCGAAATGTGCTGAGGTGGTAGAAAAATACATTTCGCTAATACTACAGGCAGCAGAGCGTCCTTTATTGCAGCCGACAGGGATAGCAGTAACCATGTACCACGATATTGAAATGGATGGGCGGCTTTATCACGGGGCGGATGGTTTCACCCTGATCCACGGTGGCTATCTGGACATGATACCCGGAAAACCTGAACTGGTACGGCTGGAGGATTATGTGGTTGTCAACGATACCCATGTAATAACTATCATGCTGGACGATGCCTGGCAGGAAAACCAGTATGTCACAAAGCTGAGGGAGGTCTGAAAATGCGAACATTTGCCATTGTGAACATGAAAGGCGGAGTGGCAAAAACTACCACCGCCTGTAATATGGCGTATCTGCTGGCCTGTTCCGGTAAAAGGGTGCTGCTGGTGGATAACGATATACAGGGCAATGCCTCCACCTTTTTCGAGCAACAAAAAACGGCAGGAGTGCCCACTATAGCAGACATTTTCCGGGGGACGAATATCCGGGAGGCTATCAGAAGAACAAAATACGAAAATTTGTTCGTAATTATGGGAGATATGGACCTGGCTACTGTCAACATGGAGCTGATGGCAAGACAGAAGGCCGGGGGCGGCGCAAAGAGTGCCCTGATTTTGCGTAAGGCACTGGCTGAAGTGGTATGTGATTTTGACTATGTAATCATAGACTGCGCCCCGAACATGACCCCCAATGTGATTAACGCCTTTTTGGCTGCTACCGATGTCATTGTGCCTATGGAGATAGACGGCTTTAGTATTGACGGCCTCCGGGAAGTAGAGGGCCGCATCCGTGAAGCCCATAACAGCTATAACCCGGATATTAAGCTGGCGGGTGTGCTGATCACAAAATTTAGTGCCAGGACGAAGATGGACAGGGAAGGGCTGGAATTTTTACGCAGCAAAACCGCCTTCCCGGTGTTCAATTCCGTTATTCACATGAGCGTCAAGGTGAAAGAATCTGTTTTCCAACATACCCCGGTAGTGGAGTACGCCAAAAAGTGTCGTCCGGCCCAGGATTATCGGGATTTTATAGCGGAAATTGTGCCCGAATTGGGCACTGTATAAGGGTTTAGGAGGTTTTTGGTTATGGCATTTTCCATGATGGAAGCAATGGGCGATTATATGGCAGAAAAGAACAAGGAAATTGTAAAAATCCATATAGACAAGCTGCATAGTGACCCAAATAACTGTTTTAAGGTGCTAGGTGGAAACGATAAAGACCTAAGGGCAAAAAACGAGCTGTTGAAGGACAGTATAGAGCAATACGGCCTTCTTGATCCTATTATCGTCAGACCGCACCCTACGGCCGAAGGGCATTATATGGTGGTATCAGGCCACCGCCGCCTTCATGCTCACGATATGCTTGTCAGTGACGGCAAAAAAGAGTTTGAAAATGTAAGCTGCATAATCATTGAACCCGACAGAACGGACGCACAGCAGATACTTATCGAAGCAAATATTGCCAACCGTGATATTTCCGACTACGAGAAGATGCAAGCCGTTAAGCGGATGAATGAGATATTTGACCGCCGGGAGGAAGCCGGGGAGAAAATCAAGGGCCGCCGCCGCCAGCATATAGCTGAGGCCTTGGGTATGAGTGTTTCTGCTGTAGGAAGGCTGGAAAAAATAGAAAAGAGCCTTTCCGAGGAATATAAACAGGAGCTGAAAGAGGGCAATATAGGCGTAAGTGTTGCGGACAAGCTGGCCAGCAAGCCAGAGGAAGAACAAAAGGCACTGCACGCCGCCAAAGGGGCCAAGGTGAAGCTGGTGGATTTGGACGATGATAAGCCGGAGGAAAAGAAAGAAGCACCTAAGCCTATAATTACCAGAACCAAGCTGCAGGGCATTGAAAAAGGTGAAATCAATATTGTCATTCAGCAATACCCCGGTGGATATTTTACAGGCTTTTCCGGGTATGCCGTAGATGAAAATGGAGAAATTGACGAATTTTGCCACGAAAACAATTTTGGCAGGATATACGACACCTATGAGGAAGCCTGGGACGGTGCTATTGCCATGATAAAGCGCAACCCGAAAGCGGGCCCACTCCTTGAAGCCAAGGAAAAGCAGGAGACACCGCCGCCTATTACCCAGCCAGAGGATGAAGAAGATTATTGCACCACAGACTACGATTTTGAAAAACTGGGTTATCGGGTAGCAGAAGAAGCCCTGCGGGATGCTATCGACAAGTTGCAAAAACAGAGAAACGAAGCCATAAGAAACATTGACAAGAACGAAGTCAAAATATTGAATATGGCAATCAACCATATTGGGCTGCTTATCGTGGAAACCGACGAGCTGATTAAAAAGCTGGCAGAAGGAGAGGAAGAAGATGATTGAATTTAATATTTCATCCCTGTTCTGGATGGCCATGGGCGGCGTTATCACATTTATGGGCTTTGTAGTTATTTCCCTTTGCCGCGCTGCGGGGTTCTGTTCCAGGCTGGAGGAACATCGTCAGGACATGCTTCTGGTGGAAAACTGGAACGCAAGGCGGCAGCAGGTAAAAGCCAAGGGAGGGAAAAGTAGTGTTTGAGCTAGATTTAAAGGCGTTTGTTTGGATATGTATTGGTGCCGGTGGTGTACTGGCCGTAATGGTGATAATGGGGCTTTGCGAAGTGTCAGGGCGGATTTCCAGAATAGAAGAAGAAATGGAAGACCATAACCGCCTATTTGTAGAGAACTGGAATAAACGGCAGGGAGAGAAGGGAAATAAATGATTGAGAGCAAGGAAGCGATTATTACCCAGCTGGGTGAGGCTTATAAACTCACCAGGGAAGACATTGGAAGGCTGGAATATGTGGAGACACTTAAAGAAGAATGGGTGAAAGTATTTAATAGGGCCGGGGAGGAAATATTGCAGATATGTGTAACTGGTGATAGCGGTGCCACCATGCTGATGGACGTAGCCCACGCTATCAATTCAGATATTGTCATGGGTGGCAAGAAAAAATGATATTTGCCAAGAGAAAAAGAGTACGCCTTAAGGGGCGGGCATTAAGCAGGCTTAATAGTACTATTCATACCCGTGACCATGATAGATGTGTAGTATGCGGGGCTTGGGTGCATCCATCGGTGAAGTTTCATCATGAGCCCTGCGGCGTCAATAAGTCGGATGAAGAGTCAAAGGGCGTTGTTCTCTGTGATGCTTGTCATTTTCAAAGGCATAATGGCAAAAACAGCACAGAATATCGTCAAAAAATACAGGAATATCTTCAAAAATGCTATGAATAATCAAAAAATAAGGGGCGGAGGTGCAGAAATGGGTCAAAAAGAAATGATTTATGTCTATACCAAGAAATTTGAAGCCTATAGCCGTGGGCTGCGCAAGGCAGGGCAAAAGATAGAGAACACGCAATTATTCAAATGGACACCGGAAAGGATAGAGAGTCATCTTAAAAAGGGCTTTATCAGGAGAAGATATATAGAAAAAGGAGCTAATACATGAACAAAGTAATATTGACGGGGCGGCTAACGAAAGACCCCGATATAAGATACACGACATCAGGCAAGTCAGTGGCCAGCTTTAGTCTGGCCGTTGACCGCCGCCACAGTTCAGAGCAGGGGCCAACAGTGGACTTTATCCCTTGTATAGCATGGACAAAACTGGCGGACTGGGTTGGCAATTATCTGAGCAAGGGCAGCAAGATATTGCTAGAGGGGCGGCTGCAGGTGCGCTCTTACGATGGTCAGGACGGAACCAAGCGGTATGTTACAGAGGTTATTGCCAACGAAATCGAGTTCGCTGAAAGTAAAAAAGACGGGGAAGCCCGAGGGGGCAGCACTCCAAACAACCCGGGAGGATTTGGCGGCACTCCGGTAAGTGATGAAGATATACCGTTCTAGGAGGCTGGGGATGAACATTCAGAAAGGTGGGCGGTTATGAACGAGCAAGAATTAGATTCGTTATATGTGCTTTTACACAGATTCAAAAAACAAGAAATTAAATGCGCCTGCAGGCATTCACCAAAATGCAAGTACAAAGGGAAAGACAATGAGTGCCATATACTAGGCATAATGGAAGATGTCTGGGAAAGACGGCAAGCACTGGGTAATAATGATCATGAAGATAGCTACGCAGAAGGCGTAGAATAAAAAAATATGGTGGGGCTGACTGAGCCTGCAAACAACCCTTCCGAAAATGATAGATAAACACACATACACATTATTTACTGTTAAATTGTTAAACCTTCCCCAACACTCCTTTTAACAAAATCGTTTGCAGGCTTTGCCAGCTCCACCAGTTGGAGGTATAGAACAAATACCAGTTGTAGGAGAAGGAGGAAAGGGATTGAGAGCACGATATGGCATAAATCTTTCTTTGGAGGAGCTACGCTCCATTAGGAAGGCCCTAATGGGGAAAGGGGATAAATGCCTTATGGAGAGGCTTGATAAAGCCATTAAGACCATTGAAGGGATGAAGAAAAGGAGAGGAAGGAGCCAGGGAAATGATTGAAATTAACACCCTAAAGACCAAGAACAAAGGATATATAAAAATCAGCTTAGACAAGGCGGGTTGCATTATCGAGAGCGGTAGCGTAAGGGCGGGGGTCCTGCTGTATGGCGACCGCACATATTTGGATTATAAGGAGCTGAAAAGCCTCCACAACATCGTTGAAACAGCTTTGTATGGTCTTGAAGGCAAGGAGAAGGATAGCCATGAAGATGAAGGAATATCTTAGACTGCGGAATGTTGCACTTAGCCCCAGAGACTGGCGGGCCATGATGGATTATATCCCGCCAATGAACCGGGCGGAACGGAGAAGGGCCAAACGCCGGGGCAAGAAGAAAAATACCCCGGGGCGGCGATAAATACCCGGGGCCAATTATCCCCGGTATGGAGTGACGAAATGAGGAAACCAGCAGACAAGAGAATTAGAACTGTGGAATGGGTACTGTACAATGAGCAGGTTCTCCGTGTGGCAGTGGAAGAGGAAAGAGAAAGGGAAACAGTGGACACGGGGAAAGACCCAACAGCCAGGACGGCGGTGCGCCATGCTACACCCATCAAGTCATTGATGGTCGAAGGCAGGGAAATATTAAAGCCAGAGAAATGGCTGCACATGTTGGAGCTGGTACACGAACACATTCCAAAAGGTGACATGAAGAATGTTCTTCAAGCAAGGTATAAAAGACGTGAGCATTATCGTGTCACTTGTCGAAAGCTTTGTATGAGTCAGAGCAAGTATCAGAACACAATTAGGCGCATAAGAGAGTACGCGCAGATGGTGGCAATACAAGAGGGATTAATAAAAATTGTCGAGTGATTAATATTAACTATTATCACAGTTTCAAAGTGTTATAATTGATACAGTGAAAGATTATACAAAGAACAACATAAGGGCTTTAGGGCATCGCGCCACGCGGTGTCCTTTTTCTTTTGCCACCCCCCCCGGGGGTGCGGGTCCTTCTGGGGGCAAATGCTTTTACGGGTCTGCGAGTCCCGGCGGTTGCGTCCCTGAAAAATAAAAAAACTGGTTGACAATCTGACAAAGCAGAAGGGAGGCGGGGCGGATGGCAACCGAGGAAAGCAACCAAAAATCGCGCGCGCGCGTAGTTATTGAAAAAAAGTTCATTTTTTCCACATCCGACACCTGCGAATTTTTCCAGATCTCCCGGGAGACTTTGTCACGATGGGAGAAAAAAGGCGCTCCGAAAGCTGGGCGGGGAAAATGGGACATCAAAAAAGTTATGGAGTGGCGTTTTGATGGCAAGCATATGGAAAGCCCGGAAACCCGCAAACTCAAAGCTGAAGCGGATTTGAAGGAAGCCAAAGCCGCTCAGGAAAAAATAAAATTAAGCGTAAAAAAAGAGGAATTTATCCCGGCTCCACTGGTACAAAGTGAGCTGACACGTCTGTTGGCAAATCTAAAAAAATCTTTGCTGGAAATTGGGCATAATGTGGCTTCTGATTTGGCTGCTTTGGATTTAGAGGCGGTGACCATAGCGAAAAATGAGGTTGACAAACGTGTAAACGATGCCCTTTTTGAACTGTCTGAGGGGAGGTTGTACCGTGGCAGGGCGAAGAAAAAAGCAAAGAAATGAGCTGGACTATCCTGATTGGATTTTAAACGCTCTGGCCGTGTTGAAACCGCCGGAAAAACTGACGGTTTCGGAGTGGGCGGATAAGTACCGCATACTATCGGAACTGGACAGCGCATCACCGGGACATTGGCGCACCAGCAAGACACCATACCTCAGAAAGGTTATGGATGCCTTCAACGATGATTTTGTACATGATATCAGCTTTTGCGCAGGTTCCCAGTTGGGCAAGACTACCGCAGAGCAGAATATGTTAGGTTATGCCGTGGCACAGGATCCGGGGCCTATGCTTGTAGTCTACCCCACCAAGGAGCTGGCAAAATTCACCAGTGAGAAACGCTTACAGCCCATGATACAGTTAAGTTCTGCTCTAAGTAAAAAATTCAAGGAGCGGGAAAGCAAGGACTTGGAATTGGCCTTTGACTCCATGTATATAGCTTTAACTGGGGCAAATAGTGCGTCAGATCTGTCAAGCCGTCCAGTACGCTATGTATTTTTTGATGAAATAGATAAATTCCCAAAATGGACTGGTACAGAAGCAAGTCCTCTGGAGCTGGCTGCAGAACGTACCAAGACCTTTTATAACTACAAGATAGTAAAGGTGTCCTCTCCTACGCTGGAAAAAGGCAATATATGGCAGGGGTGGTTGACTGCTGATGTGCAATATCGGTACTACGTACCTTGTCCTCATTGTGGGGAGATGCAAATACTGGAATTTGGCCAGATAAAATGGCCAGATGGGGCGGATGAAAACGAAGCCAAGACAGCGGCCTGCTATGAATGTAAATATTGTCATGAATCTATAGATGATAGGCATAAACCAGCTATGTTGAGGGGTGGAGAGTGGCGGGGTGTACATCAAAAAAGCGGACGACCTGCCAAGGTAGCATTTCACCTGAATAGCATATATAGCCCCTGGTTGACCTTTGGGGATGTGGCAGCAAAATTTATTGTCAGCAAGGATGAGCCAGCCCTGCTGATGAACTTCATCAACTCATGGCTTGCTGAGCCCTGGGAGGACAAGAGCAGCCGCTTAAAGTCTGATGTGGTTATGGCCAAAGCCCTGCCATATGATAAGGGGCGGATGCCAGCAGCGGCCCAGCTTTTAACCGTGGGCGTGGATGTGCAGCTTGACCATTTTTACTACTCAGTAAGAGCATGGGGGCCACACATGACAAGCTGGCTGGTGGATTGGGGGAAGGTCTATACATGGCCGGATATTGAAACCGTCATTTATCGTGACTATGCGGATACGAATGGGGAAATACATAACATTAACCTGGCCTGCATTGATTCAGGCTATAACACAGATGAAGTATATTCTTTTTGTGCTTATCACATGGAAGTGGCGGTACCAACCAAGGGAGCCAGCCGCCCATTAAAGACCCGATACACATCATCTGCTATAGATAAAAGCCAAGCAGGTTTCGGGTTATTTCTCTACGAAATGGACACCACCCAAATGAAGAACTTTATAGCTTCAAGGATGGGGATAGATCCGGGCGCGCCGGGCAGCTGGAACGTGTACCGGGATATAGAAAGGGAATACGCCGACCAGATTTGTTCCGAGCAAAGGGTGGAGAAAAAGGACAAGAAGGGCCGCACCTCCATCGTTTGGGAAAAGATAGGCAGCCACACAGCGAACCATCTTTTAGACTGCGAGACCAATAATGTTCTAGCAGCCGAAAAGCTGGGCGTGAGGTTCCTAATAGAATCACAGCCGGAGGAACCCGAGGACGAAGAGCCTGCGGACGACTGGCTGGGTGTTGGCAAAGATTGGATTTAGACACACGAAAGGAGGTGAAACAGTTTGGAGAGTTTGGAGACACAGCTGGAGAGTGTACAGGCAGCCATAAGAGCCATTGAAGGCGGGGCGCAGTCCTACAAGATTTCCAACCGAAGCGTAACAAGGGCAGATTTGGCCACCCTTTACGCCAGGGAAACAACCCTCAAAAGCCAAATAGCCAGGGAAAAAGGTGGCGATCTATTCTTTGCCGAACTGGGCAGCCTATGATTAATTTTTTAGAGAAAGCTATAGCAGCCATTTCCCCGGAATGGGCCTGCAGACGTGCTTTTTTTGCAGAAAATTTGCGGGCTTATGAGGCTGGGGAAATTACAAGATTTAACGACGGCTGGGTGCCCGTCAACTCCGACACGGAGAACACGGACAAAACCCAGAGGGACCTTGTAAAAGCCAGAGCCAGATACCTGGAAAACAACAGCGACATAGCGTGTGCTGCCGTGGGCGGCATTGTCCGCAATGTAGTAGGGACTGGTATAAAACTACAGGCAAGGACAGGGGACGAAAACCTAAACAAGCGTATAGAACAGTTGTGGAGGGAATGGACACGCCCGGAGAACTGCGACATAACGGGACAGCAGACCTTTGAGGAAATGCAGTCAATGCTCTTACGGCGCAAGATAGTGGACGGTGAAATTTTCGTGAAGAAAATCGTCCAGAAGGGCAGAAGGTTCCCATTCACCCTGCAGGTTATCAAGAGCGATTTATTGAGCTCTTATCTGATAACTGCCCCAGTAACTGGCAATGCAATCAGATCCGGCGTGGAGCTGGATGAACACCTTAAGCCTTTGGCCTACTGGATTAACAAAAAGAGCCCCGACGGGTTTGTTGAATTTGACCCGGACAGGGTCCCTGTGGGGCAGATTATCCATCTTTGGAATCGCGTACAACCTGATCAGATTCGGGGAATGTCAGACCTTGCCCCTGTCATTAAACGGCTGAAAGACACACAGGACTATCTTGATGCTGAAACCGTTGCCGCAAGGCTGGCGGCCTGTTTCTCTGTATTTATCACGACACAGACAGGTGCGCCGGGCGCAATGCCGGGGGTAAGAAATGCAAAGGACCCGGAAAGGAAGAAACTCCAGTCCATCCGTCCGGGCATGATTAAGTATCTGGCCCCAGGGGAAAAGGTGGAGACAGCCAACCCAACCAGAAGCGTGACCACTGCAAAGGATTATGTGGCAGTACAGGAACGACTTGCAGGGGCGGGGCTGGGCATGTCCTACGAGTTAATGAGCCGCGACTTTAACAAGTCGAGCTTTTCTTCAGCACGTCAGGGTATGCTGGAGGACCGAAAAACCTTCGAGCCAATACAGAATTTTATGGCAACACATTTGTGTATGCCAATTTATCGGGAGTGGCTTGATACTTGCGTATTGTCTGGGCTTATTGATATACCAGATTATTCCACCTACCGGGAGGAATACCAGGCAGCCGAATGGGTAACCCCTGGATGGTCTTGGATAGACCCGCAAAAGGAAGTAAACGCCGATATTACCGCCATACAAAACGGCGGTATGACAATGAGCCAGTGGTGCGCTGCCCGTGGATATGATTGGCGGGAGCAGCTGGAGCAGATGGCCATTGAAAAAGAAACCGCCGAAAAGCTGGGCCTTACCTTGGCAATACATACGCCTATCAGCGTACAGGCCGCTTTATCCAACCATGTAGGCAATAATAACGACGAAAGCGAGGAAGAAGAAAATGCCGGAAATGATGAACAGGAATAAAAACGAGCCACAATTCCGCTATGGCGAAATTAGTATCAGGGCAGCGGAAGAGGGACAGGAGGAAAGCCGCCAGGTGGAGCTTTCTCTTTCCAGTGAGGAACCATACCAGCGTTGGTTTGGTACAGAGATCTTATCCCACGATTCAGACGCCATTGACACAGCACGCCTATCTGAAATAGGTGTAATGCTTTTCAACCACAATGTGGACTATGTGCTTGGCAAGGTTGTGTCCGTGGAGCTGGATGAAGAGGCCCACAAGCTGCGTGCCGTAGTGGAATTTGACGACGACGGAGAGAGTGAAAAGATTTACCAGAAGGTTAAAAGCGGAACCCTAAAAGGCGTATCCGTTGGTTATAGAGTCAGTGTCTGGGAAGATGTGGAAGCAGGAGCCACCAGCACAAACGGCCGATTTACTGGCCCGTGCAGCGTCGCTGTGAAATGGGAGCCTATGGAGCTGTCCATTGTTTCCGTTCCGGCTGACCCAACAGTAGGAGTGGGCCGAAGCTTTAAGGCCCCACAGAATGAACAGAATGGAGATGTGAACGAAATGCCAAAAATTAACGAACAGGCTCAGAATGTGGAGCGCACTGCGACTATTACTGAGCCAACCCCACCAACCCCAGCACAGCCAGAGGGCGCAACCCGTGAGGCTGGCATTCAGCAGGAGCGTCAGCGCGTGCAGGAAATCAGCAACCTTTGCCGCCAGTTCAATATTGACGCTGAACCTTTTATCAGTGATGGCAGCTCTGTGGAAGATACCAGAGCGGCGGTTCTTGAACGCCTTGCAAAGGAGAGAACCCCCCAGAATATCACTGTACAGGCTGATGAAACTGATAAGTTCCGCGCCGCTGCAACTGATGGCCTTGCTATCCGTGCAGGTATCACCGTGGAAAAGCCAGCAGCAGGTGCAGAGAATTTCCGTGGTAAAAGCCTTATCCGTCTGGCTGCGGAATGCTGCGAGCGTTTTGACGGTGTCAATACTACCAATATGGGCGAAGAGGAAATCATTAGAGCCGCCTTGACTGGTTCCGGGCAGTTCCCTGGTATTCTTTCCAATACCGCTAACAAGTCTATGGCCCAGGCTTATCAGACCGCACCTACCACCTTCCAGCTTTGGACTGGTAAGGGAAGCAATGCTGACTTCAAGGCTGCAACCCGTTATCGTCTGAGTGAGGCAGATGAGCTGGAGGAAATCACCGAGAATGGAGAATTTACAAACGCAGAAGTTTCCGAGGCGTCTGTTACTGCATCCGTTGCCACCTATGGCAGAAGCTTCAGCCTTACCCGCAAGGCTATGATTAACGACGATTTGGGCGCACTTAACACCATTCCGGCACTGTATGGCGCAGCTGCCCGTCGCATGATTAACAAAATGGTTTACGCCATTTTGAAAGACAACCCTACCATTGAGGGGGCGGCACTGTTCAACAATAACCACAAGAACCTTTCTGCTGAGGCTCTTTCTGTGGAAGGTCTTGGCAAGGTTAAGGCAAAGATGGCACGCCAGAAGAATATCGACGGTAAGGAAGCCCTGAACATTCAGCCAGCCTTCCTGATTGTCCCACCAGAGCTGGAAGTGGCTGCCGTTCAGCTTATCAGTTCCGCAGTGGACCCAACAAAGGCCAACCAGACGCCTAACCCATTCGCTAATCGTCTGAATGTGGTATCTGATCCAGAGCTTACCACTGCCACCGAGTTCTATCTTGCCGCTGCCTTCGGGCTCTGCCCAACCATTGAGGTAACATACCTTAACGGAGTGGAGACCCCTACCATGGAGAGCGCAGTACAGTTCGACACTCTGGGTATTAAGTGGCGCATCTATCACGATGTTGGGGTTAACCTGCTTGATTTCCGTGGTCTTGCAAAGTCCACCGGAGCATAAGAAAGGAGTTTTCAAAATGTCTAATATGACCAAGTTTGTTCAGCCGGGCGAAACCTTAAACTTTAAGGCGTCCGAGAATATTTCCTATATGGATGCTGTTCCTCTTACCAGTACCACCAGCGTGGCCATAGGCGTAGGCGTTGCCCTTGAGCCTATTTCCGCCGGGTCTGTCGGTTCTGTAACCGTTAAAGGCGTTTTTGAGTTCCCGGCCGACACCACAGAAATGAAATTCGGTGACCAGGTTTACTGGGACAAGACCAACAAGAAGGTAACAAAGACCTCCACCAACAACGCCCCAGCGGGTATGGTGGTAGAGGATAAGGCGGCCAGTGCCACCGTTGCCAAAGTGAGGATTGGCTAATATGTCCGCCTTCAAGGACATGGTGGAGACGGATATTTCCAATGTGTTCCTAAACCTTGACGAGTTCGGGGAAATACACAACCTTAACGGTTCAGACTGCGCCTGTGTGATTTCATCCGACAAGACGGACGACAGGACGGCCAATATACAAGGGGGGCGGCGCACCCCTGAGGGCCTTCATGGTGATTATATTACCGTGTGCGTAAAGACTGCCGATCTGCCAAAGATTCCGGTACAGGGAACAAATTTCAAGGTGGACGGGAAACGCTACACAGTGGACACCTGCACCGATGATATGGGAATGTTGACCATTACCCTTGGAGCCTATCGAATGGGAGGCGGACTTTAATGATTGAAATTGACGCCAGTGCTTTGGACCGTGCTGAGGAAATGCTGAAAGGAATACCAGGGGCGGCCAAAAAAGCCGCCAATTCCGCTGCCAAGCGAACCATAAGGGGCGCGAAAAAGGACGCAGTTCAGAAGGTAAAGGAACGCTATACAATAAAGCCTTCCTACATTACCCGGACAATGTCCTTTAACTGGGGCGGCGGGTCCTTTGGATTTAGTTCCAAGGGCCGCGTTAATGATTTGGCATATTTTAAGCACAACCCAGGTAAGATTCCGGCAAGACGGCCAGCCGCAGGAAAATATTTATACAGCCAGGTAATAAAGGGCGAGGGCGGCACCATAGCCCACGCCTTTCTGGCAAAAATGCGGTCTGGACATATAGGAGTTTTTCAGCGTGCAGGGCATGGAGCAAGCAACACCAGCCTTCCAATAGAGAAACTTTCGGGACCGTCCACGCCACAAATGTTGGAAAGCCCTGCGGTATCGTCATTTATTCAACGCAAGATGGAGGAAAGACTGGCGGTCAATGTGGAGCATGAGGTTAACGCCTTTTTGATGGGGTATAGAAAATGATTATTCCAGAAAGATTAATAAATTGCTTAAAAAAAGAGATAGAAATAGCTGTCAAGGATTACCGCCTAAAGGCGGAAAATCAGGAGGATAAGCCTGTTACTGTGTACGCGCAGCACATCCCGGATGAAAACTTTGACAATGACAGTTATTACCCTCTTGTTATCGTAAGCCTCCAGAAGGTGGAAGATGCAGAGCTTTCCGAGGGTAACGGCTCTACTGCAACAATAGGGCTGACTATCGGCGTTCATGGTGAGGATGAACTTGCCTGGATGGACCTTTTAAGCATCATGGAGCGCATCCGGCAGCGGGTGTTGATTTTCCGAAAGCTCGATAAGCGTTTTAGGTTATTATTGCCAACAAAATGGGAAACCATTGAGGCACAGCCCTATCCGTTCTGGTTTGGTTATGGCACTCTGGTGTATCAGATCGCCCAGCCAAATGAGCAGATGGCGGAAAACTGGGACAGAATAATGGAGGGATAAAGTAAATGAGTGAGAAACAGACGGGCAAGAAAGGCCCAGACACCACCACAGAGCCAACAAAACAGGCCAGTAATGTAAATGTATATGCAGGGGCAGAAAAGCCAGCCACGGCCACCACGAAGCCTGAGACAGTTGTGTATATCGGCCCGAACCTTTTAGGGGATGGACTTAAAAAGAACACTGTATTTCGTGGGAAGCCTACAGACCTCATTGAGGCCATAGCCAAGAAACACCCAAGCATTATGCACCTGTTTGTAAGAGTTGATAAACTCAGCAAGGCAATGGCTGAGGTTAACAAGACAGGGACCCCGTTAAACCTGGCATATACCAGGATTATTAATAGTATGGAGGTAAGTGAGTAATGGCATACAAGCACGGAGTCTACACAAGTGAGAAAGCCACCTCTCTTGTGCCAATGACTCAAACCGACAGTGGCTTAATCGTGTGCTTTGGAACCGCGCCTGTACATCTGGCAACTGCCCCGGTGGCTGCCAATACCCCGGTACTTTGCTACACCTATGAGGAAGCAGTGGCAACCTTTGGCTATTCCAAGGATTGGGACAAATATACCCTTTGCGAAATGATGAAGATTCATTTTGCATTGTTCAATATGGCCCCTATCGTTTTTGTCAATGTATTGGACAAGGATACTCACAAGACAGCAGAATCCAATAAGACTGTAGCTATCAGTGAGGGCGTTTGTACCGTTGCCGCTCCGGTGCTCCTTGGCACCTTGGTGGTAAAACTTACATCCGAAGGTGATGCACTGGTTAAGGACACCGACTATACAGCTGCATATAACGACGATGAGGAGCTGGTAATTACTCCTATCGACGGCGGTGCAATCACCAGCAGTGTAACCAGCCTTTGTCTGTCCTACACTATGCTGGACCCTACCAGCGTTGACAATGATGATATTATTGGCGGCGTTAATGTTACCACCAACAAGGCAGAGGGTCTGGAACTGGTAGAGGAAGTATTCCCACGCTTTGGCCTTGTTCCTGGTATTATCATCGCACCAGGTTGGTCCCACAACACTGGCGTGGCGGCAGTTATGAAGGCAAAAGAGCATAACATTGACGGACATTTCAATGCTATCTCTATCTGCGACATTCCAACCGAAACAGTCAAGTCCTATACTGCTGCTAGTGCTTGGAAGAATCAGAATAATTATGTTGATAAGGATTGTCTGCTTTGCTGGCCACTTCTTACGCTTGATAGCAAGAAGTACCACATCAGCGCACAGCTGGCCTCTGTAATGAACTATACGGACAGCCAGCACGACGACATTCCATATTATTCCCCATCCAATAAGCAGCTCCAGGCAGATGGTGCTTGCTTGGCAGATGGCACTGAGGTATTCCTGAATACCGCCCAGGCGGCATATTTGAACGGCCAGGGCATTATTACAGCACTGAATTTTATCGGCGGCTGGAAGAGCTGGGGCAACCGCACCACTGCATACCCATTCAATACCGATGTAAAGGACAGCTTTATCAGCAACCGTAGAATGTTCAACTGGGTAGGGGCTACCCTGGTAACAAGCTACTGGGCCAAAATTGACGACCCTACCAACAAGCGTCTCATTGAGACCGTCGTTGACAGTGCAAATATTTGGTTCAATGGCCTTACTGCAAAGGGTGCGCTGCTTGGTGGCCGTGTAGAGTTCCGGGAGGATGAAAACCCAACCACCGACCTGATGGACGGCAAACTGTACTTCCATGTGTACATGACTCCACCATCCCCAGCCCGTGAAATTGATTTCGTGCAGGAGTACGACCCTGCATATATTGCTACTCTGTTCGCATAAGGTAAATATAAAAGTTGTGCCCGTAATGGGCACAACTGAAAGGAGATAAAACAATGGCAAAAACCAATATTGTACGCGATAAGCTGGTAAATTTTGAGGTATTCATTTCCGGCGATCGTAAGCTTGGCATGGCGGATGTTACCCTGCCAAGTTTTGAATACAAGACAGCCACTCTTTCTGGTGCTGGTATCGGCGGAGAAATCGAGATGCCAACACCGGGCCAGACTGGCAGCATGGAGCTGGAAATCAACTGGCGCACCATTAACGATGATAACGCTGCACTGCTGGCCATGAAGGCCCATGATTTGGAACTGCGTGGCGCAAATGAAAACTACGACGCTGGTACTGGTGAGCTTGTCACCGAGGCGGTGAAAATAAATGTTCGCGCCCTGCCAAAGAAGGGGGATCTTGGTTCCTTAAAGCCAGCTGATCATACCGATACCAAGAGCACCTTGGAAATCATCTACATCAAGGAGTCTATTGACGGCAAGCGTGTAGTTGAAATTGATAAGCTGAATTACATCCACTATGTTAACGGCGTGGATTATTTGGCCGATGTTCGCAAGGCTTTGGGCCTGTAATTGGAAGGAGATATTAAACACATGGAAGAGAATACTAAACTGGATTATTCCAACCTCGAAGCAAAGCTGGCAGAGCTGAACGCCCAGGCATTTCAGAGGGCAGAGCGTGCCTGTCGTATGGCAGCGGACCCGACTCCTGACATTATTTATTCCAGCAATTTCCGCGCCCGTCTTGCGGCTGAGGCTCTGGGGGTAGAGCTTAAGGATATTATGGCCCTTGATTTGGGTACATATACGGCAATCATTTCCCTTACTCTCAATTTTTTATTGCAGAATTTGGGACAGGAAATCCAGCTCAAGAACTAAGGCAAATAGCCTTTTCTTTGCGGGAAATTGCCCCAATAAACTACTGGGACACCCAGAATGTAAGGGAGTTAAGGGAATGGCTGGAAATTTTGGAAAAAGAAGCAGCCAGGAGAAAGAAATAAAAAAGAGGTCCCACCGATTCATGTGGGACCTTTAAAAAAAGGAATTATTTTAAAATTCATTACCAAAAGAATTATCGTTTACATAGTTATCGTCTTTACCCTTAAACAAGCTGAAAACTGCGGAAACGGTGTGAACTGCAACATAAGCAACAAAAGCAGCCATAAAAAGTAAAGCAAGGAATCCACCAATACAAAAAGCGTAAATCATAATAAACGCCCCCTTTTCTTTATTATACCAGAAAGGAGCGAAAAAGTGTGGCAGCAGGAAAAATTTTTGCAATTTCTTTTGCTATAAATGCTATCATGGGCGGCGGTTTCAGTGCGGTTATTGGACAAAGTTCCAATGCCATGCGGCAGCTGAAAGAACGGACAAACCAGCTGAATGCCGAACAAAAACGCCTTAATAATATATTTGCCCAGTCAGAAAATGAAGGGAGAAAATATCAAAATACTGTACTGAGCCTTAAAGGACAGCTGGATGCCGGGAAAATAAGCCAGTCACAGTATGAAATGGCTGTGAAGCGTGCAGCTGAAACGATGCGTTCTTCCAGTATGTCCATAGATGAATACAAAAGCCACATGGCCCGTCTCCGGCAGGAAGCGGATAGGACTCAGGCCAAACTGGCACAATTCCAGCGGGCAACAGCCGCCCGCAATCAGGCAGCGGCCAATTTTTCAGCTGCAAGAATGGGCATGTATGAAACAGCCGCCACTATAGGGTTGTTTGCCGCCCCATTAGTAAGTATGGTGGAAACATCTGCACAGTTTGAAGCATCCATGTCTAAGGTGCAAGCCATCACTAGGGCCAGTGGGGAGGATATTCAGAGACTGACAGATAACGCCAGAAAATTAGGTGAAACCACCCAGTTCAGCGCAACCCAGGCAGCAGAAGCAATGTCATATTTAGGCATGGCCGGATGGAATACTGAACAGATAATGGCTGGTATGCCGGGTTTGTTAGCTTTGGCTGCGGCCGGAGGTACTGACTTGGCCAGAACCGCTGATATTGTATCTGACGATCTGACAGCCTTTGGCCTTTCAGCAGAACAAGCCAGTCACATGGCGGATGTTTTTGCAGTTACCGCCACACGGTGTAATACCAATGTGGAAATGATTGGCGAAACCATGAAGTACGCCGCCCCGGTAGCCAGAGGATACGGGGCAACCATGGAAGAAACGGCAGCCCTCACTGGTCTCATGGCAAACGCTGGTGTCAAGGCCAGCCAGGCTGGTACATCCTTACGCGCTGGTTTTTTGCGTTTGGCAGGACCACCTAAAAAAGCATCTAAGGCTTTGGATGAACTTGGCATTTCTCTTTCTGATGCAACCAAAGAACAGCAGGAAGCACAAAACGCTTTAAAAGAATTGGGCATAGATATGGACAATTATAGCGGCGGACCTGCTCACAAGATGGTGGCCATTATATCCGACCTTAGGGACGCAACCGCCCAGATGGGCAAAGAACAAAAATTGGCAGCATTGTCAGCTATCTTCGGCACCAACGCCGCCACAGGCTGGTTGAATGTTCTTGAAGCAGGGCCGGAAGTATTTGAAAGCCTTGTAAATGAAATGGAAAACTGCGACGGCGAAGCTGAAAAAATGGCTGGCGTTATGATGAACAACGCCAAGGGTGCATTTATTCAGCTTAAATCAGCAATGGAAAGCGTGGCCATTTCAGTAGGAACTATATTCTTGCCAACACTTACATCAATAGCCAGAGGTGCAGCAACCACAGCTGGCTCAATTTCAAGGTTCGTACAGGAACACCAAGGATTAACAGCAGCAATCGTCGGGTCAGCTGTAGCAATCGGCAGCCTGGTAGGATTTATTTCATTCTATAAATTTGTATCAACGGGTATTGCATTTGCAAAAATGAGTGTGGATTTATATACACTGTCCATAAGAAATATGGGAGTGGCATCCACCGCAGCAGCCACTGAACAAAATGCCCTTAGTTTGGCCACAACGATGCAGGCCAGGGCATCTGCTATGGCATCGGCAGCCCATACCAAGGCAATGGCTGTATTTAATACCGTAACCAGTGGGGACACCTACCGAAGGATAGGCCAGTCAGCAATGGATACATACAGCCAGTTGAGGGCAATAACCTGGGCGCAAATTGGCCAAAGCATAAAGAGTGGTGTCACTGGAGGTATAACATCCACCCAGGCGGCTTTTAACGGATTGAAAACCAGCGCAGCGGCAACCATGAGCCAAACACGCCAGACAGTTGTTTCAGCTGCCAGCAGCATAGCAACACAAGCGGGAAATGCTGGCCGTTCGGTAGTGGGCATGGTGCGGAATTTCTCAATGGCCGGAGCACTACAGACTGCAGCCAATGGATTCAAAGCCCTTGGAACCGCTATCATGGGCATAGGCCGGGCAAGTCTTGCCACTATGTTCTCCCCTCTGGGTATTGCCATTATGGCCATAGCCGGGGCGGCTTATCTCATTTATTCCAACTGGGAAATGGTGGGGCCGTTCTTTATGGGGCTGTGGGCACAAATTCAGGCAGCATTTTCCAATGCCTGGAATATGATGCAGCCAGCTATTGCACAATTACAGGCAGCCTTTAGCGTAATGATTAGCTCTGTAGGTCCTGCATTTGGACGAATCGGTGCTACCGTAATGGGAGCGTTTAATCAAATCGCTGCAGCATTTTCCGAAAACAGTGGTGCCCTTAGTATGTTGGGGGATGCACTTCTGTTTATTGCTGAGATTTTGGGCGGCGTTCTGGTAACTGCCTTTGTAGTTTCCTCAAATATTGCAGTTGGTTGTTTGACTGGTCTTATAAATGTGGCCGCCGCTGTAATCAGCGGAATTATTGGATTTCTTACTGGAGTTATTCAGTTTATTACGGGCGTATTTACCGGAAACTGGACAATGGCATGGGAAGGAATAACCAATATATTCAGCAACGCATTTAATACCCTTAAAAATATAGCTTCCAGCGTTCTGGGCGGCATTGAAACAATGCTTAATGGAATCGTTAGCTCTATCAAGGGCGTGGCCAGCCTTTTGCCAGGTATTGGCGGCGGTGGCGGCGACGAAATTTCCAGCAATGCCCGGGGCGGCATTTATCGAAAAGGTGCTTTCCTTACAACCTTCGCAGAAGATGGGCCAGAGGCGGCTATACCTTTGGACGGTTCGCCTAGAGCCATAGGTCTTTGGAGAAAAGCCGGGGAAATATTGGGAATCGGTGGAGGTGCCAATACTTCAAACGGTTCACCTGCAGAAACACTCCGACTTGGTTCCTTTGCCCCTCATCCAGCTCAATATGTGGAGCAACCTGCCGCCATGAACGCCCCACCTATTTCTATAACCTTGCATTTCAACGGTGACCATGAGCCGAATGAAATCAGAAAGGCCGTAGAGAGGGCAGGGCAGACAGTTCAGCGCACCTTTATGGAGCAGATGGAGCAATACAACCGCGAAAGGGGGCGGCTGGCTTATGAGCAGTAAATACATAACCAGAATGGGGGACACATGGGACCTGATAGCTTTTGAACAGCTGGGGTCGTGTAAATATGTCAGTTTGCTGATCAACGATAACAAGGATTATTGTGACACCGCCATATTTTCGGCGGGTGTCACTTTATCCATTCCGACAATCACTGAAAAAACCAAAGTGGAGAATTTACCGCCATGGAAGAGAAAACAATAAAAGCCCGGAGGGTGTCAATTAAATGCCAGTATGATAGTAAAGACATTTCGACGGATATAGCGGCCTTTTTCAAATCCTTTAGCGTCAGGGAGGTTATGAGTGACGAAGCTGACAGCGCAGAAATAACCTTGCAGGACAGGGAGGAACTTTGGCAGGGTGACTGGCTGCCGGACCGTGGAGCCATGATGGATATAACCCTGCACATGGATAACTGGAACGGCGACGAACAAGCCCAGGATTTGCCACTTGGTAAATTCGAGGTTGATGAAATCACAAACAGCGGACCACCCAACGAAGCCAAAATCAAACTTATTTCAATACCGACCGTCTCAAACCTTAGAGGCATTGAGAAAACCCGGGCATGGGAAAAGGCAAAACTGTCTCAGATACTTAAGGATGTGACAGAGGGCGCAAATATGGAGCAACATTTTGACGCAAAAGACGACCCGGTTCTGGAACGCGCCGAACAGTCAGAACAGACTGACCTTTCTTTTCTGCAGAAACTCTGCAAGGATGCAGGGCTGGCTTTAAAAGTGACTGACAACACAGTGGTTATTTTTGATATTGCCGAGTATGAGAAAGCTGATCCGGTTATGACTATCAAAAAGAAACAGCAGAGCCTTATATCCTTTGATTGCAAGACAACAATTCACAATATTTATAAAGCCTGTCATGTGAAATATAAGCATAGCCAGAAGGATAAGATGATAGAGTTTACCTTCACGGACCCGAACCGCAAAGAGGGGCAAATTTTACAGATAAACCAGAAGGTGGACAGCATGGAAGAGGCGGAAAAACTGGCCAAGAAAAAGCTGCATGAAAAGAATCTGGAGGAAACATCGGCATCCCTTACCATGATTGGAAACTTTGCGCTACTTGCCAGCAATACCGTGGAGCTTTCCGGGTTCCACAAATACGACGGAAAATATTTAATCAAGCAGTCCACCCATGATATTGGTACAGGCGGCTATACTACCAAAATAGAACTTAGGAGGGTAATAGATGGCTACTGATGTAGAAAGAGCCCTACGGGGAATGGTGCGGACCGGAACAGTTTCGGCGGTTTTCCCCAGTGAGGGCATGGCCAGAGTTGTTTTTGACGACAAGGATAAAACCACCAGCCCGAAGCTGCATGTTGTCCATCGTTTCAGCGGTAAAAATAAAGATTATTGGGTACCGGATTTAGGCGACCAGGTGGTTTGTCTCTTTGCCAATAATGACACCAATTTTTCCACCGGGTGGATTTTGGGAAGCTATTTCACCCAAAAACAGCCGCCACAGGTATCAAGTCCTGATATTATGCGCCTTGATTTTTCCGATGGTTCATATTTTGAATACAACCGTGCGGAAAAGTCACTAAAAATAAATGTTGTGGGGAACATTACTATAAACGGCGCAAGGATTGACCTTAATTAACAGGTACCCAAATCGGGCACAAGGGAGGTGGCACAATGCCAGCAGCGGCAAGACTTGGAGACCAAGAGGTTGGTGTTTGTGATATGGGGCTGCCATGCTGCCCACACAGCAGAACTGGAACAAACGGGACAGTTTCCCCTGATGTGTATATCAATAGTCTTGGAGCACACAGAAAGAGCGATACAGGGCCATGTAATTGCCCCCACGGCGGTACATTCATAACCACCGGAGGAAGCGCAACGGTGTTTATTAATGGCCGGGCGGCTATTCGGATAGGGGACGGAACGACCTGCCAGGATTGCGGACAGTCGGGAAGCCACACAACAGGCAGCGGGAATGTATTTATAGGAGGTTGAAACGATGTCCTTTTTGCCAGTTGCATCTGCAATATATGAAGATTTTTTACAGGCTGAACGCGATAAGCAAAAATCGGAAATTGGTTCACTGGGGCCTATTGTTTTCGAGGTTTCCAGCCAAAAAATAAGAACATTCAAAGGGCTAAAAAGGGCAACGAAAGCCCGCTATGGCAGCCATGAAGTTATTGGCAGCAAGCCAGTCCTTGAATTTATAGGGCCCGATATTGAAGAAATTAGCTTCACAATGCAGTTTTCAGCAGCGTGGGGGCTTAATCCACAGGATGAAACCAAAAAGGTGCGGGAAATATGCAAAAAAGGCGAAGCCAACTACTTCGTTTTAAACAACCAAACTGTTGGGGAAAACCCTTGGATAATTGAAAGTGTCAGCGAATCCGTGGATGTTATTGACAATAACGGGCGGGTTATAACTACACAAATTGATGTAACCCTTAAAGAATATATCCCAGCAATAACCGCCGAGGAAGAAGCAAGCGAGGAAAGTGAGGGCTCAGAATGAGGGTCATAGACATAACAGCAGAGCTTGGCGAAATTAATTTTTCACCGGGTAGCGAACTGGAGGAAATAGCCCAGAATGTGCGCACTGTATTAACCACTTACAAGAAAACCGTGCCAATGGACAGAGAGCTTGGTCTAAACGCTTCAATAGTTGACCTTCCTATAGCAGCAGCCCAGGCAGCCATGACGGCGGATATTGTGGCGGCAATTAACCGATACGAGCCACGGGCCCAGGTTGTATCGGTTAGCTACGAAGGAAAGGAAGCAGAGGGCATCGTTATACCGAAAGTGAGGATTAAGATAAATGGAGCTTAAAAATTTACCAGACATAACCTTCGCAGATGCAGATGTAGACCCAGACGAAGTTGACCTTGAAATAGTCACAACAGTAGAGGCTTTACTCCAGCGAAAGCTGGCCAGAGCGGACCCTTTGCGTTTGTTCCTTCGTGGTATTGAGCTTCTTATCATCCAGCAGAGGGTTATCATAAACGAAAAAGCCAAACAAAACCTTTTAGCCTTTGCTACTGGTAATATTCTAGATCATCATGGGGCCATGGTTGTGACCGACCGACTTATGGCAGCCGCTGCAACTGTAACCTTAAAATTTAACCTTGGGGCGGCCAGAGAAGTGGCGACTATTATCCCCGCAGGTACAAGAGTGACGGCGGGGGATGGTGTAATGTTTGCCACAGATAGCGAAGTAATCATTGCAACGGGTGAAACCAGCG
>Ga0256404_1004261_pt1 | contig 27340 bp, 22 predicted proteins | sample RumenRJG_01DNA_FD_185990 | JGI IMG/M metagenome (GOLD analysis project Ga0256404, IMG submission 185990) | Bovine rumen microbial communities from Lethbridge, Alberta, Canada - RJG_01 | ecosystem: Host-associated > Mammals > Digestive system > Stomach > Rumen | place: Canada: Alberta | collected...
CTCTTTGTATCTTTTTTAGTGCCTCAGATACTTTCTCATATATATTAAAGATAGCTGCTTCATAAAAGAGTTTATCATTTAGAATTGATGATTTATTTTTACTTTTAAGATAGTATTTTAAAAATGAAAATTCTAAATTTATAAGAGATTGTAAATATTCATATTCTTCATTTGTTAGTCTTGATTTATTTTGTTCAATTAAATCTTCAAGAGCTTTTTTGCTTGCTATAAAATTGGTCATAGTAACACTCCTTTTAAAGTTAATAGCTATTTTAACATATTTTTTTGATTATTCAACTATTTTAGGAAGATTATAGATAAACTTAAACTTATAAAAATTGTTTTTCATACTTTTGCTATAGTCATAACTTTTTGAAAATTTAACATTATAATTAACTCCATATTTAAGCATGTATAGAACTATGTTTGTCCATTCAGGAAATTCTTCGTAATATTTGCTTTTTAAATAGTAGCCTTTTACTTCATCAAAGTTATATGGTAGTTCTATTTGTTCATAAAGGGCTAAATCATTATTTAAAGTAAGTATGCCAAAGGTTGTTACACATTTTTTGCCTATGAAACAATTTATTGCTCCGGAGTTTAAAAATAACTTATTTTGATATTCAGTACTAAAATATTCATGAGTGTGAGCAAATAAATAAATATCTGCTGGATAATCAGTTGTTAATTTTTTAAAAGTATCGGTTGATTTTACATTTATTAAATCACGAGATTTATATGGACTTCCGTGTGACATACATATTTTGTAACCTTTAATTTCTATGATTTTTGTTGTTGGTAAGTTTTTGATAAATTCTAAATTTTCTTTTGTTAAATTTTTATATGTATAATATAAAGGATACATTTTTTCATTTAAATTGCTTAAGTCTGGAGAAATATTTAAAATAGATTCTTCACGATTACCTAATATTATTTCACATGGTAAAGTTTTTAATATATCAATTATTTTATTATCGTCTGGTCCATCTGTTAGAAAATCACCACATATTAAATATTTAGAGATATTTTTATCCCTAAGATATGCTAAAGCTTTATTTAGTAAATTAAGGTTCCCGTGTATATCATTTAATATTGCTACTTTTTCCATTTTACATCTTAACCATTATACCATGTATACTTTAAGATGTAAATTAATGAAAGAAATTTTTATTAGTTTATGATAAAATATTTTTTATTCTTTCTTATAAGAAAGAATAAAAAATTTGCGTTTGAGTAAGGGCAGATTATACCAAGGGTCTTTGAATCCATTTTTATGACTGCCCGTCTCTTATCTTATTATTAATCTAGTCTTAGAAAGTGGGGTCAAAGAATCCATATAACCAGCATGATGAGATAATTGTAAGTACTAAGAGTCAAACTAGGAAAGGAAGTATTATATGAAGTATGTTTTAGTACTAGATGTTGCTAAAAGTAAAAGTATGTTTATGTTATCTTCTGATGTTGGTGAAGTTCTATTAGAACCTACTGAATACATACATAATAAATCTGATTTTGAAAGAATAGATTCTTATATTAGTAAACTTAACATTAAAGATAATTTAACAGTTATTATGGAAGCAACAAGTATCTACCACAAAGCACCAGAAAGATTTTTTAAAGAAAATAATTATCATGTTATTGTCTTTAATCCTCTTATTGGTAAAGAAATTACTAACACTATTAGAAAAACAAAAACTGATAAACAAGACTGCATTAAATTAACTAATTTATTTTGGAAAGGTAGTATTCCTGATAGAAATTATACTGAAGATGAAATTTATACTAAATTAAACGAATTATCCAGACAATATTATCATCTAGATGAAGGTTTAACTAGACATAAAAATCGTTATAAAGAACTATTACATCTATGTTTTCCGGAATTTGAATTATGTTTTAAAGATGGGAAAATATATGACTTAACTGCCTTAAATTTTATTAAAGAATTTCCCCATGCATATATTATTAAAGACAAACGTGTTGATGCACTTGCTTATAACATGGCTAATACTAATGATAGACATCTTAATTATTATAAAAGAAAGGCTAATATTATCAAAGAATATGCTATAAATTCTTATCCAGGAGTAAGTGTGAACTCTAAAGATGTAGATAACTTAAAACAATTAGCTAATATTATAATCGAAATAGCTAAACAAAAAGAAATCATTAAAGAGCAAATGATTGAGCTTGCCAAACAAACTAAAAATTTTGAATGTATTAATTCATTATTTGGTATTGGAGAATTATCCGCTTCTTTAATTATTGCAGAATTAAAAGATATTACAAGATTTAATAATATAAAGCAAATTAATGCTAGTTGTGGATTAGACCCAACGATAGTTCAATCCGGTAAAAGTATAGATTATCATGGTCCTATTTCTAAGCGTGGAAATAGATATGCTAGAAAAATATTATTTAATTGCAGTCGAAATATTGTAACTTTATCAGCCAAATGTGATAAAGAAAATCCAATATATGTTTATTATCAAAAGAAAAAACAGGAAGGTAAACATTACTATGCTTGTTTAACTGCCTGTTCCACTAAACTAATTAGAATTATTTATGCACTATGCATGAATAATTCCACCCAACAAAATTAGTTTAACATTTTATTTAAAATATATCAACTTTTCAACACCAAATTTTTAAAAAAATAGGCAATTTTGGTGTTTTAAGTCGTGGATTCAACTAAAATTTTAGGCAAAATCACAACTTTTTTAAGAACTTTACAAAAAACACTTGTAAAAACTTAGAAAGTCATATATTTTTGTTAATAACTAGTCATTTTTGTGGATTGTGGATAATTTGTTGATAACTAATAAAAGTTATTCACAGAATTAACAACATTTTATCAAAATTTGGGTTGTTGATATGATGTTAGTAAGTATAGAGTTAACAATATTTTGTTGATAGTGTTGATAACGTGTTGTATTAGGCATATCTTAGGGATATTTTAAGTGGATAATTTTGGGGATTTTAAAAAAGTTATCAAAATTGCAAATTTACTCTTTTATTTTTTGTCAAAATGGGTTAAAATTTAGTTAGGAAATTTAGTTAGCGGGGTGAGGTTTTGAAAACTGATAATCTTTTTTTACGTTTTTTAAATGATATTCAAACTCAAGTTAGTCAGAATGCTTATACTATATGGTTTTCAAAACTAGAGCTTTTATCCATTGTTAACAATGTAGTAACAATAAAAGTTCCAATGGAAATTCATAAACAAATGCTATCTGTAACTTATGGGGAAATTATTGATGATGCCTTTTTTGCAATGACTGGAATGCATTATACATTTAAATATATTACGGAAGATGAAGTGGATAACTTTGTTGAACCAGTTGCTCCGGAAGAAACTAAGGAAATGGAAATTGAGTGGAATACTAATTTAAATCCAAAGTTTACTTTTGATAATTATGTAGTTGGAAACTCAAATAGACTTGCGTTTGTAGCGGCGAGGGCTGTTGCAGAGGCACCTGGTACTATTCATAATCCTTTATTTATATATGGTAGAAGTGGAATAGGAAAAACACATTTGATGCAAGCAATAGGTAATTATATAAAAGACCATTCTAAATTAAAGGTATTATATACCACAAGTAATGAGTTTAGAGATGAATTTACAGGAATTGCAACAAGTAATAATAAGATAGGGTATGCTAATGATTTTAAGAATAAATATAGGAATGTAGATGTTCTTATTATAGATGATATACAGTTTCTGGTAGAAGCTGAGAAAACTCAACAAGAGTTTTTCCATACATTTAATGCTCTCCATCAAGCTAATAAACAAATTATTATAAGTAGTGATAAGAGTCCAGATGACCTTAAGAAAATAGAAGAGCGGCTTAGAAGTAGATTTATGTGGGGACTTCCTGTTGATATTTATCCTCCGGATTTTAACTTAAGATGTGATATAATAAGGTCGAAGGTTAAAAATACGAGTATTGAGGATAAGTTAAATGAAGATGTAATAGAATATATTGCTAATTCATGTGTCAATGATGTAAGGCACATTGAAGGAACTATAAATAGATTGCTAGCTTACACAGCAATGATGGTTCCTGATAAAATAACCCTCGATTTTGCTAATGAGGCACTTAATGATTATGTTAATACTAACATATTTATCAACAATTCGATTGCTTCAATACAAAGTGCTGTTGCAGAATACTTTAAAATATCGGTAGATGATTTAAAAAGTAAGCGAAGAACGAATACTGTTGTAAGGCCAAGACATATAGCAATGTACCTTTGTAGAGTGGAAACAGATGAAAATTTACAGAAAATAGGCCTTGAGTTTGGGGGAAGAGACCACTCAACAGTATCTACAGCTATTGATAAGATAAAAGAAGAGTTAGAAACTAATCCTAATCTTAATAATATGTTGAAAGAAATTAAAATGAAGTTACAATAATGTTGATAACTTGTGTAAAAAAAATACAGAATATTAAAGAAAAATAGTAATTAAATAGTGGTTATCCACATTAATAACACCACTAATAAATAATAATAATTAATAACATAAAGAAAGAAGGAATAAAAAATGAAATGGACAATTGAAAAAAATGTAATTTTGGAAGCTTTAAATAATGTTACTAAAGCTTTAAGTCAAAGGACTACAATACCAGTACTTAATGGGATAGTATTTGATGTTAGTGAAAAGGGAATCGAACTACTTGCTAGTGATTCGGAACTTACTATAAAGGTTCTTATTAGTCATGAAGATATAAAGATGCTTGAGGGAAAAGGTAGAATTATTATTCAAAGTAAATATTTTGTTGATATGATCAGAAAGATGCCTAGTGAGAAAATCGATTTTGAAGTTGAAGATAACTTAAAGATTAAAATTAGTACACCAAATAACCAATATAGATTAAATTGCTATAATCCAAGTGATTATCCAAATATAAATATAGAAAAAAGTGATGATGCTATTAATATTAAGTCTGAAGTTTTAAGAGAAATAATTAATCAAACTTCTTATGCATTATCAACTCAAGAAGTAAGACCATTATTAACAGGTATTAACTTTAAAATAAATGGAGATATTTTAGAATGTATTTGTACTGATTCTTATAGATTATCTAAGAAAAATATTAAGTTAGATGTACCTAGTAGTAAACAAGTTAATATTGTTATTCCAGGAAGAAGTATTACTGAACTTGAAAAGATTATAGCTGAAGATGATAATGTGGAAATCTATGTATTTACTAACAAAATATTATTTGTTTATAAAAATATTTATGTTCAAAGTAATTTACTTAGTGGAAGTTATCCAGAAACTAGTCACTTTATTCCAAATGACTTTGCATATATGATTAATTTAAATATGAAAGAATTCTATGATGCAGTTGATAGAGCAGCATTACTTGCTCAAAATAAGGAAAAAAATATTATAAAGATGCATATTCAAGATAAAGATATGGTTATTACATCAACAAGTAATGAATTAGGTAATGCCGAAGAAAAATTACATATAGATAGTAATAATAAAGAAAAGATTGAAGTATCTTTCTCAAGTAAGTTTATGATGGATGCATTAAAGGTAATTAAAGAAGAAAATATTTTACTTCTTCTTAATACCGATGATAAGCCAATTTTGATTAAACCAGTTACTGATGAATCACTTACTGAGCTTATTTTACCTATTAAAACATATTAATTTTAAGAAAAATTGAACAAATTTGCGTTTGTTCTTTTTTTTCGACAAATTTTGCACTTTGTTTGTGGTATGATAACAAATTAATGAAGGAGGTGCTCATTTTGTTTAAAATTGATAAGGAAGTTCTTATGATTGATTATGATGGGCTTAATACAAATGTTACAACCACTTATGGGGATGTGGTTTTTAGGGGAAATAATATTAAAAATATTTTAAATGATAGCTGCATTAGTTTTGGAAGTAGTTTAAATGGCAGAATAAAGGGAAGTAAATGGGCTTTAAAAAGTAAATATAAGTTGCCAATTGTAGTTAGTGAGAAAGAAAAATTAGTGTTTTTTCCTGTTAAAGAGATGGGAAGAGAAATATGGGTAAATTTTGATATGATTAAAGAAGTAAAAAGAAATAAAAATGTAGTAAAAGTAGAGTTTAAAAATGGTTTAAAAGTGGATGTAAATGTAAGTTATACAATATTTAATAACCAAGTTTTGAAAGCTAGTAGATTGTGGATAATTTTTTTAACATAAATGTGAAGAAAAATGTAACTTTTTCTTTAAAATGGGGCTAGATTGTGATATAATTAATATGTGTATAGGTATACCAAAATAGCTTTAATTTTTAATATAGGGCTACTTAAGGGGGTAAATTAATGAAAATTGATAGTTTAAGTTTGATGAACTTTAGAAATTATGAAACATTAAATATCTCTTTTGGAAACCTTAATATTATATATGGGTTAAATGGCAGTGGAAAAACTAACATTGTGGAAGCTATATATATGCTAGCACTAACTAAATCATTTAGAATAAATAATGATAAGATTATGATTGAGAAAGGAAAAATAAAGGCTAAGATTAAGGGAAATGTTTTAAAGAAAAATGATGAAAATGAATTTGGTGTAGAAATAAGTAATGATGGAAAAATTGTTACTATTAATGGTGAAAAGCAAGATAAAGTAAGTGATTATGTATCAAAAATTAATGTTATTTTGTTTAATCCAAGTGATACAAGATTAATAGATGATGCACCAAGTGAAAGAAGAAAAATGCTTAATATTGAAATAAGTCAGATTTATAAAGAATATTTAGTAGTTTTAACAAATTATCAACGTATTTTAAAACAGAGAAACTTTTATATTAGGGGAATGTATATTAATGGAAGTTATACAAGTGAATATTTAGATATTTTAACTAAAAAATTAGTGGAATATGGGAAAGTTATTTGTAAATATAGACAAGATTTTATAGATAATATAAATAAATATATTATAAGTAATTATGAGAAAATATTTGGTAGTGGAACTTTAAAAATAAGATATGTTTCAACATTTAAAAATAAAAGTGAAGATGATTTAATTAAGAGATTTAAAGATAATTATCAAAAAGAACTTAGTGTTGGTAAGACTTTAGAAGGAATTCATCATGATGATATTATGTTTATCCTGGATAACAATAATTTGAAAGAATTGGGAAGTGAAGGGCAAAGAAAGAATGCTATTATTTCCTTTAAACTTGCAGAAATTAATGTTATTTATGATATAAAAGGTTATTATCCAATACTTATTTTAGATGATTTGTTTAGTGAGCTCGATAAAGAAAAGATTACTAATTTACTGGGTATGCTTGATAGAAATGTTCAGACTTTTATAACGACGACGGATTTAAAAAACATTAGTAAAAAAGTAATTAAAGATGCAAAAAAAATTAAAGTTTGTGATGGTGCAATTGAGGAGGAGTAAAAAATGAAAGAAACACATTATACTGATAATGATATACAGGTTTTAGAAGGACTTGAAGCTGTTCGTAAAAGACCTGGGATGTATATAGGTTCAACAGGAGAAAGAGGTCTTCATCATTTAGTTTGGGAAATTGTGGATAATGCAGTTGATGAAGCTTTAGCTGGATTTTGTGATGATATTGAAGTTATGATAGATAAAGATGATATCATTGAAGTTAGAGATGATGGTAGAGGTATGCCAACTGGTATAAATGCTAAGACTGGTTTATCAACAATTGAAACTATATTTACTGTGCTACATGCTGGTGGTAAATTTGGTGGTGAAGGTTATAAGGTTTCTGGTGGTCTTCATGGTGTTGGTGCTAGTGTAGTTAATGCTTTGTCAAAATGGCTAGAAGTTAGAGTTTATCGTGATGGAAATGTATACTATCAAAGATTTGAAAATGGTGGAAAACCTGTTGCAGATTTAAAAATAATTGATAGTTGTGATATGGAAAGAACTGGGACTACGGTTAGATTTAAACCAGATGAAGAAATATTTACAGAAACAACTGTATATAACTATGATACTTTATATAAAAGATTACAAGAAATTGCGTTCTTAAATAAAGGACTAAGAATTAATTTATATGATTTAAGGGATACTATTGAAAAACATGATACTTTCCTTTATAATGGTGGTATTATTGAATATGTTGCAATGCTTAATAAGAGTAAGACACCAATTCATGATGATATTATATATATGGATGGTTCTGAAAATGGGATTGAACTTGAAGTAGCTTGTCAATATAATGAAACTTATTCACCAAGTATTTATTCATTTACAAATAATATTAATACTTATGAAGGTGGTACTCATGAAGATGGTGTTAAAGCTGCCTTAACTAAAGTTATTAATAATTATGCAAAGAATGCCAAGATTTTAAAAGAAAATGATGCACCTTTAATTGGGGAAGATTGTCGTGAAGGTTTAACAATGATTATTAGTTGTAAACATCCCGATCCTCAATTTGAAGGACAAACTAAGACTAAACTTGGTAATAGTGAAGTTAGAAAGATTGCAAGTGATGTATTTTCTCAAGGTTTTGAAAGATTTTTAATGGAAAATCCTAACGAAGCTAAGATAATTGTTGAAAAATGTATTAGTGCTTCACGTGGAAGAATTGCTGCAAAGAAAGCAAGAGAAGCAACAAGAAGAAAAAGTGACTTGGATATAGTTAATTTTGGTGGAAAACTTGTTGATTGTAAGGAAAAAGATCCAAGTGTTTGTGAAATATTCCTAGTCGAAGGGGATAGTGCAGGTGGTTCTGCGATTAAGGGAAGAAATAGTATGACTCAAGCTATACTTCCACTTAAAGGTAAAGTTTTAAATGTTGAAAAAGCAAGACTTGATAGAGCTTTAAGTAATGATGAAATTAAAACAATTATTACGGCTTTTGGTACTGGTATTGGTCAAGAATTTGATTTAAGTAAAATGAGATATCATAAAGTTATTATCATGAGCGATGCCGATGTCGATGGTTCTCACATTAGAGTACTTCTTCTTACTCTTTTCTATCGTTTCTTTAAGCCAATTGTTGAAGCTGGTTATGTTTATGCTGCTCAACCACCTTTATATTGTATTAAACATGGACAAACTATTAAATATGTTTTAAATGATGATGAGAGAGATGAATATATTAAAGGTTTAAATGAAAAAAATATTAGATATGATATAGCAAGAATGAAAGGTTTAGGGGAAATGGATGCTGAAGAATTAAATGAAACAACTATGGATATTGATCATAGAATTCTTCGTAAAATAACTGTGGATGATGCTATTAGTGCTGATGCTGCATTCAGTAAATTAATGGGTGAAGAAGTTGAGCCTAGACGTAAGTTTATTGAAGAAAATGCAACATATGCAAAGAATTTGGATTTTTAGGAGGTTAATATGGATCATAGTAGAGATAGATTACAAGAAAATAATATTGTAAGTGAAATTGAATCGTCTTTTATTGAGTATTCAATGAGTGTTATTATTTCCAGAGCTTTGCCGGATTTAAGAGATGGTTTAAAGCCAGTTCATAGAAGAATTATTTATGATATGTTAGAAAATGGTTTGACACCAGATAAAAAACATCGTAAAAGTGCTACGATAGTTGGGGATGTTATGGGGAAATATCACCCTCATGGTGACTCATCAATATATGATGCTATGGTAAGAATGGCACAAGACTTTAATTATCGTTATTTACTTGTAGATGGACATGGTAACTTTGGTAATATTGAGTATCCTAGAGCTGCTGCTTATCGTTATACTGAAAGTAAACTTGCTAAGATATCAATGGAACTTTTAAGAGATATCAACAAAAATACTGTTAATTTTGTACCAAATTATGATGATTCTACGGTAGAACCTGAAGTTTTACCTTCAAGATTTCCAAATATTTTAGTTAATGGAACAATGGGGATTGCTGTTGGTATGGCAACAAATATTCCACCACATAATTTAGGTGAAGTTGTTGATGGTTGTATTGCTTATATTGATAATCCTGATATTACTACGGAAGAGTTAATGCAACATATTAAAGGACCTGATTTTCCAACTGGTGGTATTATTTTAGGTAATTCTGGGATAAAAAAAGCTTATGAAACTGGTAGAGGTTCTATAACTATTAGGAGTAAGGCAACAATTGAAGAAAAAAATGGAAGACATTATATTGTTATTGAAGAAGTTCCTTATGGTGTTAATACATTAGATTTAAAACAAAAAGTAGCTGATTTAGTACATAACAAAGTACTTGAAGGTATTACTGATTATCATACTGATTTAAAAGATGGTATTAAAATTACTATTACTTTAAAGAAAGATGCTAATCCTCAAGTAGTACTTAATAATTTATATAAGCATACGGCTTTTCAAACAACTTTTGGTATTATTTTCTTGATGCTTGATAAAGGTGTACCTAGAACTTTAGGTTTAAAAGATATAATTAGTAAATATGTAGATTATCAACAAGAAGTTATTATTAGAAGAACTCAATTTGAATTAGATAAAGCTGAAAAAAGAGTACATATCTTAGAAGGTTATAAGATTGTATTTGATAATTTAGATGAAGTTATTAAGATTATTAAAGAATCTAAGGCTGATGGAGAAGCTAAATCTAAGTTAATGGAACGTTTTGGATTAACTGAAGCTCAAACTGATAATATTTTAGAAATGAAATTACGTCGTTTAACGGGTCTAGAACGTGAAAAGATTGAAGAAGAACTAAATACACTCAGAATCGAAATAGAACGCTTACGTGGCATTTTAGCGGATAATAATATGGTGTTAGGCATCATTAAAGATGAAATGAATGAAATTAAAAATAAATATGGTGATGAAAGACGCACTAAGATTGATATGACTGCAGTTGATTATATTGAAGATGAGTCATTAATTCCAGAAGAAAATATATTGGTAGTACTTACTAATAAAGGTTATATTAAGAGAACTACTTCTGATACATTTAAGTCACAAAATAGAGGTGGCGTTGGAATTAAGGGAATGTCTACGAATGATGAAGACTTTGTTGAACACATGATTAACTTATCAACACATGATTATATCTTGTTCTTCACCGATAAAGGTAAAGTATATAGACTTAAAGGTTATGAAATTCCTGAGTTTTCACGTCAATCTAAGGGTATTCCAATTGTAAACTTACTTCAAGTTGAAAAAGATGAAAGAGTTAATGCTGTTATTCAAATAAGTCGTGAAGAGAATAGTAAATACTTGTTATTTGCAACTGAAGCTGGTGTTGTTAAGAAAACTTTAATTAGTGAATTTGATAATATTAGAAATAGTGGTAAGATTTGTATTTCTTTAAGAGAAAACGATAAACTTATTGGTGTTAAGAAGACTTCTGGTAATGATTTAGTGCTTCTTGGTAGTGATAGTGGTAGAATGGTTAAGTTTAATGAAGATGAAATCAGAGTTATGGGACGTACTGCTTCAGGTGTTCGTGGTATTTCACTAGATGGAAGTAAATGTATTTGTTCTGAAATTGTTAAAGAAGATGATACTATACTTCTTGTAACTGAAAAAGGTTATGGTAAACAAACTAAGGTTAGCGAATATCGTCAAACTAGAAGAGGTTCTAAAGGTGTTAAAGCTATGAATATTACTGAAAAGAACGGTAATTTAGTAAGTGTTAAGATTGTTCATGAAGGTAAAGAACTTGTTATCATGACAAACTCTGGTATGACAATGAGAATGCCACTTGATCAAATATCTGTTCTTGGTAGAGTTACGCAAGGTTTAAGACTTATTAATTTAAAAGATAATCAAAAGGTATCTACGATTAGTTTAGTAGATAAGCTAGAGGAAGAAAATTCTGAAGAAAGCATAGAACAAAGTGAAAATGTTGCTCAAAATGAATCAGAAGTAACTGAAAATATTCAAAATACTAAGGCTGAATAAGCCTTTTTATTTTGATTTATTTAGTATATACAATGTATAATTTATCTAATTACTTATAATAAAAACTTATTTTTTTGGCTGAAATATGCCAAATATTTTTTATTATTATTAGCTGATGTATGAGTTATCAACATGAATTTTGATTTGAATATAACTGGTTATTGACTTTTTTATTTTATATTTAGGTTTCACGTGAAACATGTAATAAGTATTGTTTAATTATCCTTAATTTTAATTTTTTTACTTAATTATTACAATTTACTTTTGAATTATATTATATCATTTTTAGAGTTATTTATTTATTATATGTATGAATGTTTCACGTGAAACCTTTGTTTATAACATTTAAATATTTTAATAGATTTGTTTTATTTTATATTAATTAAAAATTTTTAACTTATATTATAATTATTATCTTATTATTTTATTTATAACATTTTTATTTTTTACTTTATATTTTAATGTTTCACGTGAAACATTGTGTTGATAACTTGTTAGTTTTTACATTTTAATATAATAATTTTTATTTATAATAATTTTTGCGATTATATTTATGTTTCACGTGAAACATTATTGATAATTGGTTATTAATTATATAATAAGTTAATTATTATAGTAAAATAAGTCTTATATTTCATGATGTTTCACGTGAAACATCTGTTGGTAACTTGTTTATATCTATAATTGGTTTTATCTTGATAAAACATTCATTTTTTAGCATTTGTAATAAACAATTTTATGTTTCACGTGGAACATTACGTTGATAATTAGTTACTAAATACTTAATTAAGATTTACTAATGACATAATCATTTTTTACAATTTATATATATAGCTAAACTATATGTTTCACGTGGAACATATAGTTATTTTGTGTTGATAGTTTGATGATAATTAAGTTTGTAATATGTTTGAATGTTTCACGTGAAACGTTGATAATTTTCTAATAAATACTGCAATACTTTACACGAATAAATGTATGTAACAACAAACAAATGTTTATTTAAAAGTTTATCTTATTATATAGCTATTATTTTGATAAATTTTATATATAATATAGCTTAAATTATTTCCTGGGAAATAATTGGTTAACATAATGTTGTATTGAAAAGTATAAAAAAATTTAATTTTTAAAATGCCACAATGTAAGTAATTAACTAGGACTGATGACAGTTATAAATTAAAAATTTTTATAAAAATAATAAAAGTTATGTTTTATCAAAAGTATTTCCCGGGAAATAATTGGTTAACATAATATTTAATATAAGACAAAATGTTAATTAAGTTAATATTTATTGAAGAATATTTTGTCTTTTTAGATTTATTTTCTTAGTTATTAACATTATTTTTGTGTTTGATTATACTTGACTTATTGATTATAATTTGATACTATTTAGACGTGCAACAAATATGCTGTAACCTGGTCAGGATTGGAAAATAGCAGCCACATCAGCCTATGTTTGTGTGCACATTTTTTTTGGAGGAAAACATGGATTCAGAAATATTTAATATTTTAATGGAAAATGCTAATAAATCACTTGAAAATAATGATGTTCCAGTTGGGGCAGTAATTGTTAAAGATGGAAAAGTTTTGGCTTTTGGTTATAATACACGTGAAAAAGATCAAAATGTTTTAGGTCATGCTGAGATTAATACTATATTGGAAGCTCAAAGATTTTTAAATAATTGGAATTTAAGTGGTTGTGATATGTATGTTACACTAGTTCCTTGTTCCATGTGTTTAGAAATAATTAAACAAAGTAGAATTGACAATATTTATTATTTACTTGATAAACCTGCATCTAAGAAAGAATTTTATAAAACAAAGATGAAAAAAATTAATGATGCTAATTATGAAAATAAATATGCTGATATATTAAGTTATTTTTTTAAAAAATTAAGAGAAAAAAATAAATAACTGTGTTATAATTATTAGGTAAGGAGGTTTTCATGAATTACAAAGTTTTATATCGTAAATATCGACCGGATGGTTTTGATAATTTAGTTGGTCAAAAACATGTTGTGGATATTCTTAAAAACTCAATAAAAGAAAAAAGAATCGCACACGCATATCTTTTTTCAGGACCTAGAGGAACTGGTAAAACATCAACAGCAAGAATACTTGCCAAATCAGTTAATTGTTTAAATAATAAAGATGGTGTTGCTTGCGGAGAATGTGAAAGTTGTTTATCATTTAATGGCAATCCAGATATTATTGAAATAGATGCGGCATCTAATAATGGTGTTGAAGAAATACGTGAACTTATTAATAATGTTAAGATTATGCCTACAAGTTTAAAATATAAGGTTTATATAATAGATGAAGTTCATATGCTAAGTCAAAGTGCTTTTAATGCATTACTTCTTACTTTGGAAGAACCACCTGAACATGTTTTGTTTATTTTGGCAACAACAAACTTAGAAAGTGTGCCAATTACAATTGTATCGAGATGTCAAAGATTTGAATTTCATAGAATTACCGAAAATGATATAATTGAGAGACTTAAATTTGTATGTGATGAAGAAAAAATTGCTTATGAAGATGATGGACTTAAAGAAATTGCTACTTTAGCTGATGGAGGACTTCGTGATGCCCTTAGTATACTAGATCAACTTTCCAAAAATGAGGAAGTTATTACAAGTAAGTTAGTTTCTGAAGAAATAGGTAGTATTTCTAATAAGAAAATAGATGATTTAATTAAATATTTAGATAAAAATGATATACAAGGTGTTGAAGAAATATTTAATCATCTTCAAAGTGTTAATTTAAATTATAAAGTATTTGTTAAAAAGTTAGTTTATGCTTTAAGTGATGTTGGAGTTAAACTACTTAATAGTCCAGATGGATGGAGACTCGGCTTTGATGATTGTAAAAATTTAATCCTTGAACTTAATAATATACTTATGAAAATTAATATAAGTGTTAATCCATATCTTATAATAAAAATGTTAGTTTTAGGTTATATGGATGGTGCAAAAAAAGATGCTCAAATTGATAAAAATTTTGAAAAAATAAATGATGTTCAATCAAGGGACGAACAGGAAAAAACTGAAGTACAAAGTAAAAAAATTATTCCAAAAATGGAAAGTACAAAAACACAAGAAAGCGAAAATAAAAATGTAGATATAAGAATTAATAATTGTTTTGCTGAAGCTACCAAAAATGATTTACTTAATTTAAAAGAAAAATGGAATAATTTTGTTGGTAGTACTGATGATGCATCTTTTAAGGGGCTTCTTAGTGATACAAGTGTTGTGGCTGCTTCACCAACATATGCAATTATTCAAGTTACAATACCTCATAAAGATAAAGAATTAATGGCAAAATTAGAAATTATAGAAAAAAGTTTTAATGATTTTGCAAATGTTAATTATAAATTAGTATTTTTAGAAGATACAAAATGGAATTATGAAAAAAATGAATATGTAAAAAAACTTAAGAGTGGGTATAAATATGCTATTCTTGCGGAAAAAGTAGAAAAAGAAATTAAACAAAATGATATTGATGTGTCGGATGTATCTGATATATTTGATATAAATAAAATAGAAGTTGAATAAGAAAGGAAGATTATTTTATGAATATGCAACAAATTATGCAACAAGCACAAAGAATGCAAAGGGATATTACAAAGAAAAAAGAAGAAATAGATGCTATGGAATTTACTGGCAAATCTGAATGGGTTGAAATAGTTTTTAATGGAAAAAAGGAAATTAAATCATTTAAATTATTAAATGAAGAGACTATTGATGCTGATGATAAAGAAATGCTTGAAGATATGATTATGATAGCAATTAAAGATGCATTTACAAAAATAGATAAAGAAACTGAAAATAAACTTGGAAGTTATGCATCCATGAGTGGACTTTTCTAAAATGATATATCCAGAGTCACTAGAAAAATTAATTAATTATTATAAGAAATTACCTGGTATTGGTGAAAAAAATGCTGAAAGACTTGCTCTTGCAACTTTGAATTTCAAAGAAGAAGATTTAGATAAGTTTTCCGATGCTATTAGAAATGTTAAAAAGATACATAAATGTAGCATTTGTGGACATTTAACTGAAGGTGATATTTGCAATATTTGTGCAGATCCTTCACGTGATAAGAATTTAATATGTGTTATTGAAGACTATAAAAGTGTATTTTCATTTGAAAAAGCTGGTAATTTCCGTGGTGTTTATCATGTTTTAAATGGACTTATTAGTCCCGCAGATAATATTGGACCTGATAATATTAATTTATCTAGTTTAGTTAAAAGAGTTGAAGCAGCAAAGAAACCTGAATTGATACTAGCATTAAAATCAACAGTTGAAGGTGAAACAACAACACTTTATATAAAGAAAATATTTGAAAAGAAAAATGTGCTTATATCTAGGCTTTCTTATGGAATACCTATGGGTGCAGAAATAGATTATTTAGATATAATTACTTTAGATAAAGCTTTAGAAGATAGAAAAAAAATAAGTGATTAAAAAATAAATTTTTCATATAGTTTAATGGAGAAGCTTATGAAAAAAGTTATATTTGTTGTAGTAAAAAAAATAGTACTTGCAATATGCTTAGTATATGCTTTTAATTTACTAGCATCTGGTTTAAAAGTGTTTATTCCAATTAATGTTGTAACAGTAAGTGTTGTTGCATCACTTGGTATGAGTGGACTTTTGGCTTTAGTAGCAATATATTTTGTTTTACTCTAGGAGGCAGAAGTGGAAGCAAAAGCATTAGAAAAATTAGTAAAATATTACCGTGAGAATAAAATATCTCATGCTTATTTGCTTGAAACAAATAATTTGGAAAAATGCTTTTTAGAGCTTAAAACAGTTATAAAACAAATATTTTGTCAAGATGAATATAGTGAAAAGTGTTCTAAATGTAATTTATGTAACTTGGTAGACCAAAACTATTTACCATCACTTGTAATTATTGAACCAGATGGAATGAATATTAAAAAAGAACAGGTACTTGAGCTAAAGAAACAATTTAGTATGGTACCAATTTATACTAAAGATAATATTTATGTTATAAAAAATGCTGAAAAGTTAAATGGTGCTTCTGCGAATACAATGCTTAAGTTTTTGGAAGAACCTGAACCAAATATCATAGGTTTTTTTATATCTGATAATGCAAATAATGTTATATCTACGATTAAAAGTAGATGTGAAACTGTTAAAGTTTATTATGATAATCATGAACTCGACATAAATTCAATTAATAATGATACATATAAAGATTATACAAATGCAGCAATTAATTATTTATATAAATTAGAAGTAGAAAAAAAAGATGTAATAATGTATAATAAAGATGTAATTTTGTGTAAGTTTAAAGAAAGAGAAGAAATTAAAACTATTTTTAAGATAATTCTTATTGTTTATGAAGAATTATTAAATAAAGTAATGGGATTTGAAAATAAGTTTAGTTTTGATAATTTAAATAACTTATGTCAATTATATTATAAAGATATATTAAAAAGAATAAATTTAGTTATTAAATTTATTGATGATATAGATAGTAATGTTAATATTGAATTATTACTTGATAAATTTGTTATAGAATTAGGTGATTATAGTGAGTAAAGTTTATGGTGTAGTATTTAATGAATTAAATAAAAAATATTATTATGAAAGTGATGAAGATTTAGCGTTAGATACACTTGTAATTGTTAATACTGAAAGAGGTCTTCAACTTGTTAAAGTTGCTGAAGTTTTAGATAAAAAAATTGAAGAAGATTTAGATAAAATAGAAAGAGTTGCAACTGATGAAGAATATGATGATTATTTAAATAATTTGAAAGATGCAGATAGGGCTTTGAAGAAATGTATTGAGTTTGCTAAAGAACTTGAACTTGATATGAATGTTGTTAATGCACAATTTAATTTAGATAGAAGTCAGCTTTTATTTAATTTTACAGCTGATGCTAGAGTTGATTTTCGAGAACTTGCTAAAAGACTTGCTTCAATTTATCATACTAGAATTGAATTAAGACAAATCGGAGCACGTGATAAAGCTAAAGAAATTGGTGGTATTGGTGTTTGTGGTGGAGAATTATGTTGCCTTAGATTTTTAAAAAGAATTGATACTATAAGCATGAATATGGCAAAAAATCAAAATTTAGCATTAAATCCATCAAAAATAAATGGAGTTTGTGGAAGACTTTTGTGTTGTCTTGCTTATGAAGATGAAGCTTATATTGAAGCAGTTAAGAAATTACCCAAAGTTGGTGAAAAAATTAAAACTAAAAAAGGTGAAGCAGAGGTTGTTAGTGTAGATATTATTAATCATCGTGGAAAGATTATGCTTAATGGAGAAAAAGTAGATTATGATTTCGAAAGTCAAGAATGATTTATTTGATTATCCGAATAGATATATTATGCAAATCAAAGATGGGTTTAAGTTTTCCTTGGACTCACTTTTACTCGCAGAATTTACTAATTTACGTCAAAGTGATAAACTAATTTTAGATATGTGTACTGGCAATGCTCCGGTTCCTTTGGTGTTGAGTTTGAAAACTGATGCTAAAATTATAGGATTTGAATTACAAAGAGATATTGCAGAACTTGCCTGGGAGTCTATATCTATAAATGGACTTGATAAACAAATAACAGTTATTAATGATGATGTTAAAAATATTGGTGAATTTTTTAAACCAAATACTTTTGATGTAATAACATGTAATCCACCTTATTTTAAAATAAATGATGATGGATGTAAAAATAAAAATGATTATTTAACACTTGCAAGACATGAAATTGCCATAGATTTAGAAACTATTTTTAAACTTGTTAATAGATTTTTAAAAGATAATGGTGTGTTTTATATAGTACATAGAGCTGAAAGACTTGATGAAATTATAATTTTGGGAAATAAATATAAGTTAAATGCTAAAGAAATTCAGTTTATTTCAACTAAAAGAAATAATAATCCAAGTACTATTTTAGTTAAATGTGTTAAAAATAGTAAGTTTGGTGTTAAAATAAAAAAGGAAATTTGTGTTGATAACATAAGCACTTATCAACATCTATTTGAAGGGAGTAGTAAATAATGAAACTTATAGTTGGCCTTGGAAATCCAGGTAAAGAATATGAAAATACTAGACATAATATTGGTTTTATGGTTTTAGATGATTATTTAGGAAATGTTAAGTGGTCAAATAAATTTAATGCTCTATATTATGAAAGTTTTATTGGAACTGAAAAAGTAATCTTTGTAAAACCTTTAACTTATATGAATAATTCTGGTAATGCTGTTGGTGAGTTTGTTAGATATTATAATATTGATATGAAAGATATTTTGATTATTCAAGACGATTTAGATGAAGAAATTGGTTTATATAAATTAAAGATAAATTCATCTAGTGGTGGTCACAATGGTATTAAATCAATTATTAGTTCTCTTGGAACTCAAAGTTTTCCTAGATTAAAGGTAGGAATTGGAAGTGTTAAAAAAGATGAAGTTATAGATTATGTACTTGGAAAATTTAGTAAAAAAGAAATGGAAATATTAAATAATGAACTTAGTACTTTTAGAAAAATAATTGAATCTTTTGTAAATGTAGGAATAGATAAAACAATGAATGTTTATAATACTAAATAAAGAGGAAATATGAAGTTTTTAGATGAATATTTTAAATATGAAATTGGAACGGAAATATCTGGTTTAACTAATGAGTTAAACGTTTTTTACGTTGATAAATTAAGCGAAAAATATGATAGAAATATAATTGTTCTTACAAGTTCTTTGTTTGAAGCTAATAAAATTTATGATAATTTAGTTAAAATACATGATAATACTTTACTCTTTCCAATGGATGATTTTTTGTCATCAATGTTAGTGGCAAGTAGTCCCGAACTTAAGTATAAAAGACTTGAAACTTTAGATAAATTAAAAAGTGATAATAAATATATTATAGTTACAAACTTAATGGGATATTTAAAATATTTACCTTGTGCTAGTATTAAAAATTATATTGATATTAAGAAAAATGATATTATTAAACGTGATGATTTAGTTAAAGAAATAGATGTCTTAGGCTATCATCGTGAGTCTTTAGTTACAATGTCAGGTGAATATGCTGTTCGTGGATTTATTTTAGACTTGTATCCGATTGATTATGTTCATCCGGTTAGAATCGAATTTGATGGTAATGTAATAGATAATATTAAATACTTTGATGAAAATACGCAGATGTCAAATGATGATATTCATGATATTAAAATTAAAGCTATTGATGAAATGGTATCAAGTGATAAAAATTCTTTATTTGATTATGCAGAAAATCCTTTGGTAGTTTATGTAGATAAATCTCAGATTGAAGCCTCATACTCAAAATTATTTAATGATATATCTGAATATAAAGAGTCAAATGAAATAAATGAAGATTTGATGTATTCCTTAGATGATATTCATGATAATGATAGAATATATGTAAATTTATTTTCAAGTGGGAGTTTAAATTTAAAAGCACAAAGTATTATAAATTACAAAGAAAATTTTGAAAAATTGGCTGCTGATTATGATGCTTGGATTGCGAGTGGGAAAATAGTATATTTTTATTTAAGTAAAGTAGAAGAAAAGAAAAAGTTACTTAAGATTATACCTAGTGCTCATGTAGTAATGAAAGAATTATCTCATGGTTTTATACTGGATAAATATGTAGTTATTTCTGAAAATGATATTGAAGATGTTAAATCAAGTAATGGAGTTTATAAAAATAATTTCCATGTTGGTAAAAGAATAAAGGACTTTAATCAACTTGAAAAAGGAGATTATGTTGTACATATTTCTCATGGTATTGGTATTTATCAAGGAATTACTACGCTTTCTGTTCGTGGTGTTCAAAAAGATTTTTTGACAATATTTTATGAGGACTCAGATAAGATTTATGTTCCGGTTGAAAAAATTAATTTAATTTATAAATATACTGGTAAGGATGGAATAAAACCAAAACTTAATAAACTTGGAAGTACAAATTGGGAAAAAACTAAAAAATATATTTCTGAAAAAGTAAAAGATATTTCAAGAGAACTTATTATTCTTTATAAAAAAAGATTGGAACTTAAAAAAAAACCATATAAAGATTATCCTGAAGAAGATGTGTTTGCTAGTGAATTTAAGTATGACTTGACGGTAGACCAAGCTAAAGCAGTGTTAGAAATTAATAATGATTTAAAAAAAGATAATCCAATGGATAGATTATTATGTGGAGATGTAGGTTTTGGTAAAACAGAAGTTGCAATGAGAGCAATGTTTAAGGCAGTTTTAAATAATGAACAAGTACTTTATTTGTGTCCCACTACAATACTTTCAAAACAACAATATAATGTGGCAAAAGAAAGGTTTAAAAATTGGCCTGTAGAAATAGCACTTTTAAATCGACATGTAAGTGTTCGAGAAACTCATAGAATACTTGAAGATTTAAAAAAAGGGAAAATAGATATATTATTTGGTACTCATAGAATACTTAGTGATGATATCGTTTGTAAGAATTTAGGGATGCTTGTGGTTGATGAAGAGCAAAGATTTGGTGTTACGCACAAAGAAAAAATAAAAACTATGAAAAGTGATGTTAATGTTTTAACTTTAAGTGCAACTCCGATACCTAGAACTTTAAAGATGGCGATGTCAGGTCTTAGAGATTTATCAGTTATTGATACACCACCAGTAAATAGATATCCTGTTCAAACTTATGTAGCTGTTGAAGATGACTTTTTAATTAAAGATGCTATTTATAAAGAACTTGCTAGAAAAGGACAAGTATTTATTCTTTATAATAGAGTGGAAACTATTGAAAAATATATGAACCATATTCATGAATTAGTGCCTGATGCTAGAATAAATTTTGCACATGGCAAAATGGAAAAAGATGAACTTGATAATATAATGACATCTTTCATAAATAATGAATTTGATATTTTGATTTGTACAACAATAATTGAAAGTGGAATTGATATACCAAATGTTAATACATTAATTATTCATGATGCTGATAATTTTGGTTTAAGTCAACTCTATCAAATACGTGGTCGTGTTGGTCGTAGTGATAAAGTTGCTTATGCTTATTTAATGTATGAAAAAAATAAAATGCTTAATGATATTGCCATTAAAAGACTTAATACTATTAAAGAATTTACGGAACTTGGTAGTGGATATAGAATTGCTATGAGGGATTTAAGTTTGAGAGGTGCAGGTGATGTATTTGGAGCTTCTCAGGCTGGTTTTGTTGATAGTGTTGGTATTTCACTTTATATGAAAATGGTTGAAGATGAAATTAAACGTCAACGTGGAGAAACTGTGGAAGAGGAAGATACTGATACTCAAGCTTTAATTAATGTTAATACACATATTAGTGATACCTATGTATCTGATGAAGATATTAAAATTGAAATACATCAAAAGATTAATGAAATTGATTCTTATAAAAAAATGTTAGAAATAAAAAGTGAACTTGAAGATAGATTTGGTAAGGTTACTGATGATATGCTTGTTTATATGTATGAAGAATGGTTTGAAAAACTTGCAAAAAAATATAATATTAAACAAGTTGTTCAAACAGATAGAAGTATTGAAATTACTTTACCTGAAGAAATATCAAGTAATATTAAAGGTGATAAACTTTTAATTGAAGCCATGAACTTATCAAGATGTTTCAATATAAAATATGTTAATAAGAAAATTAGTATTTTACTTTATACTAAAGATTTACCTAAACATTTTATATTTTATATAGTAACTTTACTTGAAAAGATACTTTAATACATAAAAAATTTAATTTGCTCCACAATAAGTAATGAAGTGGAGTGAATTTTTTTGAAACAAACTGGTGTAACGAGAAAAATAGATGAACTTGGAAGAATAGTTATTCCTAAGGAAATTAGAAAAAACTTAGGTATCAGGGATGGTGAGGCTTTAGAAATATTTACTAGTGAAGATAGTATAATATTAAAAAAATATTTTGAAGTTAGAAAGTATGAAGATTTAAGTAGTAAATTGTGCGACCTTATTAAAAATATTTATAATGTTGATTTAGTAATTACGGATAGAGAAAAGGTGATTACTTCTTCGAATAAGGATATTGTGGAAAACACTAAACTTAATAACAAATTTTTAGAACTTATTGATAATAGAGAAATGTTTATAAGTAAAGAGTTATCAACAATAAATTTAGGCATTGATATAAGTGGATATTTTACAGTTATACCTATTATTGCATCAAGTGACTCATTGGGGCTTGTTATAATTATAAGTGATAATGTTTATGATTATAATTCTTTGGGTAAGTTACTAGCAAAAATTATTGCTGATAAAATTGATATATTTTAACTTGAATTAAACTAAGATTTATGATAAACTAGTTTTAATTAACGAAGAAGGAAAGAGTAGATATCATTCGTTTCATAGAGATTTCTTGGTTGGTGAAAAAGAAAAAATGAAGATATTCGAACATGGTTCTGGAGTTAAAATCGGGTAATTACGTTATAGATTTTAAGTTGCATGATAAATCATGAATTAAGGTGGTACCGCGGGTTTTTCTCGTCCTTAGTTTGTGATTTTTTTATTGGAGGTTTCTATGAGAAAGTTTGAAAAAATTAGTTATTCTGAATTTGTTAAAGTTTTTGGAGATAATAAAACTTTATATGATGATTATATGCTCCCTTTAAGAGGGACAAAATGTAGTGCAGGTTATGATTTTTTTGCCATAAAAGATTATGTTATTAAACCAAATGAGATTGTAAAGATACCAACTGGTTATAAGGCTACTTTTGAAAGTGATGAAATGCTTATGATTGTGGTAAGAAGTAGTATTGGTTTTAAATATAATGTAAGACTAACTAATCAAGTGGGAATTATCGAAAGTGATTATTATAATAATCCAGATAATGAAGGTCATATGTGGGTATGCTTACAAAATCATGGTGATAAAGAATATATAATAAATAAAGGAGATGCTTATGCCCAAGGGATTTTTGTTAAATTTTTAATAACTGATGATGATAAAGCTGATGCAGTTAGAACTGGTGGCATAGGTAGTACAAATAAAAAGAAAGAAGGAAATAAAAATGAATAAAAAATATTACATAACAACACCAATATATTATCCAAGTGCAAATTTTCATATTGGTCATTGTTATACAACTATAATAGCGGATGCTATTGCAAGATATAAAAGATTAAATGGATATGATGTGTTTTTTCAAACAGGAACAGATGAACATGGTCAAAAAATTGAACAAAAAGCTAAGGAAGCTGGTGTAACACCAAAAGAATATGTTGATGTTATAATTGAAAATGCTAAAGATTTATGGAAAAGTTTAAATATATCTTATGATTATTTTATTAGAACAACTGATGAAAATCATGTTAAAGCTGTGCAAAAAATATTTAAAAAATTATATGCCCAAGGGGATATTTATAAAGGTTCTTATGAAGGGCTATATTGTGTTCCCTGTGAGTCCTTTTGGACTGAAACTCAGGCTATTGATGGAAAATGTCCAGATTGTGGTCGTGAAGTTAAAACTGTTACTGAAGAAGCATACTTTTTTAGATTATCAAAATACCAAGATAAATTAATTGAATTATATGAAAAAAATCCTGAATTTATTTTACCTGTTTCAAGAAAGAATGAACTTGTAAATAACTTTATTAAACCAGGACTTGAAGATTTGTGTGTTTCAAGAACTTCAGTTAAGTGGGGAATTCCTGTAGATTTTGATCCAAAGCATGTAATTTATGTATGGATTGATGCTTTATCAAACTATATTACATCTTTAGGTTATCCAGATGAAAATGCTCCATTATTTAAAAAGTATTGGCCAGCTGATTTACATTTAGTAGGTAAAGAAATTACAAGATTTCATGCTATTATTTGGCCAGCACTTCTTATGGCTTTAGATTTACCACTTCCAAAACAAGTATTTGGTCATGGATGGCTTGTTATAAATGGTGGTAAGATTTCTAAGTCACTAGGCAATTATAAAGACCCAAGAGAATATATTGATGCTTATGGTGTTGATGCTGTTAGATATTTTGCTTTAAGGGAAGTATCTTTTGGAAGTGATGGTGCTTTCTCTGAAGAAGCTTTGATTAATAGAACAAATGCAGATTTGGTAAATAATTTAGGAAATTTAGTTAATAGAACAATCAGCATGAGTCATAAATATTTTGATGGTGTAGTAGAAAATCCAAGAGTAAATGAAGAAATTGATAATGACTTAATTAGTGCTGTTACAAGTTTAAAAGCAAAAGTTGATGAAAAAATGGATGGTTTAAAAGTTAATGAAGCTTTAGAAGAAATATTTGAAGTTTTAAAAAGATGTAATAAATATATTGATGAAACAACTCCATGGATACTTGCTAAAGATGAAACTAAACAAGATAGATTAAAAACTGTTTTATATAACATTTTAGAAAGTATCAGAGTATGTGCTATACTTCTTGAACCATTTATTAATGTTACAAGTGAAAAAATATTAAATGAACTTAATACAAATGAAAGAAGTATTGAAAGTATAAGTGAATTTGGTAATTTAGAATGTGGAATTACATTAAATAAACCTGAGATATTGTTTAATAGGATTGAAGTAAATGGATAATTATTTTGTTGATACACATTGTCATGTGTTTAAATCTGATTATGAAAATATAGATGAAGTTTTAAAAAATGCAAGTAATAATCATATAAAATATATTATTAATAATGGTAGTAATGATGAATCTAATAAAGAAGTACTTAAGCTTGTAGAAAAATACCCATGTATGTATGGTGCAATTGGTATTCATCCGGAGGATGTTGATGGTGTAAAACAAGAAGATGTCAAATTTATAGAAGATAATTTAGATAATAAAAAAATTGTTGTTATTGGTGAAATTGGTTTAGATTATCACTATACAAAAGAAAATAAAGATGAACAAGTTAAATTATTTGAATCTCAATTAGCTTTAGCAGAAAAATATGATATACCAGTTATTGTGCATTCAAGAGATGCAACTGAAGATACAATTAATTCTCTCAAAAAATTTAATTGTAAAGGTGTTATTCATTCTTTTTCTGGAAGTTTAGAAACTGCTAGAATATATATTAAAATGGGATATATGCTAGGTGTTAATGGTGTTATAACTTTTAAAAATGCTAAGATAAAAGATGTTATTAAAGAAGTTGGACTTGAGCATATTGTTTTAGAAACTGATAGTCCATATCTTACTCCAGAACCATTTAGAGGAAAACAAAATAATCCTGGCCATGTGCTAGAAGTAGCTAAATTTGTAGCTAATTTGTATGATATTTCTTTAGAAGAACTTGCAATTCAAACTAATAAAAACGTTACGGATATGTATAAAAAGATGAAGTTAGATTAATTTTAACTTTATCTTTTTCTGACTAATTTAAAGTCATACATCTGACTAATTTAAAGTTATATCCTTGACTAATTTAAAGTTAGATGTTATAATGAGCCTAGAAAAGAGGTATTTATGTATAATAGAGAAGCAACAGAAATAATAAAAAAAATTAATTCCACTTTTAGAGTTTTGCTTGTTACAGGACCAAGACAAACCGGAAAAACAACTTTATTAAAAAACTTAAAACCCGAAAATATGGGGTATGTTACATTAGATGATCAAATTTTAAGAAAGCAAGCTCAAGATGATCCGAAGTTATTTTTGGAAGAACATCCTGCTCCATTATTTATTGATGAAGCTCAATATGCACCAGGTTTATTTTCATATATTAAAATTAAAGTTGATAATTCCAAAGATAAAGGTCAATATTGGCTTACTGGTTCACAACAATTTAATTTAATGAAAAATGCATCTGAGTCTTTAGCAGGAAGAGTAGGAATTATAAATTTAAATAGTTTTACATATTCTGAAATAGTAAAAAATGAAAAAAAAGAAATATTTAATCCTGACGATTTGAAAAAAACACCAAAAATTGATGTTAATGATTTATTTAAAGTAATTTTTATGGGTGGAATGCCCGAATTTTATGATAATCCAGAAATTGATAGAAATCTTTATTTTCAAAATTACATTGATACTTATATAGATAGAGATGTACGTCAGCTGATAGAAATTGGAAAACTTGAAGAATTTAAGAAGTTTATGGTAAGTATTGCTTCAAGAATTGGAGAACAACTTAATTATTCTGATATAGCGAAAGATTGTGGAGTTAGCGTGCCAACAATTATTTCTTGGGTATCTGTACTTGTTTCCTCAGGTATTGTTTATTTGCTTGAACCTTATATGTCTTCTCAACTTAAGCGAATGACACATATACCTAAAATATATTTTATGGATACAGGTCTTGCTGCATATTTAGCTGGTTGGGAAAATGAAAGAGATTTGCAACTTAGTTCAGTTTCTGGTCATTATTTAGAAAATTTTGTAGTTTGTGAAATTATTAAGTCATATAATGCTAGGGGCTTAAAGCCTAATCTTTCTTATTATAGAGATAAAGAAAAACATGAAATAGATTTAGTGCTGTATAAAAATAATAA
>Ga0256404_1004262_pt1 | contig 27335 bp, 22 predicted proteins | sample RumenRJG_01DNA_FD_185990 | JGI IMG/M metagenome (GOLD analysis project Ga0256404, IMG submission 185990) | Bovine rumen microbial communities from Lethbridge, Alberta, Canada - RJG_01 | ecosystem: Host-associated > Mammals > Digestive system > Stomach > Rumen | place: Canada: Alberta | collected...
TACTTTCGTGATGAATCGTCAAGGCACATGGCGACTTTCGCCAGCCTACGATATGACCTATATCTTCGATACTGGCGGCTATCTGCCCAATAAGGAGCACTGTCTGATGATTGGAGGCAAGTTACAGGACATAACCCGTGAAGATGCTACTCAGTTTGCCCGTGAAAATGGCATACGCAGACCGGATGCCATCATCCGTGATGTGGTTGCATCCTTAAAACAGTTCAGAACCATTGCCATGAAATACGGCGTGTCAGAACAATGGACGGGTAGGGTGGAAGCAACAATTATCGACCATTTGAAATTATGGGGTGAATGGGAAGAAGCCCCTGTTCCGTCAGAACAGATTTTTAATGGTCACACGGTTTCCAACATCCGTATTGAACAGGCGTATAAGGGTAATTTCCACCTTCTTGCAGTGATTGACGGCCAAGAGCGTAAGTTCGTTATAGGCAAAAATAAGGAAGAGTTTGCACTAATAGAGAAGACAGGCATTGCCAATCTCTCGGATGGGCAACTCAAAGCAATGGCAGAAAAGTATTTCAAAATGTAAACAGAAGCATATGTCGAAAGCAGAGGTAAAGAAATACATCAAGTCGCTTGAGCGCAACTCTTTGGAAGAGTTGGTAATGGATTTGTATTCGGCTCGTAAAGAGGCGAAAGAGTATCTGGAGAATGTGATAAAGCCCAACGACAAAGGTAAATTGGAAGATATCGAGAGATTATCACGAAAGAATTCTGTCCCAGTCGTGGTGATGCCAAATTGCGCTTCTCCGTCTGTCGTAAGGCAGTTTCGGAATATAAATCGCTTGATCCAGCACCAGAATTTCTGGCAGATTTAATGTTATATATCCCAGAGTGTGCCAGTCAGATTGCGGATGATTGGGGCGATATGTGGGAACAGTTCTACGATGCTGCCGAGAACAATTTCAAAGCTGCCATGAAATATATCAGTGAGCACCACCTACAAAGCCAGTTCCAGAAACGGATAGAAATTATTCTCCACAACTGTGAATCCTCAGGCTGGGGTTTTCCCAATGATATGTGGCAAATATACTATGATTATTTTGATAGGGATGAGGAGGGGATAGAAATCTTTGTGTCATCAATAACAATCATTGGTATGATCTCTGTGACATCCTCTGTGACATCTCTGTGACATTCTCTGTAACATTCTCAGTAACATTCTCAGTAACATTCTCAGTAACATTCCTTCTTACTCTTATTAACTTGATGGGTGGAATATGGACATATGACTCCAATTTTGCGTATAATTTGTCGTAAAATTCGGAATAAATTGATTGCGCATAAGCGTGATTTGTGGGGCGTAGCACCTTTAAATGCTATAGGTCTTCGGCTTTCACAGTGTCAAACCTTTTTGTTTTTACTCGCCTGAAAGTGTTGCATAGCGTCGCATCGTGTCGCACCATGTCGAACTTGTGCCCTCAATAGCGATTTTGCGTGTTTAAGATGTGTCGCATAGTGTCGCATTTTTGCGAGGGTATAGTTCCAAAATGGCGATTTGCCCCTTTAGAGGTAGTCCGCTGAAAACCTCCGAGGTACAAATGTGGTACAAAAACAGGCTAAAAAAAGAAATTCAACGATTGGCATCGATGAATTTGGAAATAAATAAAGCACTCATTTAGAGTGCCTTATGTGATGATTAGTGATAAATGGTATGCGTTGGTGATTACGAATCACTTGCCCACGCAAAAGTGATTAAAGATATTTCCTAAGACTTCGTTGGGGGTGATTTGACCGCCAGTGATTTCGGAAAGGGTGTCAAGGGTCAGGCGGAGATCTTCGGAAAGGAGGTCTCCGCTTAATTGTTGTTGCAGACCGTCGATCACGCGTTGTAGATGTGAATGAGCAAGGGTGAGGGCTTCGTAATGACGGGCATTGGTGACGATGATATCCCCCTCTTGTAGTGTGGGAATGTCGGCTGCCTCGTAGATCGCTTGCTCTAATGCCTCTATTCCAGTGCCAAACTTCGCACTGATGGCGATAAATGGTAGATTTAACAAATTGTAACTATTGTTATCGTTCTTATCTGATTTATTCTTTAAAACGATAAGTTTTTTGTTTTCAGTGCGTTTCGTTAAATTGTTAATGTCTTCCGTTGAAGGCTCTGTGTCAATCAGCCAGAGTACGATACGGGCTTTTTCGATGGCGGCATAGGTTCGGTTAATCCCGATCTGTTCGATTTCATCGGTGGTCTGTCGGATACCTGCGGTATCGATGAAACGGAAGGTGACGCCGTGGATGTCGATGGTGTCTTCAATGGTGTCGCGGGTGGTGCCATGTATGTCGGATACGATGGCACGATCATCCTTCAGCAGGCGATTGAGGAGGGTGGACTTTCCGACGTTGGTCTTACCGATGATGACAACGGGGATGCCGTTCTTAAGTGCCTGGCCTGTCTCGAAACTACTGGCCAGTCGGAGGATGTGGTTGTCAATAGTTTTTGATAACTTCAACAACTCGCTACGATCTGCAAACTCCAGGTCTTCGTGGTCGGAGAAGTCGAGTTCGAGTTCTAATAAAGAGGTGAGTTGAAGCAACTGTTCACGAAGGCGTGAGAGTTCTGTGGAGAAGTGTCCTCGTAACTGATTCAGTGCAATATCGTGGGTGGCTTTATTGGAGGATGCGATCAGATCGGCTACGGCTTCGGCTTGTGAGAGATCCATCTTACCGTTGAGATAGGCTCGCTGGGTAAACTCGCCTGGTTCTGCCATTCGGCAACCGTTCTGAATCAGGAGCTCCAATACCTTATTTAGTATATAGCGTGACCCGTGACAAGAAATCTCTGCGCTGTCTTCGCCTGTATAAGAGTGGGGGGCTCGGAAGATACTTACCAATACTTCGTCGATGATCTCTGTGCCATCCTTGATATGGCCATAGTGGATGGTGTTGGGTTGCTCCTTCGTGAGATCTTTGGAGAAAATACGGGAAAGAATCTCAAGCGTTTGCGGGCCTGAGATTCTGATGATTCCGAGTGCTCCGCCAGGAGCCGTTGCCAATGCGCAGATCGTCATTTCTTCTTGGCCCAAGTATTAGCTATGATGACACCGACAATGGTAATGACAACGAAGATGGCAGCAGCCACCAATATTGAATTCTTATCATTGCCGAGGAGAGGCGGAATGGTGCAAAAGACGGCGGTTACCACCATCAGGACGGCCATGACAATTCTTAGTCGCTTGATATCGATAGTCTTGCGTTCTTCTTCGCTGGCGGTATTATAGCCTGCAATGAGCATATCGCCCTTGCCCATCTGAAAGATGACGGCAAGGACGAGAAACATAACGGCAAATACGATACTAACAATCATAACAATCATATTCTATCTAATACTTTTTCGATGAGGGTGTCGATAGAGTTCTTATACTCGGTATTCATCTCTGTGGTGTAGCGGTTGGCAATCACCATACAACAGGTCATAGCGCGATGGCCTAAAAGTGAGGCGAGACCAGCTACGGCTGATGACTCCATCTCGAAGTTGCAGATCTTCAAACCCTCGTACTCGAAGGCTTCAATCTTCTCGTTCTGTTTGGGGTCGGCGATGTCGGCACGGAGTACGCGTCCCTGCGGACCGTAGAACCCACCACATGAGATGGTATAGCCACGAACCATATCATCGCCTGCAATCTGGTCGATGAGTTCTTCATCAGCAATGGAGACATAGGGTGCTCCCTTGATGGGATCCCACTGCATATGTTCTGTGAAAGCCTTCTCCATAGGGATGTCGCAGACCACATTACGTCCTGCGTAGTAGTTCAGCAGACCGTCGAAGCCGATGCTCTTTACAGAAGCTACGAAACAGCCTGTTGGTGTGAAAGGCTGCAAGCCGCCACAGGTGCCAATGCGTACCATCGTCAACGTGCGATGCTCATCTTTTTCCTCACGGGTGTTATAGTCGATATTCGCCAGGGTGTCGAGCTCGTTTACCACGATGTCGATGTTGTCACAACCGATACCGTGACTCTGAACAGTGATGCGCTTACCTTTATACATACCAGTGATGGTGTGGAACTCGCGACTGCTGACCTCACACTCTTTCGAGTCGAAATGGTCTGCTACGGTGTTGACACGTGCAGGATCGCCAACGAGGATAATCCTGTCGGCCAACTGCTCTGGCTTCAGATGCAGATGGAAACATGAACCATCGGCATTGATAATCAGTTCTGATTCAGGAAATGTTTTTTTGCTCATAGACTTATTGAATTATTGTTTGTATTATTCTTCTGTGAGTTTATTGTCGGCTTCGAGTGCCCCCCAGATGTTATAGCGTACTTCGGGGTTCAGTGCCTCTAGTTGCTCATAGATCTGTTTCATATCCGTTCGATGCGATCCTGTCTCATAAGGACAAAGTTTCTGCTGTTTCTCGTAACCCTGCATCTCTGCGTAAGCCTTGATGTCGCTTTCTGGTATCAGACAGAGCGGACGGATGATCGTCAAGGGCATCTTGCGCATCTTCAGTCTGACGGGCATCGTAGAGAAGTGGGCCTGAAAGGTGAGATTCATCAGCGCCGTGTGGATGATATCATCCTGATGGTGCCCTAAGGCGATCTTGTTGCAGCCCAGTCCCTGTGCGAGGTTGAAGAGTTGTTTGCGCCGATTCCACGAACAAAGGAAGCAAGGCTGTTTCTGCTTGCGCGATGTGCCATCGACCTCAAAACTGGTCGTTCTTACGTGGAGCTTCACGCCCAGATTGTCGCAAAACTGCTGCAGATAGCTGGTGTCTGTCTCGTAATGGATGTTCTCCATCCGTACATGGAGTGCTTCGACGCTGAATCGCGGGTGCTCTATTCTGGCACGCTTTGCCAACAGTTCCGTCAGCAGGAGCGAGTCCTTGCCGCCAGAGAGTCCCACGAGTATCTTGTCATCATCTTCTATCAGATGATAAGTAGCCATCGCCTTGACGAACCGCTCTTTCAAACGGTGTTCAAGGCGACGGCACTCTATCGATTGATTAGTTTGCTCCACGCAGATGCTTGTCCATGTTCAGGGCAGCGCGACGACCGTCGCCCATGGCGAGGATCACGGTAGCACCACCACGAACGATGTCACCACCGGCGAAGATCTCGCTGCGAGAAGACTGCATCTCCTCACTGACGGCTATCGTGTTCTTGCGACCCAGTTCAAGACCTGGTATAGACTTCGGCACGAGTGGGTTGGGGGATACACCAACAGCCACGATCACCTGGTCAACATCGAGTGTGACGGTCTTGCCCTCAACGGGAACAGGACTGCGGCGCCCTGATGCGTCAGGCTCACCCAGCTCCATCACCTGCAGAACGGCCTGTTTCACAGCACCCGTCTCGTCGGCGATATACTCGATAGGATTATGCAGCGTCAGGAAGTTGATACCTTCCTCCTTGGCGTGCTTCACCTCCTCCAGACGGGCAGGCATCTCAACCTCAGAACGACGGTAAACGAGGGTTACCTCAGCTCCCAGACGCTTAGCCGTACGGCAAGAGTCCATAGCAGTGTTACCACCACCCACCACGAGTACGCTCTTGGCAGGATTCAGCGGGGTATCAGTCTTGGGGTTGGCAGCGTCCATCAGATTCACACGTGTCAGATACTCGTTACTTGACATGATGTTGATCGAGTTCTCACCAGGGATATTCATGAAGTTAGGCAGACCAGCGCCAGAGCCTACGAAGATACCCTTGAAGCCCTGAGCCTCCAGCTGCTCGACACTGATAGTCTTACCAACGATCACGTCAGTCTGGAAGTGTACGCCCATCTTGGCGAGGTTCTCGATTTCCACATCTACAATCTTGTTGGGCAAACGGAACTCGGGGATACCATACTTCAGCACACCACCAATCTCGTGCAGGGCCTCGAACACATAGACATCGTAACCCTTCTTCACCATATCGCCAGCGAATGAAAGTCCTGCAGGACCAGAACCTACGACGGCAATCTTGATACCGTTGGCTGGTGCGATCTCAGGCAGGGAAATATTGCCGCTCTCGCGTTCGAAGTCTGCTGCGAAACGCTCCAGATAGCCGATAGCCACAGCGGGCTCATTCATCTTCAGATGGATACACTTGCTCTCACATTGCTTCTCCTGCGGACAGACACGACCACAGACAGCGGGCAAGGCAGAGGTGTTCTTCAGTACCTTGGCAGCAGCCAGGAACTGACCACGCTCGATATTCTTGATAAATGAGGGGATATTGATATTCACAGGACAACCCTCTACGCAACTAGGCTTGGCACAATCAAGACAACGTTTGGCCTCTGTCATAGCCATCTCCTTGGTTAGACCGATATTCACTTCCTCCGTACGGGTGGTAGCACGATAGACGGGATCGAGCTCAGGCATGATGACACGCTCAATCTGCGTGCGCTCCTTGGGCTTCATGCTCTGCTGCAGTTCCTTACGCCAAGGGGCGTTGCGATCTGTCAGCACCTCGATGCTATCATTGGTAGGATCGGCATCCATCACCACATCAGTGGCCTTTGAAGCCTTGACGGAAATGTCGGAGTCGATGGAATCCAGATGCTCCTCGTAGTGGGCCAACTCCTCCTGCTCCTCACGCTTGAAGGTACCCATACGCTTGAACATCTCGTCCCAGTCAACGAGGGCGCCATCAAACTCAGGACCATCGATGCAGACGAACTTAGTCTTGCCACCAATCGTGAGTCGGCAGGCACCACACATACCTGTACCATCCACCATGATGGTGTTCAGTGATACCTCGCAGGGGATATTATGTTTCTGGGCAGTGAGGTTAGAGAACTTCATCATGATTGGAGGACCGATGGCAAACACCTTGTCAACATGCTCCTGTTCAATGAACTTCTCGATACCAACGGTTACCACGCCTTTCTCACCGTAACTACCGTCATCTGTCATGATGATCACCTCGTCGGAACTCTCACGAACCTTATCCTCTAAGATGATGAGATCCTTCGAACGACCAGCCATCACACTCAGGATGCGGTTGCCGGCAGCCTTCAAAGCCTGGATGATAGGCAGCATCGGGGCAACACCCAGACCACCACCTGCACAGACGACAGTACCATAGTTCTCAATCTTCGTGGGATTACCCAGAGGACCTACCACGTCAGTTACATAGTCACCTGCATTCAGGGCGCAGAGTTTCTTGGAAGAAAGACCCACCATCTGGACCACCAGCGTGATCGTGCCTTTCTCGATGTCAGCGCCAGCGATGGTCAGCGGCATGCGCTCACCTTTCTTACCTACGCGCACGATGACGAAGTTGCCAGCCTTACGGCTCTTTGCAATCAACGGAGCCTCGATCTCAAAAAGGAAGACCTTTTCAGAGAACTGCTCTTTTCTTACAATCTTGTTCATAATATTTGTTTAGCGTTTTTTAGTCAATGATATCACATCCCATATAAGGTACGAGGGCAGCAGGAACCTTGATGCCGTTCTCGGTCTGGTTGTTCTCCAACAGGGCTGCTACGATGCGGGGCAATGCCAGAGCCGAACCATTCAGCGTGTGACAGAGTTCGGTCTTCTTGGTGGCTGCATTACGATAGCGGCACTTCAAGCGGTTGGCCTGATAGGTGTCGAAGTTGGATACAGATGAAACCTCCAGCCAACGACCCTGAGCCTCTGAATAAACCTCGAAGTCGTAGCAGATTGAACTGGTGAAACTCTGGTCACCGCCACAAAGCAACAGGATACGGTAGGGCAGTTCGAGTTTCTTCAACAGACCTTCCACATGCTCCAGCATCTCCTTGTGGCTCTCCTTCGAGTGCTCAGGCTTGTCGATGCGGACAATCTCAATCTTTGAGAACTCATGCAGGCGGTTCAGACCACGCACATCTTTACCGTAAGAACCTGCCTCACGACGGAAGCACTCTGTGTAAGCGCAGTTCTTGATAGGCAGATCCTTCTCATCGAGAATCACGTCGCGATAGATATTCGTGACAGGTACCTCAGCCGTAGGAATCAGATAGAAGTCATCCACCTCACAGTGGTACATCTGACCTTCCTTGTCAGGCAACTGACCTGTGCCGTAACCAGAAGCAGCGTTTACGACTGTCGGCGGCATGATCTCGGTGTAGCCACTCTTGCGGGCCTCGTCGAGGAAGAAGTTGATGAGGGCACGCTGCAGACGGGCTCCCTTGCCGATATACACGGGGAAACCTGCACCAGTGATCTTCACACCCAGATCGAAGTCGATGAGGTTGTATTTCTTGGCGAGTTCCCAGTGGGGCAGGGGATTCTCAATACCCAACTTAGGATTTACGTCCCAGTTGCCTACGGTATCATTTTCTGTACATTCCTTCAGGTTTGACTTCACCACGTGGTTGTCTTCGGCAGCCTTACCCTCTGGCACTTCGTCATAAGGGATGTTCGGGATCTGGCAAAGCAACTGGGTCATCTCCTCCTGTGCCTTTGCCATCGTCTCGTCATACTGCTTTGACTTCTCCTTGAGGTCAGCCACCTGCGCCTTCACCTGCTCGGCCTCGTCTTTTTTGCCTTCTTTCATCAGTCGGCCGATCTGACCCGACAGTTGTTTCTGCTCATTCAGACACTTGTCGAGTTCCTGCTGAGCCTCACGGCGTTTCTTATCTACAGCCAATACTTCGTCGATTGCCTCCTTGGCATTGGGGAAATGTTTCTTCTCCAAACCTCGGATGACGCGTTCGGTTTCCTCATTAATAAGTTTGAGTGTTAACATGTTAAATACGTATTTATTTGTTTGAATTCATTTTCTAAGGTGCAAAAGTACAAAATATCGTTCAAACTACAAAAGAATTGGGCATAAAAAAGCAGAAATCCCTCTCTCCATAGGAGAGAAGGACTCTGTTGTTTGTTTGGAATAAGTGTTTTTTTAATTTGACCTTAGGCCTCAGCGTTAGGAATCACTGACACAACGCTCTTGTTGTACTTGCCCTTGTGGAAGTTTACGGTACCGTCTACGAGTGCGTAGAGGGTGTCGTCCTTACCAATGGCAACGTTGTTACCAGGATTGTGCTTCGTACCACGCTGGCGAACGATAATGTTACCAGCAACACACTGCTGACCGCCGAAAATCTTAATGCCAAGTCGCTGAGCTGCGCTCTCACGACCGTTCTTAGAACTACCTACACCTTTCTTATGTGCCATAATGTTGTTCCTCCCTGATTTAAGCGATTACAGACTTGATTTCTACTTCAGTGAACTGCTCACGATGACCGTTGCGGCTACGAGAATCCTTACGGCGCTTCATCTTGAAGACGATGACCTTGTCACCCTTCACCAGCGGGTTCACTACTTCACATACTACCTTTGCTCCCTCTACGGTCGGAGCACCTACCTTCACTGCACCGTCAGCATCTACGAGCAGCACCTTGTCAAATTCAACAGTCTTACCAGCCTCGGCATCCTTGATGTGGTGCACGAAGAGCTTCTTGCCCTGCTCGGCCTTGAACTGCTGACCCTGAATTTCTACAATTGCGTACATTGTTTATTTTATTGTATTTAAAGGGATTTTTCCGCGAGGCGGCGTACGTTCGTACACACTTCATTCTGCCCCTACGGACTCTAATCGGGGTGCAAAGGTACACATTTTTTATTTTATAGTGGATAGTTTAGAGTTGATAGTTTATAGTTTTATGAAAGTTTAACACTTTGAGTAAGGACAAAAAATAAAGCGATGACTTTCGCAAGCAACCGCTCCATATCTTCAATAGGTATTAGTTTTCTAAGGTAAAAAGATTGTTTTCAGGATAACATCTGCAAAGGTAAGACAATTTTCCTTAACTGCCAAACTTTTTCCGATTTATTTTTGCTTGAAGTAATATGTGTGCCCACACAAAAGCAAATTTTATCAAATCTTAACATAAAAAGTTGCGCAATCGATTATTTTGTCGATAAAAAAAGCCTTTTTTAATATTATTGTTTTTGGAGTTTCTTGAGACGGCGACGTGCATCACCGGCATCGGGATAGAGTTCGAGGGCTTTTTCATAGTTGCGGATGGCGGCTTCGTTCATATGTTCGTGTTCGCACTCACGACCTAAGATGGTGTATTCGGCTGCCAAACGTTTCAGAAGTTCATTTTTCTGTTTGATTTCCTCCTTCAGTTCTGTGATCTCTGATTTCTGACGGTTGATGACTTCCAGTTTCCTGCGGATGAAACGACGGATATGAGGTTTCTCGATGTCGTAGCGCGAATGGATGGCTTTATAGAAGTTTTCGAGGAAAAGTTCGAAGTTGCCCTGATCGAATGCTTTCACGGCATCGTGGTATTCACGGTCTGCCTTACCTTCCTGCATGGCTTGGGCAATCAAAGTCTGATCATTGTAACGGTTAGCAAACTGTACCACTTCAGCCCGTACGAAGATATCGCTTTGGCGCAAAGGGGCCTTCAGTGTGATACCTTCGAGTGAGGTACAACGTGAGAGTGCCACGTAGGTCTGTCCTCCAGCAAAGGCACCACCGCCTCCGAAGTCGATAGCCACCTGCGAAAAGGTCAGTCCCTGACTCTTATGAACGGTAATCGCCCATGCCAGACGGATCGGGAACTGGGTGAAGGTACCTAAAAGTTCCTCTTCAATCTTCTGTTCCTTCTCGTTGAAGGTGTAGCGCATGTTCTCCCATATCTCCCGTTCCACATCCCATGCGGAGCCGTCTTCCGTGATGATGCCGATCACTCCTTCTTCTTCGTCGATGTATTCGATGGTGCCTAGTGTGCCGTTCACCCATCGTTTATCTTTGTCGTTCTTAATGAAGATCACCTGTGCCCCAGGTTTCAGTTGTAACTCCATCGGTGTGGGAAGCGAGGTCTCGGGGAAGTCGCCTTTGATCTCTCCCGTGAAGGTGATAGGGTCGCCATCGAGTGCTGCCAGATGTTGTTCGTTGGTGTAATCCACCGTATCGCGACGGGCTGCGAGAGTGATGCTCATGCCTTTCTGTGAAGTATCAGCCGCAACTCTGGAATTCAGAGCATAAAGATCGGCTGGGGTAGAAGTGTTGTTTCGGATACGATCGAGGATGGCGATGAAGCGTTCATCGCTCTGACGATACACCTTTCGCAGTTCGATAGATACGATAGGCATCTGCTGCCACACCTTGGCATTGAAGAAATACGAACTGGGGTAGAAGGGCTGTAGCAGTTGACGGTCCTCGTCCTTCAGCACTGGCTCTAACTGGTAAATGTCGCCCACCAACAGGAGTTGTTTGCCTCCAAAAGGTTCTGGGTTTCGGGTATAGACACGCAGGATTTTATCGATAAAGTCGATGATGTCGGCGCGTACCATCGAAATCTCATCGATGATGATCAACTCCACTTCCCGGATCAGTTTTCTTTGGGCACCTGTATATTTCAGTGTCTCTTTGATATGGCGCCAACTGTAACGGGAATCATTGGGCAGCAAAGGGTGGAAAGGCAGACGGAAGAAACTGTGAAGTGTCGAACCACCCGCATTGATGGCAGCGATGCCTGTCGGGGCAAGGATCACATGTTTCTTCTTCGTGTGGTCAGCCACATAGCGCAGGAACGTAGATTTACCCGTCCCTGCCTTTCCTGTGAGAAAGAGCGAGCGACGGGTATAGTTGATGATTTGGAGCGCATCCTGCCACTCCTTGTTGTCTAAGTCGAGTTGCATTGGAGGGCGATTATTCAGATAGTCTTCTGTTTTTCATCTTCGACAGTTGCCTCTCCGTGGGGTGCATTATTCGGATGCGAATTCATGTCATCAGGCGACTCCGGGCTATGGTGGCGCATCGGGTTCCCGTGTTCGTCGAGTTCGATGAACTCATCATCACCTTCATTCAGGTGCAGGGAGTCTGTGCGGATGGAGTCAGAATCGGAGGGCGCCTTGAAATAACCACCACAGTTGTACATCTCTGGTGAGAGTCCGCCTTCCTTGGGTGCACCAAACTTCACCCGATATTCCTTGAAAGCAGGATCGTTCAACACAGAACCAAGGAAATAGCCGCAGATGGGCAATGCCGTCCGGTTACCTTGTCCCAGCATACCTGTGCGGAAGTGAATGCTACGGTATTCACCACCAACCCAAGCACCAACCACAAGTTTAGGTGTCGTGCCGATAAACCAAGCATCGGAGTGATTGTTCGACGTACCTGTCTTACCTCCGAAATCGGTATCTGCTGCCTTGTCATAACCTACGAATCCCATCAAACGAGAACTCGTACCGCTCATACCACCCATCAGCAACTGCTGTACAAGGTAGGCACTGCGATAGGGAAGTGCCTGCTTCTGTTCTTTGGGTTCTGTATAGACTTCATTGCCGTCGCGGTCGAGGATTCGGGTCACGAGAATGGCTTCGTGCATTTTACCGTCATTCACTGGTGTGCAATAGGCGTTCACCAGTTCGAGCAGGTTGACATCGCTGGCACCAAGCGTCAGTGAGGGTGTTGCATCGAGTTTAGACTTGATACCCATGGCGTGGGCAGTTCTCACAATATTGTCGATACCACATTCCTGCCCGAGTCTGACGGCTACAGAGTTGATACTCATCGCAAAGGCCTGTTTCAGTGAGATATTGGCCCCAGAGAAATGGCCGTCGGCATTCGTGGGTGCCCAAGTCACCTCCTGTCCATGATCCATCACCTTCATGGAGAAGTATTCATCCTTTCGGTAATCGCAAGGGGTGATACCTTGATTCATCGCCTCGGCATAGACGAAAAGTTTGAAGGTGGAACCAGGCTGGCGCATCGCTGTCACCTTATCATATTTCCAGGAGTGGAAGTCGATATCGCCCACCCAGGCTTTCACATGACCTGTCTGGGCTTCGATTGCTACAAAACCGCAATGCATGAAGTGTACCATATAACGGATGGAGTCCATCGTAGAGAGTTCTTTCTCCACCTGACCTTTCTCGTAATCGAATACCTTCACAGGATGGGGCAGGTTCAGATAGTAATTGATGGAGTCCTCGTTGCCGTCGAATTTCTTCGAGAGGTATTTATAGACAGGCTGGCGCTTGGCGATATCCTCGATGAAGTTCTTGATCTCCACGTGGTTCTCATCCTGCCAAGGATTGGTGGAACCCCAGTGGGCGTTGAAGGTCTGCTGCACCTGTTTCATCTGTTTGATGGCAGCCTCCTCAGCGTATTTTTGCATACGGGTATCAAGGGTGGTCTCGATACGCAGACCATCGGTATAGAGATCATAGCCGCTCTCCCTGCACCAGTCTTTCAGATTATTCGCCACGGCCTCGCGAAAGTAGTTGGCCTTGCTGTCGTAGGCTGTCTCCACACTATAGTCGAGTTTTATATCCAATTGTTTCAGAGAGTCACACTCTGCCTCTGTCAGATGTCCATGCTGTTGCATCAGGTCGAGTACGATGTTACGGCGCTTCAGTGAGTTCTCCGGATTGATCAGCGGATTATAATAGGTGGTGGCCTTAAGCATTCCCACGAGGATAGCCGCATTCTCTGTGGTCAGATCCTTGGGGGCACAGCCGAAGTAGGTCTTACAAGCCGTCTTGATTCCAAAAGCATTCGAGCCGAAGTCCACCGTATTGGCATAGCGTGTCAGTATCTCATTCTTATCGAAGAAAAACTCGAGTTTATAAGCCGTAATCCACTCTTTGCTCTTCATGATAAGCATCTTCAAGCCTGGGATGTTACCCAACAGACCTGTAGAGTATTCTGAACGGGTGCGGAAGAGATTCTTAGCCAACTGTTGGGTGATGGTAGAGGCACCTCGTGCATCACGATGCAGGATATACTCCTTGGCTACGGCTGCAAAGGCGGTATAGTCGATACCATGGTGCATGTAGAAGCGTTCATCCTCCGTATCGATCAGGGCTTGCCAGAATACTGGGTTCACTTCCTCATAACTGACAGGTGTACGGTTCTCGCTAAAGAACTTACCGATCATCACACCGTCGGCACTATAGATCTCTGAAGCTGTGTTCGGACGTTTGTTCTTGATGGTAGCCATTGAAGGCGACTTTCCAAACAGCCACAGGAAGTTCATATCTACTGCGCCCAGATAGATGAAGAAGGCTGCAATGACAGATATGACAAATACCAGTGTCTTTATATACCAGGGGCGACCTTTATAAAGACTCTTATACCAAGGCCACAGACCTTTAATCCATTGCCAGGTGCTATTTGCTATTTCGATAAATTTCTGTTTCATAGCGATGTTATATAGTCAATGATTGTAGTTATCTCATCAGGATGGAACCAGCGTATCTGGTCGTCCTTTTTATACCATGTAAGTTGCTTACGGGCATATCGACGGGTGTTGCCTTTAATGCGTTCCACGGCTTCTTCGAGTGACCATCTGCCGTCAAGGTAGTCAAACAACTCTTTATAGCCAACGGTGTTCAAAGCATTGAGTGAGCGCTTGGGATACATTGCCTTGACTTCTTCCAGCAGTCCGTCAGCCATCATTTGATCCACTCGTTGATTAATGCGTGCGTAGAGTTCTTCACGTGGACGGTTCAGTCCGATCTTGATGATGCGGAAGGGACGTTCTCGTTTTTCACGACGGCGAAAGGAGGTGTAGGTCTGACCTGTCATCGTACAGATCTCGATGGCATGTACCACACGTCGCGGATTCTGCTTGTCAACGATCTCGTAGTATTCGGGATCCAGCCTTTTTAGGTCTTCGCACAATCGCTCAAGACCTTCCTCGGTAAGCCGTCGTTTCATCAGCGCACGTGTCTCATCATCGATGGTGGGAATATCGTCAATGCCTTCACATACAGCATCGATATACATCATGCTTCCACCAGCCATCAATGCGTAATCGTGTGTCTGAAACAACTGACTCAGCAGTTCCAATACCTGTTGTTCAAAGAGCGAGGCGCTGTAGTAGTCTTCCAGTCCGAGTGTACCTACGAAGTAGTGCTTGATCTGTTGCATCTGCTCCTCTGTAGGACGTGCTGTTCCGATCTTCAGTTCCCGGTAGATCTGTCGCGAATCGGCATTGATGATAGGGATGCCGAAATGTGTAGCAAGATCCATACAGAGTGCTGTCTTTCCAACAGCCGTCGGTCCAGTAATGACTATCAGCGTTTTCTTCAATGGTGAGATGTTGAATAGTTATCTGATGACTCCACGTTTTGAGCTCTCGATGAAGTTGCAGATATATTCTACTTCCTTCGAGTCAGGATACTGGGCACGGGCCATTGCGACACCATCCTTCAGCACCCCTTGAGAGTAGATGATACGATAGGCCTCGTGGATAGCCTCGATGGTCTCACGCGGAAAACCTCTGCGACGCAATCCCACCAGATTCACACCCGCATAGCGAATAGGTTCCTTACCTGCAATGACGTAAGGCGGAATGTCCTGACTTGTGCGAGAACCTCCCTGGAACATGATGTAGCCGCCGACATGCAGGAACTGGTGGAACAGACAGCAAGCCGAAATGATGGCATTGTCGTCAACAACGACTTCACCGGCAAACTTGGTTGAGTTGCCGATGATACAGCCATTACCGATTTCGCAGTCGTGTCCGATGTGCATGTTCTCCATCAGCAGATTACCGTTTCCAACGACGGTCTTACCCTTAGAGGCTGTGCCACGACTGATGGTTACATTCTCACGGATGGAATTGTTGTCGCCAATCTCACAAGTGGTCTCTTCACCCTGGAACTTCAGATCCTGAGGTTTGGTAGAGATCGATGCACCTGGGAAAATCTCGTTGTTATTACCGAGACGAGTACCAAAGTGCAGGGTTACGCCGTTATACAGTTTGTTGTTGTCGCCTATCACTACGTTCTTATCAATCACGCAGAAAGGACCGATGATATTGTTATCTCCCAGTTTTGCCTCGGGGTCAACAACAGCCAGTGGATGTATTTGATTTGCCATATATTATTTATTCTTTACGATTTGTGCTGTGAATGTGGCTTCTGCCACTACCTGGTCGCCAACGAAGATATAACCCTTCATCGAAGAGATGCCATGACGAACAGGGGCCAGCAGTTCCACCTTGAAAATCAGTGTGTCGCCAGGAACTACCTTCTTACGGAACTTCACATCGTCGATCTTCATGAAGTAGGTACTCCAACGCTCAGGTTCTTCGAGTGTGTTCAATACCAACAATCCGCCACACTGGGCCATTGCCTCTATCTGAAGCACACCAGGCATCACTGGCTCCTGTGGGAAGTGTCCCTGGAAGAAAGGCTCGTTGGCAGTGACGTTCTTCACACCTACGATGGTGTTTGCACCCAGTTGTGTCACCTTATCTACCAACTGCATCGGGTAGCGATGGGGCAGCAGTTCACGGATGCGGTTCACGTCCATCACCGGCTCCTCGTTCGGATCGTAGATAGGTGCCTGAATTTCGTGCTTGCGAATCTCCTTACGCATCTGACGGGCGAACTTGTTGTTGATGGTGTGACCTGGACGGGTGGCAACGATACGACCCTTGATAGGTTTGCCGATCAAAGCCATATCGCCGATAATGTCGAGCAACTTGTGGCGCGTACACTCATTGTCCCACTGAAGAGGTTTGTGCTGGATGTACCCCAGATCGGTAGCGTCGCGGTGTTCAACGTGCAACATATCTGCCAGCATATCCAGACGCTCCTGAGTGGTCTGACGCTCGTAGATCACGATGGCGTTATCCAAATCGCCGCCCTTGATCAGGTTAGCCTGCAACAGGGGCTCGATATCACGTACGAAGACGAAGGTGCGAGCGCTTGCAATCTCGGTGTCGTAAGCATAGGGATTGTCGAGTGTGGCAAACTGCGAACTGATAAACTTCGACTCGAACGAGCACATGGCTGTAATAGAGAAGTCCTCATCGGGCAGAATGGTAATGCATGACCCCGTCTTTTCATCCTTCACCTCAATCTTCTTACGGATGACATAGAAATCTTTGGGAGCATTCTGATCCTCCATACCAATCTCCTTGATCTTCTCCACATATTGGATGGCCGAACCATCGAGAATGGGGAACTCTGGACCATTGACGTGAATCAGACAGTTGTCGATACCCATAGCGTAGAGGGCGGAGAGTCCGTGCTCTACGGTTGATACGCGTGCATCTCCCTTACCGAGTACCGTACCACGCTGGGTGTCAACCACGTTCTCAGCAATGGCATCAATAATGGGTTGCCCCTCTAAATCAATACGCTGAATCTTATAACCCGTATTCTCTGGTGCTGGATTAAAGGTCACCGTCAGATTCAAACCTGTATGCAGTCCTTTTCCAAAAAGGGAAAAACTGCCTTTCAAAGTCTTCTGCTTCATATTGTATTTGACAATTTGACTATTTCAAAAATTTATCTTTCAATTGTAACAATCTTCTTCAACTCATCCAACTCACGCTGAAGAGCGGCTATCTGGAGATACATCTCAGGCAACTTGGGATCAAGAGCCCTGGCTTTCATATATGTCAGATGATTGATGGCAGGATAGCCCATCACTTTATCACCAGGCTTGGTGTCTTTCATCACACCTGCTTGTGCGCCAACGAGGGTCTTGTCGCTGATGTGGATATGTCCGGCAAAGCCTACCTGACCGGCTACCATACACCACTTGCCGATCTTTGTGGAACCAGCCATGCCTGCTTGGGCAGACATCACCGTATTCTCACCGATCTCACAATTATGGGCCACCTGAATCAGATTGTCCAGTTTCACACCCTTATGGATGATGGTCTGACCCATCGTAGAACGATCCACACAGGTATTAGCACCAATCTCGACATCGTCTTCTATCACTACAATACCAATCTGTGGAATCTTGTCGTAGCCTTCAGCATTAGGCGCAAAGCCGAAGCCATCGGCACCGATGACGGTTCCTGCATGTATTGTAACGTTATTTCCTAATTTGCATCCCTGATAGATGGTTACGTTGGCATAAAGCAGACATTTCTCACCGATGGTAACACCGTCTCCGATTACCACATGCGGGTAGATCTGAGTGCCATTACCGATAACGGCCCCATCACCAACTACGGCAAAGGCACCGATATAGACATCTTCCCCGATAGTGGCCTTGGGAGAAATACAGGCAAGTGGGTCAATCCCAGTTTTGCGAGGTTTCGTTGATTCGTAGAACTGCAACAACTTGGCTACACTCTCATAGGCATTCTTAACACGGATAAGCGTTGCGCTGACAGGCTTTTCAAATACGACATCCTCGTTAACTAATACAACACTTGATTGAGTCTCGTATATAAAATGCATGTATTTGGGATTCGATAAAAAGGAGATGGCACCAGGTACGCCTTCTTCGATTTTTGCAAATGTGTGGACTGTTGCCTGTTCGTTGCCTTCCACTTTGCCTTGGATCAGATCCGCAATTTGTTTGGCTGTAAATTCCATAACTTTCGTATCTTTTTAATTATTTGTGCAAAGATAGCAAAAATTACTCAAATCTCTGATAACTGAGATAATATTTTCTTATTTTTTTAGAAAGTAATTGAACATTTAGCAATTCGGATGCCTCAGAAATATCGCGTATATCGCCATTTTTGTAAAGTATTGCGATACTATCATCTTCCACAATATACATATCCTTGGAGATGGTGTTGATGCTCATCATATAGTGTTTGGCATCCTCAATTGAGATCTCCATACAGGCAGAAATATCTTTGGCAATCGTTTCGACATGGGCATCCTCAAAAGGCTCTTCTGAGACCTCAACCTTAAAGATATGACGATCGAGCATATCGGTGGCAAGTGTGGCAAGCATCTTGTCATGATGATGCCGCCAGGCTTTCATCGCACTCCAGATGTCAGAATCATCAAGTTCTTCATAGTTCATAAGAGCCTCCGGATGATTGATAAACCATTCTTTATCGACATCATTCTCGAGGAAATAGTGTAGGGCAGGGGAGGCAAACACTTCCTGACCTTCTCTGATGAGATCCTTGGCTCGTGTCAGCATATTGACCAATACTTTCTCATATGCCACACAAGTGCGATGCAGATATACCTGCCAGTACATCAGTCGACGGGTTGTCAGGTAGTTCTCCAACGAGTAGATACCTTTCTGATCAACCACTAATGAATCGTCAACAACATTAAGCATCTTGATGATGCGAGCAGAACCGATATTACCTTCTGTCACACCAGTATAGAAAGAATCGCGACGCAGGTAGTCAAGGCGGTCCATATCAAGTTGACTGGATATGAGTTGGTGGAGGAAATTCTTGGGATAGTTGCCTTTGAAGATAGAGATGGCGAGATTCAACTGACCATTGAAGTGCTGATTGATCTCTTCCATCATCATCAGTGAGATATCTTCGTGTGAGATACCATGAATCAGGGTATCCTCCAACACATGGGAGAAAGGACCATGTCCGATGTCATGCATCAAAATGGCAGCCTGAACGGCTTCGGCCTCTGCATCAAAGATAAAGATACCTTTCTGTTGAAGAGAGATAACTGCCTCACCCATTAGATGAAAAGCACCAAGTGAGTGTTGGAAGCGGGTGTGTCGGGCACCAGGATAGACAACGGAAGCCAACCCCAACTGGTTGATCCTGTTCAGACGTTGGAACAAAGGATGTTCCACAATGCCATAAAGCAGACCACGAGGTATCTTGATAAACCCGAATACGGGGTCGTTGATGATCTTCGCTTCCTTCACTTCTTCTGGAGTTCGATAGCCATTTCCTGTTGGAGTTTATTGGCAGCCTCAGCAGCAGCCTCAGCGAAGTCCTCACCCTTGGAGGCATAGATGATACCACGGGAAGAGTTGACTAAGAGTCCGCAGTCTGCAGTCATGCCATATTGACAAACCTCCTGTAGACTACCACCTTGTGCTCCTACACCAGGAACCAAGAGGAAATGATCAGGAACCACCTTACGGATATCCTCGAACATCTTACCTTGGGTTGCTCCTACGACATACATCATGTTGTCTTTGTTTCCCCACTGCTGGGAGGTTTTCAATACCTTCTCAAACAGGCGCTCTCCGTTGGCATCCTCAGTCAACTGAAAATCGTGTGATCCTTTGTTGGATGTCAGTGCCAGCAAGATAACCCACTTGTCATCATAACCTAAGAATGGGGTCACAGAGTCTTCACCCATATATGGGGCTACCGTCAAGGCATCAACATCATACTGCTCGAAGAATGTCTTGGCATACATCTTCGAGGTGTTGCCGATATCTCCACGCTTGGCATCTGCAATGATAAAGTGATTAGGATATTCCTCTTTCAGATAGTCGATGGTGGCCTCGAAAGCCATCAGTCCCTCTACACCATAAGCCTCATAAAAAGCCAGATTTGGCTTATAGGCCACACAATAGGGGGCTGTAGCATCGATGATCAGGGCATTAAACTCACAGAGGGCTCTGAAGAGATACTCTTCACCATCGTGTTGCTTGGCTTCGTCGATAATGCACTGAGGGATCTTGTCGATATCGGTATCGAGACCCACACAGAGAAAACTCTGTTTCTCTTTTATCTGATTGATCAGTTCCTGTCTTGTCATAATAATCAAATTATAATTCCGTTTCCTTCATTCTTTCTGCATTCTCTGCCACTGTGAGGGCATCGATCATGGCCTGGATGTCTCCACCTAAGAATCCTTGTAAGTCGTGGGTTGTATAGCCGATACGGTGGTCTGTCACACGTCCCTGTGGGAAGTTATAGGTGCGGATCTTCGCACTACGGTCACCTGTGGAGACGAGACTCTTTCGGCGTGAGGCGATATCATCCATGTACTTCTGATGTTCCTTATCATAGATAAAGGTATAGAGTCGAGAAAGGGCGCGCTCCTTATTCTTGGGTTGGTCACGCGTCTCCGTACACTCGATGAGAATCTCTTCGGTCTCACCCGTGTTCGGGTTCTTCCACATATAGCGCAGACGAACACCAGACTCCACCTTGTTCACATTCTGTCCACCAGCACCTGATGAACGGAAAGTATCCCACTTGATCTCACCTTCATTTACATGCACTTCAAACTTATCTGCCTCAGGCAATACGGCTACTGTGGCGGCTGAGGTATGCATACGTCCCTGAGTCTCTGTGGCAGGCACACGCTGTACACGATGCACGCCAGACTCATATTTCAAGGTGCCATAGACATCGGCACCAGAGACAGCGAAATCAATCTCTTTATAACCACCGACGGCTCCTTCTGAAACACTTGTAATCGAGAGTTGCCAGCCTTTGGCGTCGCAGTAACTCTTATACATCTTGAAGAGGTCGCCGGCAAACAGACAAGCTTCATCACCTCCCGTTCCAGCACGTATCTCCATCTGTACATTCTTTGCATCCTCAGGATCTTTGGGAATCAAGGCAATCTTGATTTCTTCTTCCAGTTTGGGCTGAAGTTCCTCGTTGGCAGCCAGTTCCTCACGTGCCATCTCCTTCATCTCCGGATCGGTCTCGTTGGCAAGGATATCCTTGGCCTCCTTGATACCGTTCAGACAGGCGATATAACGTTTTCTGGCATCCATAATGTCACCGAGGTCCTTATACTCCTTGGTGAGTTTCACGAAACGATTCTGGTCAGCAATCACATCGGGGTCGGTAATCAAGGTTGATACCTCCTCGAAGCGCGCCTCCAGTCCGTCGAGTTTCTGTAATATACTGTTATTCTCCATTAATATGTAAATTCTCCAAATTCTGATTTGATAGTCAGACTCTTCTGACCTCCCTCAATATGACCGACAATCTGAGCGTCGATGTTGAAACTCTTTGAAATCTCAATCACCTTCTCTGCAACCTCTGGACGTACATAAATCTCCATACGGTGACCCATGTTGAACACCTGATACATCTCTTTCCAATCTGTACCAGAACACTCATGGATGGCCTTGAAGAGTGGGGGAACAGGGAACATGTTATCCTTGATGACCTTGCAGTTATCATTCAAAAAGTGAAGCACCTTGGTCTGGGCACCACCAGTGCAGTGCACCATACCGTGGATTTCTGGACGCAACTCGTCGAGCAGTTTCTTGATCACAGGGGCATAGGTACGGGTGGGAGAGAGTACGAGTTGTCCTGCATCTACAGGTGAGCCCTCTACGGCATCCGTCAGTTGATACTTACCGCTATATACCAGTTCGTTGGGTACTGCATGATCGAAACTCTCAGGGTATTTCTCTGCGAGATACTTGGCAAAGACATCATGACGGGCAGAAGTAAGACCATTACTACCCATACCGCCATTGTAACGTTTCTCGTAGGTGGCCTGACCTGTAGAGGAAAGACCTACAATTACATCACCAGGACGGATGTTGGCATTGTCGATGACATCTGAGCGCTTCATGCGACAGGTAACGGTAGAATCAACGATAATCGTACGTACCAGATCACCTACATCGGCAGTCTCTCCACCTGTGGGATAAATACCAATACCCATCTCACGCAACTCAGCCAAAAGTTCGTCTGTACCATTGATGATGGCTGAGATGACTTCACCTGGTACCAACATCTTGTTACGTCCGATGGTGCTGGAAACAAGAATGTTATCCACTGCACCCACACAAAGCAGATCGTCTGTGTTCATCACGATGGCATCCTGGGCAATACCTTTCCAGACTGAGAGGTCGCCTGTTTCTTTCCAGTACATATAAGCCAGTGATGACTTGGTGCCTGCTCCATCTGCATGCATGATATTGCAATACTCAGGATCACCTCCCAGGATATCAGGTGTGATTTTACAGAAAGCCTGTGGGAAGATACCCTTGTCGATATTCTTAATGGCGTTGTGTACGTCCTCCTTGGCTGCACTCACACCACGCATCATGTATCTGTTGTCGCTCATCTTTGTATTTGTTCTTTATAATGTTCTATTTGTTATCATTCCAAAACTCCCAACTTGCAAAAGCCTGCAGCAGTAGCATCTCTAAACCGTTCTTGACATCAGCACCATATTGGGCACCTTTGCGCATAAAGAGCGTCTGATCAGGATTATAGATCAGATCATAGAGGATGGTATGGTTGTCCATCGCCTCATATGGCAGGGGAGGACATTCTTCCGTATGTGGGTACATGCCGACAGGTGTGCAGTTTACAATTACATTGTATTCTTTCACCACCTCTGGCGTGATCTTATCGTATTGAATGGTATCGGGACGCTCGTAACGACTTACAAAGACCGGTTCCACACCTAAGGACTTCAATCCAAAGTTGATGGCTTTTGATGCACCGCCGGTACCAAGGATCAATGCTCGCTTATGCCACTTCTTGTCCAGCATGGGCTCAATGCTCTTGGTAAAGCCGATCACATCGCTGTTATAGCCTTTAAGACGTGTGTTCCCTTTTTCATGGGTCACTTTGATGACATTGACTGCACCGATGGCTCTTGCCTCAGGTGAAATCGCATCAAGGAAAGGAATCACTTTCTCTTTATAAGGGATTGTCACATTAAGTCCTTTCAACTCTGGATTCTTATCCAGCACTTCTGTGAGCATATCAATACATGGAAGTTCATAATTCTCATACTTCGCATTGATGCCCTCATCAGCAAACTTCTGGTTGAAGTAACTGATGGAGAATGAGTGTCCCAGAGGATAGCCAATTAATCCGTACTTGTCCATTGTCTATGATTATTTAGTGGCAAAATACATGGTGCAAATGCCAAATGTCAATCGTTTGAAAGAGGCTTCCTTAAAGCCTGCCTTACAGAGGATATCCACCATACGCTCTCCCTGGGGAAAGGCCTCTATGGTTTTTGTCAGATAACTATAGGCGCTGGTATCTTTTGATATGAGCCGTCCATAGATAGGCAAAATCGTATGACTGTAGATATGAAAGAGTTGTCGCATCGGGAAACTGACGGGTGTGGTGAGTTCTACAATACTCAGATGTCCGCCGGGTTTCAGTACTCGGCACATCTCAGAGAGACCTTTGTCGAGATCGGCGAAGTTGCGGATGCCGAAGGCTGCTGTCACAGCATCGAAGGTGCCATCGGGATAGGAGAGAGCCGTACAATCCTCTTTCTCAAAAGAGATAATGGCATCTAATCCTTTTGCCTTCACTTTCTGCCGTCCGATTTCCATCATACCTTCGCTGATGTCTGCACCAATCAGTTTGGATGGATGCAGCATCTCTGCAGCGAGGATAGCGAAATCACCAGTACCTGTAGCGATGTCGAGTAAGGCTGTGGGCTGATAAGGCTTCAGTTGGAGGATGGCTTTTTTCCGCCATCCTCTGTCAATATCCCACGAGAGTCGGTGGTTCAGTTTGTCATAGGTAGGAGCGATGTTGTCGAACATCTGCTCCACCTGCTGCGTTTTTTCCACTCCCTTCTCGTAAGGATTGATCTTTTCCTGTTCGTAGCCCATACAACCTGATACAGATGCTTTATTTGCTAAAGACTTTCAGCCAATCGGTAACATTCTTTTCTATGCGGGCAGCAATATCCTCATTGCTGGTCTCACGTTCGAATTTCTCACCGACGATATGTTCATACAGTTCAATATAACGCTCTGATACACTGTCTGCATATTCATCAGTGATCTCAGGCATCACTTGTCCAGGCTCGTTCATGAAGTTGTGCTCGATAAGCCACTGGCGCACGAACTCTTTCGAAAGTTGACGCTGGGGTTCTCCCTTTGCAAGTTTCTCTTCATAACCATCAGCATAGAAATAACGGCTGGAGTCAGGCGTGTGGATTTCGTCAATCAGATAAACCTTGCCATCGCGTTTGCCGAATTCGTATTTGGTATCTACAAGGATCAGGCCACGCTTGGCTGCAATCTCCTGACCACGGGCGAAGATCTTACGGGTATAATCCTCCATGATAGCATAATCTTCTGCTGACACGATGCCTTGGGCAATAATCTCTTCTTTAGAGATGTTCATGTCATGACCTTCATCTGCCTTTGTCGTCGGTGTGATGATTGGCTCGGGGAAACGCTCGTTCTCCTTCATACCGTCAGGTAACTTGACACCGCAGAGTTCACGACAGCCGTTCTTGTACTCACGCCATGCAGAACCAGTTAGGATAGATCGGATGATCATCTCTACGCGGAATCCCTCGCACTTCAGTCCGACAGTCACCATAGGGTCGGGAGTAGCCAGTTTCCAGTTGGGGCAGATGTCTGTCGTTGCATCGAGGAACTTGGCTGCAATCTGATTCAGAACCTGTCCTTTGAAGGGGATTCCCTTCGGCAACACGACGTCGAATGCAGAGATACGGTCGGTAGCAACCATCACCATCAGGTCGTCATTAATGTTGTACACATCACGTACCTTGCCGTGATAAACGCTCTTTTGTCCTTCGAACTTAAAGTTCGTTCCTGTTAATGCTTTCATTTGCTTATTCTATTATATTTTTCTTACCTTTCCTTTTCCTTGTCGTATTCCTCATAAGCATTGACAATCCGCGTCACGAGTTTATGACGGACAATGTCACTGCGATCCAGATTCACGACACCAATGCCTTCCACCTTATTTAAAATATGAAGGGCTTCAATCAGACCGCTCTTCTGTGAATGAGGCAGGTCAATCTGTGTCATATCACCAGTGATAATCATCTTGGTGTTCCAACCCATACGCGTCAGAAACATCCGTATCTGTGCAGGGGTGGTGTTCTGTGCCTCATCAAGGATGACTACTGCATCACTCAAGGTACGTCCTCTCATGAATGCCAGAGGAGCAATCTGAATCACATGCTTCTCCATCATATCCTGAAGTTTTACCTGAGGCAACATGTCCTCCAGAGCGTCATAGAGTGGCTGAAGATACGGATCAATCTTATCTTTCATGTCACCAGGCAGGAATCCCAATTTCTCACCGGCTTCCACTGCAGGGCGGGATAGGATGATTTTCTTGGCGGTCTTCTCTTTCAGGGCTTTTACAGCCAGAGCGATGGACAGATAGGTCTTTCCCGTACCTGCTGGTCCTACAGCAAACACCATGTCGTTTTTCTCGTATGCCTCTATGAGACGTTGTTGGTTCGCTGTCCTTGCCTTGATAGGACGACCGGACATCGAATAGCAGATTACCCCTTCGGGCACCTCGTCTTTGGTACGCTTACCTTTGATGATGTCGAGGATATCTTCTTCTTTCAAGGCATTGAAGCGAAGTACATGGCGACGTAGTTTCTCCACGTTCTCCTCGAAAGATGCCATTTGCTCCTCATCGCCAAGTACTCGGATGACGTTATCACGAGCCACAATACGCAACTTGGGGTAGAGCGACCTGATCATTTGCAGATGACCATTACCCACTCCGTAGAAGACTACAGGGTCAATATCCTCTAAAACAAGATGTTTCTCTATCAATTTATCGACAAATTACTAATTTGCGTGCAAAGTTACATTTTTTTTTTGTAACTTTGTCCCCGAAACAGAATTTTCTTATGAGATTGACAAAAAAAACATATTTGCAAGGCTTCTTTATTACGGTAGCAATACTGGCGGTTATACGATGGGTGTTCCCAGAAGTAGCGACTGCTAATAATTCCAATCAGCCACCCCTTCCCAGTCCGACAAACACGACTGCCCAAACTGGTTCTCCCATGAGACATCGTATCTTGTCTGTAGCAAGTTACAAAGAGGCGTTCCCTGATACGAATGCGGTTCAGTTGGTGGCTGCCCAGCAGTGGGGTGTACCTCCTGTTAAGAACCGTGAGGATGCTGAAGCCCGTAAGAAGGAATTGGTCTATATTGGTTCCAACCCTTATTATCATGTAGATCCGTTGTCTTCCAGCATTCCATATCTTGTGCCGCGTGCTGCCGTACTTCTTCAGGATATCGGTCAGGCTTTCTTTGACAGCCTGTATGCTAAAGGAGTACCCTTCCATAAACTGATTGTCACCAGCGTGTTACGTTCACAGGAAGATGTCAGTAAACTGCGTGGACGTAATGTGAATGCTACAGAGAACTCATGCCATCTCTATGGTACGACCTTTGATATCTGTTATAATCGTTATAAGACGGTTGAGAATCCGGAGGGTCCTGCACGACGCCAGGTTCGTAACGATACACTCAAGTGGGTGCTCTCTGAGGTGCTTCGTGATATGCGTGTCCAACAGCGTTGCTTTATTAAATATGAGGTTAAACAAGGCTGTTTCCACATGACGGTAAGATAAATCAAAACATTAATAACTTAAAACCATAACATTATGAGATTAGATGGAAGAAGAGAAAGCTCAAACGTCGAAGATCGTCGTGGTATGAGCGGTGGTGCAAAAGCAGGTATTGGCGGTATCGGAGCCATAGTCATTGCTGCATTGTTTGCATGGATGAGTGGAGGTGATCCTCTCTCGGCTGGCTTACAGGCTGCACAGGAGCAGATGATGACAGGTCAGACAGAGACTGTCGGTGAAGAGAATTTCACTGAGGAGGAACAGGCTTTAGCCTCTGATTGTAAGAAGATCTTAGCTTCTACTGAGGATGTGTGGACTCCTGTCTTTGAACAGATGGGTGGTACTTATACCCCGCCAACACTTGTGTTGTTCTCTAATCAGGTAAACTCCGCTTGTGGTTCTGCTACGGCAGCAGTGGGTC
>Ga0256404_1004263_pt1 | contig 27333 bp, 25 predicted proteins | sample RumenRJG_01DNA_FD_185990 | JGI IMG/M metagenome (GOLD analysis project Ga0256404, IMG submission 185990) | Bovine rumen microbial communities from Lethbridge, Alberta, Canada - RJG_01 | ecosystem: Host-associated > Mammals > Digestive system > Stomach > Rumen | place: Canada: Alberta | collected...
CCGCGCTATCCCTTCGGGCACGCCGAACGCACTTGCTACGCCGTGTGTGCAGAATTTTTTTCGGTTCAAAAATCGCTTCCGCCAATTTTTCTGCTGCAAATATACAACTCGAAGTTTGCACTTTTACTTATTTTATACTACTTTTCCCCACCGGCAATCTCGTTAAAGAGGGCCTGGTAAAGGGTTGCCTTGTCGCGGTTTGTGTTGCGGATTGTAGATGCCATGCGTCTGGCAAGCACTAAAAGAACCCTGTAGCCCAAAACCGGCTCCTTTTTGCAAAGGGCATGGAATTTCTTGCTGGAAAAAACAAGAACCGTGCAGTCTGTAAGGGCTGTAACAGTTGCGCTTCTTACGTCATTGCTTATGAGGGCTGTTTCCCCAAAGAAGATGTTCATAGAATCATCAAGGTCTGCAAGGGCAATTGGGTCTCCGTCAGGAGTGTTTCTTGAAATATGCACCGAGCCGGAATTCAGTATGAAGAATTCATCCCCTTCTTCACCTTCTTTGATTATTACGTGCCCCTTCTTGAATTTTTTAAGAGAGATGTTTTCGTAAATCTGCGTAAGGATTTTCCTGTCTTCTTCCACATCCGGGTTAAAGCCGGAAAAAAGCTGAATCTTAGAAAGCTTTGGCAGAATGTCATTCAGGTATTTTTCTTCCATATTATTTACCCGCCTTTGTAGTCTTTATGGCCTTTATGGCCTTTCCCCTGACAAATATTGCTTTGGAATTCCTTGGAATAACAAAATCATTTTTTGGGGCAAAGAGGGGGTCATTGCTTTTAAGCGTCTTTACCTTTTGCAGATTGTCTATAATCTTGTTTATATCTGGGTTCTTTTGTGCCTCACGGAGGGCTTCCTTTCTGCGCTGCTGAAAGTTACCGGAATTAAGCAAAAGGCCAACGATTACCCCATTCTGTGCCCTTTTTGAAAGCTCATAAGTCTTTAGCTCACCGTAAGTCTTTCCAATAAAATCCTTGGGAATGTTGCCAATCAGAATTCCAGAATCCGCATCGTCGCTAATGAGTGTGCTGATTACGTTACTGTAGCCAAGACCGCCTGATGCACTTGCCAGAAGAATCTGCTCATAATCCTGGGTAAGAATAATCTCGTCGCAGTGGGCCATCTTTAGGTGGCGGTGGAATTTTGAGCTGAAGAGTTCCGCAACGGCATAGACTTCCTGGTTCATGCTTCTGATTGTAAGAAGGGCAAGAACTGTGCGGGAGTCAACTTCAAGTTCAGAATAATTTTTTGAGCGGTCAGAAATAACAAGCACGCGGGCAGCAGTTTTTATGCAGGCCCTGTTCAAAACGGATTCATCGGTAAAATCGCCGGAAACAAAATTCACTTCCTTGTAGCGGGGAAGGTTTAAAAGCTGGGATGTTTGCTCAACCGCTTCGTTTACCAAAACAAGTAGGTCGGTAGAAATATCGGGATTGGAGCGCAATACCGTCTCTATGATTTTTTCAAAACCTGGCCGCCAACCGCAAATTATAAAATGTCCGCTAATAGATTTTAATTTTTTCAAACCTTTGTCCTTCTTTTCTTGAATGTCAACAAACACGGCAGTAACCTTACCGCGTATGTAGCTGAAAAAAAATGTTCCCGTAATCAAAAGTGTGATAGCCGCAGCACGTCCTGGCAGAGACTCGCACACGTATTCAAAGTAGCCCGCAAAAACCGCAACGCACATAAAGTAGAAGGTGTCAAACCTTGTCTCTATTCCGCTATCTGTTTTTGTTTCCACCTTGTAAACGATTACGGTCATTGCAACTATCAAAGCCATAATCGCCAAAAAGATGTATGTGGCAGGGCTTTTTAAAATTATCCTGAGCGCATGGAAAAAACGCCTAAGCCTCACGTTATCCTTTTTCTTCATTTACCGCTAAGCCCCCTCTGATCCCGCAATAAGAATTACCTTGCTTGACTTTGGAATTACAAAATCAGACGGAGGTGTTAGCAGGGGTTCGTTGTATTTTTCAAGCTGCTGGTTGGATTCATCTTTCTTTAAAAGACGGTTGGCATCCGTATTAAGAAGGAGCCCAACAAGAATCGTCTTTCCATCCTTTTTGTCGTAGTAGCTTTCAAGGTCGCCGTATGGCTTTCCTACAAAAGCAGACGGAAGGGAGCGGATTAAGATTCCTGTATTATCATCATCGCCAATCAAAGTCTTTATTACGTTGGAATAACCCATTCCGCTTGAAGCCGTGGCAAGAAGGCTGTGCTCATAAGACTGGGTAAGGACAATCTCGTTGCAGCGTGCCATCTGAAGGTGCTCCTGAAGCTTTTCGTCCAGAAGCTCCGCCGCTACGTAAACCTGTGGCTTTATTGACTTCATCGTAAGAACGGCAAGTACCGTGCGAGAGTCAATTTCCATGGCTGTGGTACCGCCCGTAAAGTCCGCAATAACAAGAACACGACCCGCAGTCTCTATGCCGGCGCGGTGCAGTGTTTCCGCATCAGAAAAATCGCCAGAGACATATTTTACTTCCTTAAAGCGTATGTCCTGCAAAATAGAAAGAACCTGCTCACTTGGAGCCGAATTCACAAGAACGATCATGTCGGGAGTAATGTCCGGGTTTGCAGAAAGCACGTTTTCCAAAAGTTTTTCAAAACCGCTTCTCCAGCCGCAAAGCAAAAAATGTCCTTTCATAGGCCTTATTTTTTTTAACCCCCTGTTGTTTTTGTTCTGAATATTCATTATTACGGAAGTGATTTTACCGATGATTACCGCCCAAACCGCCATGCCCAAAAGCAAAAGCAAAAGAGAGGCAAACCTTCCGGGAACAGACTTTACGTAAAAGTCATAATAAGCCGCAACAACTGCAACGATTGTGTGCCAAACCGCATCGAACATTCCGGTAATGCCAGAGTCGGTTTTTGTTTCCGTTTTGTATACCACGTAGGTTGCCGCACAGATTATGATTCCTATAAGGATAAAAATGTAGAGGAAGGGATTTTTTAGTGTGCGTTTTATCCTGCGCAAAAAATGTGGCTGATTGTTACTCTTATTCATTCAGCATCGCTTCCACTTTTTTTACAAAGATTTCCGGGCATACAAACATAGTCTCTCCGCTTGCAATGTTCACCCCCATCTGAGTGCTTTCCGCCTTTGTGGTAAGCTCTCCTGTTTTTACATTGTAGAATTCATATTTTATCTTGATACAGTTTTCCCACTCAACAAGAGTTGCAACTGCCCTTACCCTGTCCATAAAACGCAGCGAACGTACATATTTAAAATGAATGTCCACAAGGGGGAATGCCACCCCCGAAGCCTCCATATCATTGTAGTTGTATCCTATTTTGTTAAGAAGGGCACAGCGTGACGCCTCCATATATTTTACGTAATTTCCGTGCCAGACAATCCGCATTGAGTCAACATCATAAAATTCAACATTAAAAACAATCTCTTCAGAAATATTTTTTTTCATACCAATACATTATATGTCATAAAACGCAAAAAGTCATTCATTTTTTTTTGGCGGTTACCTGCCGTACGGCAGGTCGGGCTATCCGCACTTCCGCTTTCGCTCCATACCTACGGTACGCCTCCGGCGGTGCTCCTATCCCTAACCGGATTTTAAAGCAATATCTTACGCCCAGAAGTCAAAAAAGTTGTACCACTGGAAAGGATGCTCCATGCAATGCCCCTGCAAAACCTTGGCATATTCAAAAGAAAAATTCTGCAAATTCAAATCCCTGTTTTTTCTTCCGGGAAGGAATTGAACCCTGCTCTTTTTTACAAGCATATCATATTTTGAAGAAAATGAAATGTCTTTTGGCCGCAAAGCAAAAAAATAATATACTGGTGCTTCAATCATGGATGCCATTAAAAAAGTACCGTAGGGAAAGGCCGCCTCTTTGCCAAGGAATTCCTGCTTTAGTGACCGCCCCGGAACAGAAGAGGAAACCCTGTCCCCCATAAGAACCACAAGCCCGCCAGAGTCAACTTTCTGCTGAAGGTATTCAATCGTGCCAGCCCCAATCTGCTCCGTAGGAAGAACTTCCATGTCTGCGCTAAGGTTTAGGGCAGCAATTGCCTTGTTGAACTTTGCGGTGGTCTTCATGTCTGCAACTGCGGTAACACCAACACGGATTGGAACTCCCGTCTCTCCAAATGACGCAAAGCTACGCAAAAGCTCAGAATTTCCAAGATGGCTTCCTATAAGAACCGCGCCTTTTTTTTGGGCAAGAATATTCTTTAGCTCCGCAGAATCATCATCAGAATAAATTATGCTGCTGAATTTTTTCTTTCCGCACCAGCCTTCAAATTTTTCTACAAGGCAGAGTGCAAATGAATATACCTGGGCATAAGTGTTCACGCGGATTTTCTTCTTGGCAAAAGTGCAAAGCTGTTTTTGAAAGTCAGCCGCAGCCTTTCTTGCCTTAGGACATGCAACCCAGTAGAAAAATACGACAGGAAAAGCAAGAAGTGCCAAAAGCCAGTGGGGAAGAATGCGGACAAGAAAAAGCGTCAGTTTTAGAGGTGTGTCGGAAGAGGCGGTTTCTTTTTGCTCATACCAGGCGCCACCACTATTGTTGGACTTAGCCACGGAAAATCCTCCGCAGCAAAAATTTTGGAATGCGGACAATCATGCCTATGCAAAGGCGGGTGTAGGTTAAAGAAATTGCAATGTTGTCGCGCACCATGCGGAAATTTGAAATGCCGTCCTGGGGGTATGTTACCCTTACACCGTAATTCAAAATCCCCCAGCCTGCCCATGAAAGGTGAACAAGAATGTCCGTGTCAAAACCCATGCGGGCGTTGATGTGGGCATGGCTCTTTATTAACTTTTGCAAAGCCTTTGACGGATAAACCCTGTAGCCGCAAAGAACATCTTTAATAGAAGAATCCCATGTTACAAAGCGGGCCCACCTGTTGGAAATTTCCCTGCCATTTTTACGCTTAAGGGGAACACTCTCGTCATATTCAGGGTAGCCGCATATTATTTTTTCAGGATTAGCTTCTGCCTCTTTCAAAAAGAAAGCGCATCGTGATGAGTCGTGCTGACCGTCTGCGTCTATTTGGAAAACATGGGTAAAGCCAAGAGACAGGGCTTTTTTTACGCCTGCAAAAAATGCCTTTCCCTTGCCGCTGTTTTTTTTGAGCGGAAGAAGAATGCAAAGGGGTGAAAGCTTGGAAGCAGAAAGAATAAGTTCCCTGTTCTTAGAATCATTTCCGTCGTCCACCAGAATCATCGGGATTCCGCAGTAGCAAAGGTTTTGAACAACAGATGCCAGGGCTGCCCCATGGTTGTAGACCGGTATTACAAAGCAGGGCTTAAAGTTGCAAAGGCTTGTGTCTTTGGAAGGCATATTTATTTTAAAAGAATACGCCGTGTTAGCTGATGCAGCCGTGTTAACAGAGGCAGCCATGTTGCCAGACAAAGCAATTGTAGAAAAAGACTCAATATTCATAAAACCGCCGTCCCGCTAGAATAGACTTTATCCTTTTGAACAGAATCGCAAAGGGAAAATGAAAGCGTACCGTTAAGCAGGTCTTGCTCAAGACTCAAAAGAACTGTTGCTCCCGGCATAACAGGAGAAGGAAACTTTACCCGCTTTATTTCCTTGGCAAAACCTTCAAGCCCAAGATACTTCTTTGCAAAGCGGTCAACAAGATAAATCTGAGCAACAGCCGGAAAAAGCTTAAAGGCAGGAAAGTGGCCGTCAAAAAAATCTGATTCAGGAGAAATAAAAACTTCAAGGCAGACGCTTTTTGTCTTAGACTGGGCATCCGAGCTTTGGGAAACTATTCTTTCGTTCTGAATCGAATGCAAATTAGCGCACATGGCCTTAGTCTTCCGCCTTCTCAAAAAGGAGAGCAATGTCTTCCTTGTGTTTTTTACCCTGAACATCACAGGGAAGCTTTTCTACAAAACGCCACTTCTTTGGAATTACAACATTCTCAAAATACTGCATCAAAAAGTCGTGGAAGAATTTGTTAACTTCAAGCTTTTTTACACCGCCAAACTTCTTCTTTCCTTCATCATTGAATTCAATTGCGGCTGCAAGGTACTGGCGGCGGTCTTCAAGGGCAATAACCTTTACGTCGCGGACAAGGCCGGTCTGCAAAATACGGTTTTCAACTTCGGTCATGGAAATGCGTTTTTCTTCTATTTTAACTATGGAATCTGCCCTTCCCTTAAGCAAAAAGCGTCCGTCATCCAGAATGTCAACCAGGTCTGCCGTAGCAAAGCCTTCCGGGTTTTTGATGTAAGGGGAAATTATTCGCAGGCATCCGTCGTCCCCCTTCCAAATTTTTGCGTTGTCAAAAGGAGTCCATTCGAGCCCCTTCTTGCTCTGCCTGTAGGCAATGCCGCTTGTCTCTGTTGAACCGTAAACTTCCAGTGGCCAAAAGCCAAAGACCTTGTCCGTCTGCTCTGCAACGTCGGGGGTAAGAACGCCGCCACTTGTAAAGATAAAGCAGCCGCTTGTCGGTAGCTTGCCCTCTATTTCTACGGTACGCTTTAAAAAAGCCGGGGTTGCAATAATCATGTAGGGGCCGTCGCTCAAAGTTTCAAATTCTTCCGGGAACTCTATCCTCTTTCTGCGGAAGGGAACTCCAAGCGTAAAAGGAAGCGAAATGCCGAACAAAAAGCCGTATATGTGGTGCTGGCTAACAGTTGTAACAAGCTTTCGGCTGCAAAATTCATCCCCCCACTTGGAGATGATGAATTTATTGTCAAGCTCAAATTCCGTCATGCGCTGGACAACAGCCTTGGGCTTTCCGGTACTGCCGGAGGTGTACATAAAGATTTCCGTCTTATCCGCATCAATAGCAGGGGAAGTTCTTATCTCTTTTTCAGAAGGAAGCAAAGAATCTTCTATTATATTGCTTATGCTAAAGGCCCCCTCTGCCGTCTGGTCGGTCAGGAATTCAACTCCAGGAGCCTTTATTTCCTTTATAAAGCTGGGCGTAATGTTCTGGGTAAGCAAAACCCTTTTTCCGCACTGCAAAAGAGCCGTAAATGTGCACAAGAAATACCAGTAGTCCTCGCAGTGCAGAATCCATTCCTTGCAGTCCGAGCGAGAGCTATCCGAAAGAAAAGCGCGAACCTTTGCACTTGCGGTAAGAAAATCCAGCCAAGTTTTATAATTTTTGGAAGACCAAGTATTTTCATAGCAAAGGACATAGTCATCCTTGCGGGAATTGTTCTTAAACTTTGTAATTGAATATTCGCTGGGCATTTTTTTATTCACCTGAATCCTGATAATATATTCAGCAGCAAACATAAGCCCCATAAGGGCATACGAAATGCCGCCATTGTACAAAGACCAAACCGCATCGCTGCATTTTAGCGCGGTAAAAGCGGAAATGCCTGCGTTCAGGATAAAAAACAGGCACCACGCAATGCAAACCTTGCGGCAATAACGCTCAACACTTTTTTCCTTTGCCGAATTTCTTATAGACTTGTCCGCCATAGTAGCAAAGCGGAAAATTATGTTGGGCCCCCAAACCAGGGAGCTTGCAAAAACAAAAAGAAAAGTTGTGGTAACCGCCACCGAATAAAGCTTTAGGAAAACCGCCTGGTTGGTAAAAAAACAGGCAATCCCCGCTGCTAAAAAAAGGCTTGCTCCCAAAAAAGGCCTAAAGCGCAGCCAAAAAGACCTGCCAGCAGAAGACCGTGCACCCCCACCAGCGCCACCAGAAGCAGAAGTGGCAGCAGTTCTCCCCTTTATCCCGGCGCTAAGAAAAGCCGCAAAAGAAAGCGCAATAACGCAAAGCGACAAAACCCTTACCGGCAGCTTAAGCACCACCAGAAGGGTAAAGACAAGCAAAGGATAAAGAGCCGTAAGAACAGCCGCGATTACCTTAACCATTTATTGCTGGGTGTAGGGATACAAAGTGTCCACGACGTCCTGCATAGTGCGAACCGTCCTAAAAATTTCCGGATCAATCTTTACGGGAATAAAATCCTTGGTCTTAACAACAAGGTCAATAAAGTCAATTGAATCCAAGTCCATGTCGTCCACAAGCTTGGCATCGGGAAGAACCTTGTCCTCTTCAACCTCAAATTCATTCACCATAATAGACTTTATCTTCTGGTAGAGTTCATCCTTTGTCATCACTGTCCGTCCTTTTCCTGGGCAATATATTCTGCAAGAGTGTTTATAGAAGCAAAGCGCTTCTTGTTTTCCTCGTTCTCGGAAGAAAACTTTACGCCAAAGTGCTTCTTGAGCGCAACGCCAAGTTCAAGCGCATCAATTGAATCAAGGCCAAGACCTTCCCCAAACAAAGCCTCGTCATCCTTTATGTCTTCAGCGGTAACGTCTTCAAGTTCAAGGGAAGAAATAATAACGTTCTTTATTTCCTTTTTAAGCTTTTCAATATCCATAAAAACTCCTGGATTCCAGTTTTTTTTAAGCTGTCCAATTTTCTTCCTAAGATGTTACAGTATTTTGCCCAAAAATACAAGAGAAAGATTTTTTCTTCTTTTCTTCTGGACCAAGCGTCCGGTAAAACTGTGCCGTCCCCCTGGGCCGGCAAAAGCTTGGAAATTCGCCCGCTTTCCAGGGTTCCGGCTTTCGCCTCCATTGCCTGACGGCAATGCGTTCCGCACCCTTCCAATCGGGGGTAGGATTTATTTGCAGACGCCCTCTAAGAATCAGTACCTTTTGGCACCGGTTTTTACATAGTCTTCAAAGAGCTTTAGGCATTCTTCGCGCTTGCATTCCTGGGCAGAGTAAAGGTTGCTTTTGCCCTCAAAGCACTTGTAGAATTCATCGTCGCGGAAGTTGATTTTGTCCGTGTCAGAAACCTTGCAGCCGTAAAAGACCTTGCGTATGTTTGCCCAGAGGATTCCTCCCAGGCACATGGGGCAGGGTTCAGCCGTAGTGTAGAGCTCACAGCCGGAAAGATTGTGGGTTCCAAGATTTTTGCAGGCATTGCGGATAGCTTCCATTTCTCCGTGGCAGGTTGGGTCATTTTTTAATAGAACACTATTGTGTCCCCGCCCCACAATTTTGCCATCTTTTACTATTACACAGCCAAAAGGCCCGCCGTGTCCGCTTTTGATTCCTTCGTATGCTTCTTTTATAGCTTCGTCCATGTAGTCCATAGGCATAATTATATCACAATCTATTGCAATATTCTGTAAACAAAGTAGGCTACAGCCAAGGCTATGTCTATTCCGCCCAAGATAAAGAGCATTGTGCGCATGGAAAAGCCGTTTACAAATTTGTTGCGCAGGATAAAAATAAGGTCTATAAAGGCGATTAGCAGCAAAAGTTTTAAAATAGTCATAATTCGTAAATTTAGCAGAAGTGGCAGGGATTGTCAAGGAATGGCAAACCAAACTTACGCCCGATTGGAAGGGTTGCCATCGGCAAGACCGCCCTTAGGCGGGCCGGAGCGGTAGCGCAGCCCTGGAAAGCGGGTGGCGCAAAGGGGCAGACAGTCGAGTTAGCCAAGAAATAATATGGTAGAGCACAAGGCAGTACCGTCCAGAAAAATAGAAAAAATATTTATTTCTATATTACATATTTTACATTTGACATTAGCGCATTTTTTCTATACTATATTAATGAACAATTTTAAATACAATGGAGATTTGTATGGACAAAATGATTCTGTACATCGTGCTCCCCGTTGCAGGAATTGTTCTTGGATGGACTATTCGCTGGATTTATGCCAGATTTCAACTTTCCGCCTCGGAACAAAAAGCCGAACGCGTTAAACAGGATGCCATAAAGGAAGCAGAAGCTCTCAAAAAAGAGATTCAGCTTCAAGCAAGAGAACAACTCATTCAGGACCGAAACCAGCAGGAGCGGGAGAACCACGAGCGCCGTAAAGAAATTCAAGCTTACGAGAGCCGTGTAAACAAGAAAGAGGAGCTTTTGGACAAGCGGGCCCAAGAGTTTGACAAAAAAGACAAAGAATTTGCCGCTAGAGATGCAGAATTTGCAAGGCACGCGCAGCAGCTTCAGGACAAGGAAGAAAGCCTCCGCACAGAACTTGAGCGGATTTCCGGTCTTACGCGCGACGAAGCAAAGTCGCTCATAATCAAGAGCCTCGAAAACGAAGCAAAGCATGATGCCCAGGCACTTCTTAACAAGATTGACCAGGACGCACAGCTTGCAGCAGAAAAAAAGGCCCAGAGCGTGTTGCTTTCTACAATTCAGCGCATTGCCACGGAAGTTACCGGAGACCTTACGGTTACAACAGTTTCCCTTCCTTCAGACGAGATGAAGGGACGCATTATTGGCCGCGAAGGACGCAACATCCGCACATTGGAAACGCTTACCGGTGTAGACATCATCATAGACGACACGCCGGAAGCTGTTGTAATAAGCTGCTTTGACCCCGTACGCAAGGAAATTGCCAAGGAATCACTTGAGCGCCTTATAACGGACGGCCGCATTCACCCTGCCCGCATAGAAGAAATCGTGCAGAAGGTAACGCGTGAAATTCAGCAGAAGATTTACGAAGAGGGCGAAAAGGTTCTCTTTGACCTTGGAATCCACAACATGGGCCAGGACGGAGTGCGCGCTTTGGGAAGGCTTTACTTCCGCACAAGCTACGGACAGAACGTTCTTACCCACTCACGCGAAGTTGCAGAAATTGCCAGCCTTCTTGCAGCAGAAATTGGTGCAAACCGCGAGCTTGCCAAGAGAGCAGCCCTTTTGCATGACATTGGTAAGGGTGCAGAAACAGACAGCGACCAGAACCACGCAGAAGTTGGCGCAGAAATGGCTCGCAAGATGGGAGAAGAGCCCCGCGTAGTAAACGCAATCGCCGCCCACCACAACGACGTTGAGCCACAGACTACGGAAGCCGTAATCGTACAGATTGCAGACGCAATAAGTGCTGCCCGTCCGGGTGCAAGACGCGAAACTGTAGACAACTATGTTAAGCGCCTTGAAAACCTTGAGGAAACAGCAAAGAAGTTTACCGGTGTTGAACAGGCTTATGCCATCCAGGCAGGCCGCGAACTCCGCATCTTGGTAAACAACGAAAAGATTCCGGATGAGCAGGTTAAGGATCTTGCAAAGAGCATTGCAAAGCAGATCGAAGACGACTTGCGCTACCCGGGAAGAATCAAGATTACGATGATCCGCGAGACACGCATAATCGAATACGCAAGGTAATTTTTTACCAAGCAACAAAAGGCCGCTCCATCATGGGGCGGTTTTTTTTTATTCGCCAACAAGCCTCAAAGTTCAATATAAAAACCGTCATGCCAACTTGATTATTTCACCTTCAAATTTCCTTACAAAAACAGTCATGCTGAACTTGATTCAGCATCTGTCCACGGCACCCCGCAATAGTCAGTCATGAAAATTACATCTAAAATAATTGTCTTGGACTTTCATAACATCCACGAGCGACCTTCCAAAGGATTCTTCAATTTTTTTATCTCCAGATTTAAAAAGCAAATCCAGATTATTGTTTTCGTCGTAAATAATTGCGCTGTATTTGTCCAAAAAGCCTCCGTCCCAAATGATTCCGCCATAATCAGAAAAGGTGCGGATATTCTCGGTCTTATTATTGTTAAAAATATAATCGTCCAGTTCGGCTTTGTAACTGTCAAATTCAAGTTTTAAGGCAAGGCGTTCAGACAGATTAAATTTTAGGCTGATGAAGGAAAACAAAAGAGAAAATGCAAGCGGCAGCAAAAAGAGAAGATCTTTTATGGCCTTATGCTTTATGCAGCTTCCAATAACAAGCACAAGATTTGCAAGAATTATGGGAACTGCAAGCAGCAGATACAGTATAGCGGCAAGAAAGGTCAATGCCCTAAAAATTTGAAAAGAGAAAATCGCAAAAAGAAGCAAAACTGCATTCATGGCACACATTGCGATTTTAAAATACAGCCGCTCAAACCTGTCTTCCATGTAAAAGTAAGGAATACAAATCATAACCAGTATCAAAATAACAAAAAAAATCATTTTTTATACCTTCAACAAATTTTGTTATGCAGAACTTACATCAGCATCTGTGACACAGCTTCCTACAAAAACAAATGCATTCATATTGCAATATACTTCCATCGCAATATTTTTGCAAGAAATTGCTCTTAGAATCCAGGGCTTCAGTATGAGATGCCAAGTCGAGAAATCAAAATGAGTCTGCTTGCAAAAGAGATGCCATGCCAAAGCCCTGTCTCAGAATCAAAGGTGGAAAGATTGCCGCTAAAACGTGCGCAAATCAAAATCAGTCTTTCCCTGTGCGCAATAGGCAATAAAATACAGTGGCCCGCTGCTTTGCATTGCAAGAGACTTTATGTACGGATTAAATGTTGCAGAATCTGCCATAGAAACTTCACTTTCTTCAATGCTTTTATCTTCTCCGACAGAATACCATTTTCCGCCACTTTGTTTGAATATAAAAGGCTTTGCATCGCTATTGTCTTCTGGACAGTCCACAGAAAAATCTTGGTTAAAATATTTGTACACAAAAGCGTCATCTTCTTTTCCGCGAAAAACCGCAACAACAAGATAGTCCGCATGGTTTCCGCATGCCCACAAAAGCCCGAACCACTTCTTCTGCACAAGTTTCTCATAGCTCTGCGGTACAGGTATTTTCTTTATGCTTGCGTCAAAGCGGTAGATTTTGTAGTTGTGAACAAGGGGCGTGGCAACAAAGGGCAGAAGAACAAGAGCAATGGCAAGCACAGGAACAAATATTAAAACACGACTTTTCTTCATTTTTTAATCACCTCACGGAAAACAACATTCACTTTTGCTTGTATATTATTCCAGAATATTTTTCTTCATAATACTTATACTTGGCAAGATCTTGATTTCGCCTTGCATACAAAACTTCTTGGACACACCATATTTTTTCTATTTTTATACAGTCGCGCTCTTGTGGAGACTCATCAAAAATATAAAGAATTCCGTCGCTATCTATCTGCCAGCTTTTGATGGAGGGAGCCAAAGGGCCTCCAATTTTTCCGAATGTGCAAGTAGCATATCTTTCCCCATCAGGACTAATTATAAAAAAGAATGATTCAACACTGTCGCTTTCTTCTGAAGAATTTTCTGAATTCATTAATTCAAAAGTGTGGTCGGCAATTTCATCTTCCTTCCAAGGATATGTGCTAATTCCCAATTCCGATGCCTGCCTTTTTATTGCCTGCTCCATCACCACATGCGTACCCAAGAAAAATAATGCAGGAAGCAGGATGAATATTGCGCAAAAGACAGAAGAAAGTACGATTGCAACTTTTTTCTTTTTAAGAATGCTTCTTACAAGGAAAAAGCAGGAAAGGGCAGCAAGAATAATATAAGGAATTAGCAACTGTAAGATTGCAGCTTTTCCTATATAAATGCTTGTAGGCCCGTCTGCCCCACCGATTATTGCGATTGACGCAGCTTGCATAAGATCTTTCATTTTTCTACTCCTAATTTAGAAAATTCCCTAAGTTTTCTTGCAGCATTTTGCGTTAAAAGTCGGTTTCCGTCAAGATACTTTTCTACATTTTCCAAGCCAAACTTTTCAACTTCTACAACTTCATCCGTGTTGTCAAAAAAGAGCTTTCCATTGTATTGCCCATAAAAATCTGCAATTGTATAATCGTTTTGGAAAGTATTAAATCTGATTGTGAACTTTTCACGAATCAAACCAAGTTCAATGTACTGTTCATAGCCACCTCCTGTTTTTCCGCCGCCGCTTTTCCTAATTCCTATTTTTGCCGCCGCAATTGCACCTGCGTCATATTCAGCAAAATAAGTCTTAACACCGTCTTTTGTAAGATGAGCAGAATCAAAAGCCGATGCGGAAAATGAAAAAAAGAGGAAGGCAAGAAGAGCAAAAACTGCAATGATGTTCAGCACACCGACTTTTCGTTTTGTCTTAGACTTTTCCATTTTCATTCCACCCTGCCCTTTTGTTTCTCTTACTTCTGTTTTAGACAAGCTAATTTCTTTTCCAAAAGTGAATCCCCATTTTTCATAATGCATTTTCCATTCAGCACAAAACGCTTTAAAGCCTTCTATATCGACCGCATCATAGTTAGAAACATCGCGTGGCAAAGAGGAATCATAAAATGCTTTTACTTTATTGGAAAAGGCAAAGATTTCCGCTTTGTATTCCTCAAAAGGAAGGCAGACCGTTTGGCCAGAATCAGAAATCAAGCGGACAAAATCGCCTTCGTGTTTTACAGTCCAGTCAAGCCCATTGGGACAGCCCAAGATTTCGCATAGCTCTCCGTAATCATCTTCCGCTTCTGGGTTTGACTCCAAACTGGAAATTGCAAACATGGAATGGCCACAGCAGGGCACAAGCTGAATTTCTGACTCCGGAATATGATTGCGGCTAAGCGTTTTAAGCAGATATAAGGCACTTGCGCTCACCGTTCCGTAATCTTCAGATTGATATGAGCCGATTTGAACCCGCACATGTCCGTGCAGACACAAGTCGCCTGTATTTGCATCATCACTATCAATCCAATAAAAACTATCCACATCAATTTTAAATTCACTCATAAATTTCTAAAGACACCAAGACTCTTTACTCCAGGTAGCCGCCGAAGACCCAGGCACCTGCCGCAACCCCACCGTCTATTTTGAACAGGCCTGTATGCACAGGATGAATCAGAACCCAATTGGATGTAACTCCGTCAATCGTTGCCTTGTCGCCAATTTCCATTATTTTTACAAGAGTGCCTGCGTCAAGAATTCCCATTTTTTCGGCAGACAGGCTTGGCCTACGGCGCATTTTTAAGCGGCAAACTGTATTTGCGTACTGCTTTAGAGTAAAGCCCTGGCTTTTCCCCTGGGGCTCTCCCCTTTTGCTTCCCTTGCTTGTAAAGCAATATGGATTATTCAGCTGCATATAGTGAAGCTGGATGTTTTGGGTAACCTCTCCGCAGTCCACCTGATAGATATAGACAACAGCTCCGTCGCGGGTAAAGTAGTGGTAGCCAAAACCGTCAGGACCGCCGTCGGTACTCAAATATTCATAGCTAAAGGCTTTGCGCAAGTTTACACTGCCACCATTTAGTTCCACCGTGTAAAGCACATGGGTAATTTCTCCACCACCCTGCCCCCCGCTGAACAAGTATTCCTGAAGAAAGAGCACTGGATTTTTCATGTTCAGAGGATGCTGCAAAGAAAGCCAGCCGCTTGTATCATGGTTTATTTTATAGCATTTGCCCTGTGCATCGTACAAAAGGGATTCAATAACTTTCCAGCCGCCCCTCAGCCCCGCTATTTCATAAGTCAGATAACCGTCAAGTGCTTCATCAACTTTGGATTTTGAAAAGCCGTATTCAGCAAAAGTTATGCCCTTCAATGCCCTCTGCGAATAAAGTGTGTATTTGCCACCATTGCCGTCGCTTACGGAAGAAGCATCAGATTTACTTATGATGTCAATTCCGCGCACATCTTCCTCAATGATATAGCCTGTTTTTTCCTCCTTATACTCAAAGCTGTATATAGGAAAAAGAGTGCCGTCTTTAATTCCGTATTCACCATGATGCACAATTTGAATTTCCGTGCCAGCAGGAATTATTCCAATTACACTAACAAGACTAGCCGCAAGGGGAGGCATATAATACATGCAGTCACGGATTGTTATGGCCTCACCCCTTTTGGGAAGACTTCCAGAATTGTCACCTTGGCAAAGGTTTCCAAGGCAGCATGTGTAGCTTACATCTTTTTGACTGCGCACCTTCTCCCAGTCGCCTTCATTCCTAAGGTAAACCGTACCGCGTTCAGAGGGAAAATATGGAGAGTAGAAAAAACGTTTCTTGCTGCGCTTAAGGTAGGACTTTATGAATTCACCTGCATTGCCCAGGTTCTGTTCATTCTTGCTAAGGTAGCCGCCAAAGACCCAGCCGTTTTTATCGCGGTAGGATTCCTCGCTTTCGTCGCCAAAAGCAACTTTTACCCAGGGGGCTGTAATTCCGTCAATAGTAACCACATCTCCCTTTTTTGCAACAAGAACGTATTCGCCAAAAGAAAGGGTGTCAATTTTCTTTGCGGTCAAGGACGGTTCACTTCTTACGCGGAGTCCGTCGCTTGCAGTAACATACATAACCTCGTACTCATCTTGCGAAAATACAAGAGCACAAGATGCACAAAGCAAAATTATAGCCGCAATTAATTTTTTCATTTTAATTCCTCCTTTTTTACCTGCACGCATAGCCTATGAGTTTGTAGCGGTAATACCACCTTTCTTCGGAATACTTTTCTTTTTTTAGATTCATTTCACGGATGATTAGGGTAAAGCCGTCTTTTTTTATGACAAGCGGCTCCAAGCTGTCTACCTTTCCTTCATACTTTCTGTCTGTGTTCAGCAAGGGAAGAAGTTCACTTCCAAGTTCAATTTTATAATTGTCTCCAAAGCTTACGGTTGGCTTCCAGTCTTTTTCATCATACACATAGTCTGACTCTTCTGTCTTAAAGTAAAAAAGTTCAGAAAAGCCCTGAATGTTTACGCTCCTTTCATCGGGAACATCAAGCGCATAGTAGCAGGCTCCTTGGGAAAAGTTCTCGTCATAACCATCATAGACAGCAAAGCCGAATATTTCGCGGAATTCTTTTTCGTATCTTACAAAGCCCAACTTTTTCTTTTCTGGATCATTCAGTTCAGAAAAGGCGCTCCTGATTGTTTTTTTGTCATCTAGAGAAAGGAAATTTTCTTTGGAAGACGGAATAACCTTGCCATCTTTAAAGAGGTTGTATTTTTTTAGCGTAGAGACAATTCTCTTGTACTGGTTTCGGGAAGCGGAATCTATTATGTTTAGCGGAGTGACGGATGCAAAAATGCAGATGGCTGCAAAAAGCGGATAAATTGCCTGCATGTATTTTCCCTTTTGAATAAGCGGAAGAATGCAGAAGACCACGCTAAAAATAATATAGTAAAGGCTTGCGCAACGGGCCGGAGTAAAACCGTAGGCATGTATGCGTATTACAAAGGCAAGCAACTGGACTGCAATCAGCACGAGGAGGAATATTGCGGCATATTTATAGAAGAAAGATGTAAGTTTGTTTTTGTAGGGCGCAAGTGAAAGGTAGAAAAATAGGAAGAAAAGGCTTGCCCCTGAAACAAATGGATTGATTTTACCGGAAGGAAGGGTTAGCGTTACAAGGCTTTTTATAAGATAGGCATATAGGACAAGGAGAAGGATGCAGTAGAGAGAAAAAAGCACATAAAGCACAATGACCTTGAATGATTTTGGAATGACAATGTCGCTGTCTTTTTTGGTGGCATAGGAAATAAAGATGCAGGGAAGGAAAAAGAAGAATGCCGTGCACCAGATGATTGAATACAGCTCGCCAATGCAATTGCAGATTAGCTGGTCGAATGCAAAAAAGATTACGCTAAAGCCCGCCCCGATGCAGACTGCTATGGTTGAAGAAATCATCAGCGAAAGGAGAATGTTTGCAACAAGCTTTTCCTTGCTTTGTGAAAAGTGAAGCATATAAACGCAAAGGACAAAGAGTGCAAGGAATGTTCCAAAGTAAACAAGATAGAATCTTGGAGAGTCATGAGAAGAAAAAATATAGCCGGGGAAAAATGCCAATATGACGCAGACTGCTTGAGAGGCTATGAAGATGTATTTTTTACTGCTGAACTTTGCAAAAAGAACTTCCTCTAAAAGGCGGGTAAAGACGGAAAGTGCGAATGCCCAGAAGGCACTTTTTGCAAGGGCAAAATATGCACTTTTTGATACGAACCCACAGTTTACAAGATCGTTTGTAAAAAGCATTACAGTGGCAAAGGCACTTAGCACAAAGGCTGCCGGAAAACGCAGCAGGGTGGGTTTTATTGTATTCCATAAAGACGAAAAAAATTTCATGTCTTATTGTAGCAGATTGCAAGTTCTATGGCAAATCGGGAAAGTTGAGTGCGCTTATGTAGCGGGACTGGAAGCCTTGGTCTTCTGCAAGGTTTATGTTTCTTGCCTTTCTTGCAAGGGCAAGCGCCTTTTGCCTAAGACCGGCATCAAACAAAAGCATACAGGCTCCGCTAAGGGCAGCGTTACCAGCATGGACAAGCTTTTTTTCAAGGACGGGGGGAATCATTCCGGTAACAGCGGCATCGTGGGCATTGAGCTTGGTACCAAAGCCACCCGCAAGGTAAAGGGTTGAATTGTCCTGTAAATCCAGCACCGAAAGGCCAGTCTTTTGCACAAGGGCTTCTATTCCGCTAAGGACAGCCGCCTTTGCAAGCTGAAAATTCCTTATGTCCTTTTGGCAGAGGCTTACCCCCTTGCAAAGAGAAACAGAGTCTGTTCCGCGAAGAAGGGTTCCATTCTGGTTTATAATGCCTTTTTTATAGAAGAGAGCTATTGCGCTTAAAAGGCCTGTACCGCAGATGCCCTTTGCATTCCCGCCGCCAATTACGCTGCACAAAAACTTTAATTTGCCACGAGCCTTACCGACAGTTTTTTCTTCTTGAACAAGGCTTACCTTTGCAACAGCCCCTTCACAGGCATTCATTCCCTGCCTTATGCCGTAGCCTTCAAAAGCAGGCCCAGCTGCAGAAGAAGTGCAAAAAAGATTTCCGCTTGGGTCAAGGAGTGCCATCTCGCAGTTGGTTCCAACGTCTGCAAGTATTTTTGCAGCCCCAGTGCCATCTAAAAAACCGCATGCCATCATTGCAGAAATTGTGTCTCCTCCAATAAAGGCACTTTGCGCGGGTGTAAAATAGACAGGACAGTCTGCTCTTAAAAATGAAGAGTTGCCAAAAAAGTCTGACGCGGGCTTTTCTTCGCCAAAAAGATAGTCTGCCCTAAAGGGAAAAGCGGAAAGGCCTTTTACGCTAAGACCTGCTGCAAAACTCTGCATGGCTGTGTTACCGGTAATCACAAGACGCTCAAGGTGTGGCCGGCCACAGCGTTGGGAAGTAAACAAAAATGAAACTTCGCCCAAGAGTTTTTTTACGGCTTTTTCTATCTGCAAAAGGGTTGCTTCCCTTATTTTTTTATAGCCGTCTGCTTCCGTAGCAAAGGAAATGCGGGCAATAACGTCGCTGCCAAATTTCTGCTGAAAGTTTGCTTCTTTATATTCAGCAAGCAGTTCTGCGTTGCAAAGTCTGTAAGCCCTGGCGGCTACGGTGGTAGTCCCTATATCCATGGCAATGCCGGTGTAGAAAGGTGGCAATGAGGGGTCGGCATTTAGCGGGGCAGAAATTCCTTCCGTGCTGATGATAAGATTCTTGTCCGCCCTAAATGTCCCGTCGCCAGGGCAGAGACCGCAGTGGCTGCATGTTTTGCAAAGCATTCCTTCCATGGAAAAATTATAGCATAAAGAGGCAGGCGAAAATAGTGCCTTACAGGCACGGAAATCAATACTGGGCTCCACTACAAGAAAAATCTTTGGTGGCGGGTCCCAGTGACGGAAAAAATCAAGGAATCCTCCCTAAAGGGTCCCTCCTTGCTTTTTTCCTACGTCCCACCACCAAAGATTTTTCTTTTCGTTGCGCCCAAAATTGCCTTCCGACCCGGCACGGTTTAGGGGCTAGCCCCTAAAAACCCCGCATTTGCACACAAGAATTTATTTCTCCTTTTTTACTTTTTGTATTACATGTTGCCGCACTTTATGAAAATTGATTTCCGTGGTGGCAAAGTGGGCTGTTCAGAACGTACTTCGGCACTTCGACCCTTCGGCAAGCTCAGGGAACGCGGGGGTTGGGGTGGAAAGAAAAGAAGCCTAGCCCCGACAGTAAGGGACCGCCGCAGGCGGGTTGCCTTTAGGCAATGGAGGCGGGAGCCGGAACCCTGAATGGCGGGTAGAAATTGCATCCGTGCAATTTCTACCCACAAGTTTCCTTCGGAAACTTGCCCCATTTTTATTGCAAACACCCGACGCGCCGTCCATGGCGCTATCGGTTTGCGAATGGGTAGAAATTGCGCGGAGTCTGACCGGACACGGAGTGCCGGGCACAGTAAAAGTAGGAATGCGCTCCAGAAAAGTAAAAAAAAGTCACTTGTATGTTTATCTTTTACACTAAAAAATTAAAAAAAGCATGAAAATTTTTGCAAAGTGTTATATAATGTAAGCTAGTTAAGGAGACAATGGATTTGGAAGGTAAACCTGGACAATACTATAAAAAAATATTGGACACCCTCTCTACGGCGGTTCTTGTTGCAACCCCAATATACGGTCAGGACGGCTCAATCACCGACTTTTCCATTGACTATACCAACGCAGCCTTTGAAGAACTAACAAAGTCCTACATTCACCCGGGCGACAAACTTTCGGGCTTCCAACACTTGCTTTCCCAAAAATTCCAGTGGAGCGCAGTTGCAGACGAATGCGTAAAAAGCTCCAGCGGAGTGGAAAGTTCCTACTATTCAAACCTTTTGAACTGCTGGATAAGGATTGTCTTTACCGGCATAGAAAAAGAATTCATTACGGTAACGGTTTCAAATATTTCGCGAGACAAGGAAAACGAGATTCAGCTGCGCAACCAGAACCTGCGCCTTGCTACATTGAGCGATGAACTTAGCAAGAGCCAGACGGAGCTAAAGACAAAATTCAGCAACATGAAGAGCCTTAACGAGCAGCTTCAGTACACGGCCTTCCACGATTCGCTAACAAAGATGCAGAACAGGGCATCCTTTAACGCAAGCCTTTTAAGGGCAACAACGGCACAAAAAAGAACCAACGACAAATTTGGCATCTTCCTTTTGAACCTAGACAACATCAAGAACGTAAACGATTCGCTTGGTCACACAGCCGGCGACGAACTAATCCGCTCTGCAGCAGACACCCTGCACCATCTTGAATCCGAAAACGACACGGCCTTCCGTTTTGGCGGGGACGAATTCATCTTCCTCTGCAACCACCTTAATTCCCGCGAAGAAATGCAGGAAAAGGCAGACCAGCTGCTTGCAAGCTTCCGCGAAAAGAACATAAGCATCTCGGCGGGGGCGGCACTCTACCCGGACGACAGCTCCAACAGCGAAGACATGCTAAAGTTTGCAGACATGGCAAAGGCGGAAGTAAAAAAGAACGGCAAGAACAACGTGGCTTTCTTCCAGCAGGTAATGCAGGAAAAATTCATACAAAAGATGAACATAGAAAACAAGCTGTCCAAGGCAATGGCAGACAACATCTTCCAGCTCTACTTCCAGCCCCAGTTTGACATTTCGTCCGGTGCCCTCAGAGGCTTTGAAGCCCTTATCCGCTGGTACGACGAAGACCTTGGTTGGATAAGCCCCGGAAAATTCATTCCGCTTGCAGAAGAGTCGCGGCTTGTAATACCGCTCGGCGACTGGGTTTTGGACACGGCACTAAGCACAATCCGCACTTGGGAAAACGACTACAACTTTGACGGAATTGTAAGCGTAAACGTTTCGCCCATACAATTTAAAAAGGACAACTTTATTGACGAGCTTATAAAAAAGATAAACCGCCACGGAATAGACGTCCGCCACCTGGAAATAGAAATTACGGAAGGAATGCTCATAGACAGCATAGACGAAACCGTTGCAAAGCTAAAAGAAATCCGCAACATGGGAATCGGAATCTCGCTGGACGACTTTGGAACCGGCTACTCAAGCCTGCGCTACCTACAGGTGCTACCGCTAACCACGCTAAAAATTGACCGCTCCTTTATCTCCAACATTGCTGAACAAAACGGCGTGGAAGCAGATATAACGGAAAGCATCGTAAACCTCGTCTCAAAAATGGGCCTTGACACCATAGCAGAAGGCGTGGAAACGGACGCCCAGCTTAACGTCCTTAAAAAATTCAACTGCCACAACGTGCAGGGCTTCTTAAAAGGCAAACCCATGCCCGCCGAAATGTGCTCCCGCATGCTGGCCGGAGACAAAAGTGCAATCCTCACAATGGAAAACAAAACTCCGGAATCGCAATAGCCCATTTTTATTTTGCTCTTAATTTTTTGGACGAACTTTTTTCGGTTCTACCATTTTATTCCTTGGCTAACTCGACCGCCAGCCCCTTTGCGCCACCGCCGTTCCGCCCTTCGCTAACGCTCATACCGCCCTTCGTGCGGTACTATGGGTTGCAAGCAACCCGGGGCTCCATGGCGGCGTAGGTCGCAAAAAAAAATCCCTCCATGGATTTTTTTATGATTGCAGAATCGCTACGCAATTCTGCATGCTGCTAACCCGCCCTCCATGGCTTGATATTTTTTGGCAAGAAAGAGTCATGCAAAATCCCCCTTTGCCTTTTGCCAGATAGTGTGCTAAACTTAATCATATTACAAACAGAGGCTTTCCCTTGAAAAGATATTGCACTAACTGCCAGAAGGAATTTGACTTTACAATTAAAAGCATGCAAGACATGGAATCCCTTGTCTGCCCGGTATGCGGTTCAAAGGTAGACAAAGACAGCCGTGCCCCTGAATACAAAGAAGTCTCCGCAGGCTCAAACAGAACCGCAAACGCAATAGGCAATGCCGTGAGCTGCCTTTTTACCCTGAACTACATGTTCTACATATCAGTTTCCATAGTTGCCGTAGTGGCATATTATTTTAACCTGGACAAGCTGCTCTACACGATGACGGGAATAAGTCTTGGATTGTTCCTTATACAATTCTTTACAGGTTCACATACATTCCGTTCAGGCATTATATTCCTTCCGCTTGGAGCCGCCGCAGGATATTACCTTCTAAAGTCCATACGAGGAGCCTGCTTTGGAATTGCCATAGTCTTTATCCTGCGACACCTAATCCGCGACCTAATAATAAGGCTAGTCATAAAACTCCTGGAACTGGTCGGTGCCTTTGGCAAGTAAGAGTTTCCTTTCTTGCTACAATAATTACAGAAGGCAAGTGCAACAAACAGGGGATACTCCCCTTTATGACTGATTGACTTTCGGCAAAAGAATTCATATAATCGCTTATGGAACGCGAAAAAATTCTTGTTTTAGACTTTGGAAGCCAGTACGCACATCTTATTGCAAAGCGTCTGCGCATGATGGGTTGGTATTCAGAAATTGCTCTGCCATCTATTGAAGTTTCTTCTATTAAAAATACCCGCGGAATTATTTTAAGCGGAGGCCCCGCATCTGTCTACGAAAAAGACATTCCCGAATTCAACAAGGAAATACTCAATCTTGACATTCCTGTTCTTGGTCTTTGCTACGGACACCACATTATGGCGCAAACATACGGCGCAAAGGTTGGCAAGGCGGAAGTTGGCGAATTTGGATTTGCATCTCTGGAAAAAACAGTTGCAGGTTCTACGTCTCCCCTTCTAAAAGGCATTTCTTCTCCAACCCAGGTTTGGATGAGCCACCAGGACGGAGTTCTTGAACTGCCACAGGGCTTTGAGGTAATAGGCACAACAAAGGACTGCCCCTATGCTGCCCTTCAGAACCTTTCAAAAAAGAGATTCAGCCTGCAGTGCCACTGCGAAGTAAAAGACACTCTGGAAGGAAACAAAATATTTGCAAACTTTGCAGAGATTTGCGGAATGCAGAAAAACTGGAGCGAAGACACCGTTCTTAACCACATACTGGAAAGCATCAAAAAAGATGCCGGTCAAAAGAACGTGCTCCTCTTCCTTAGCGGCGGTGTTGACAGCACTGTTGCCTTTGCCCTACTGAATAAGGCGCTCGGTCAGGACAGGGTTCTTGGACTGCACATAGACAACGGCTTTATGCGAAAAAACGAAAGCGCAAACGTTGCTTCTTCATACAAGGCACACGGATTCAACAACTTTATCTGCGAAGACGCAAGCGAAAGCTTCCTTAATGCGGTAAAAGGCCTTACTGACCCGCAGAAAAAGAGAATGGCAGTTGGCGAAAACTTCATTGCAGTGCGAAACAGCGTTCTTGAAAAGCAGCACTTGGACGGCTCCAACTGGATTCTTGCACAGGGAACGCTTTACCCAGACATCATTGAATCCGGCGGAACAAAAAATTCAAAGGTCATAAAGACCCACCACAACCGCGTGGACGGAATTCAAGAGCTTATAGAAAAGGGGCTTGTAATTGAGCCTTTAAAGGATTTGTACAAGGACGAGGTACGCTCAATCGGCAAAAAGCTGGGGCTTGAAGACGAGCTTGTAATGAGGCATCCTTTCCCCGGCCCAGGGCTTAGCATAAACGTGCTTTGCTCAAACGGAAAAATGTCAGAAAGCGACAAGGAAGACTTTGCAAAGGCAGAAAAGGAAATTCAGTCAATCAGCCTGGACGGAATCTTCTGCGAAAACTGCTCAAAAAGCCTTACCAAATATGTGCTTCCCGTCCGCTCTGTTGGAGTTCAGGGAGACTTTAGGACTTACCGCTTCCCATCCGTGCTTGACTTTGGTGATGAAGGAAATGGCTTCTGCCACCTGCCAAAAAAGTGGGAAAAACTTGAAAAAGCATCCGGTTCAATTACAAACTCTTCAAATTTTATAAACCGCTGCATAATAAAGCTCTACCAGAACCCAGCATTAAAGACACAAGACCTTACCCTGCAGGAAGGATACTGCGACCGCCGCCGCCTTGACCAGACAAGAGAAGCAGACAACATAGTGCTTACTGCCCTGCACAAAAGCGGCTGGTATTCAAAGATATTCCAGCACCTTACGGTAAACCTGCCCTACGCTTCTTCTGCGGAACGCTGTTCATTCGTACTGCGCCCCCTCTGCTCCGAAGACGTTATGACGGCCCGCTTTGCCCAGCTGCCGCAGGAAGACCTTATGCAGATTGTTCGTGACATTGCAGCCCTGCCCTACACGGACGCAATCTTCTTTGACCTTAGCAACAAGCCCCCGGCAACATTTGGTTGGGAATAACTAAGTACTTGTTTCCAATGCCATTAACTTTACGTCATTCTGAGCTTGACTCAGAATCTCAAATCAAGATATTGACGAGAGATGCCGAATCCACATTCGTAGCAAGTGCGTGCGAATGTGGCGTAGCAGTTCGGCATGACAGTTCGTTATGTTAATGGCATTGGTACTTGTTTCCATAAATGGTTCTACCTAACTGTCACTTGCCAGAAGAAGCGTCTTTGTTTTTAAATGGAGATGCTACAATTCCGTAAAAAGCGCCAAGAATGCAAAAAGCAAACGCCAGCATTATTGCTGCACTCACGATAAGAACAATAAGCCAAAGCAAAGAGAATGAAAAACTGCCTGTTTTAAACTCCTTGCCGTCTTGGCTAAAGACCTTGAAAGATTTTTTGTTGCCAGGGCTTTGGAAGCTAAACAACCATGAGCTTGTAGTAAAGTTATGCTTTTCACCGTCAAGTAAAAACTCCCAGGTAAGGTAATAATCTACGCTAAGCTTGTGCTTTTTATATTCTCTATACTGAAAGTCGTCACTATTTTTTACTGTTGCATAATTCACTCCAGCTTCTTTGCATTTTTTCCTGTCAGCATACCAGTAGTCGGTCACCTTCTTGTCTTTTTTAATCAGAGTGGCTTCTACATTGTACTTGTAAGGGGCATCTTTTTGCTGAAACATTTGAGAAAGTGCAAGTTTCCCCAAAAAGTAAGGGATAAGGGCAAATAGCGCAAGCATTACAACTCGCACAATGCACATCCCTGCTCCGCCTTTCCCCATTTCCAGGAAACAAGACTTTAAAAAGGGTCCTTCATCTTTGGCTTCTGTATTCACCACCTGCTGTTCATTTTCCATTGCTGTACTCCTAATGGATAAGATTATAACGCAAGATTTTCCAGCCGTCAAAAAATGTCTGCACACAGAAATAGATTTTTACGATAATTAACCGTCACTTGCCAGGAGAAGCGTTTTTATTTTTAGATAGAGATTTTACAATGCCGTAAATACAGCCAGCCACACCAATTGCCAAAAAGAGCATTACTGCGGCACATAAGATTATAACAACAAGGCAAAACAAAGAAAGAGAAGCACCGCCTTTCTTAAACTCCTTGCCATCTTCACTAAAAACTTGGAAATATTTTTTACTGCCAATGCGGCGGAAGGAAACCAGCCATGAAGTTGTAGTAAGACGATGCTTTTCACCGTCAATGGAATACTCCCAGGTAAGGTAATAATCTATGCTGAATTTGTGTTTTTTATATTCACTGTAACTAGCACCACTACTATTTTCTACTATTGCATAATTCACTCCTGCATCCATGCATTTTTTCTTGTCAGCATACCATTCGTCTGTCACTTTCTTGGTTTTATCAATCAGAGTGGCCTCCACCTTGTACTTGTAGGGGGCATCTTTGTAGCGAAAGAGATCAGAAAATGCAAGCCACCCCAAGCCATAGGGGATAAGACCAAACAACACACACAATACAATTCGCGCAATGCATACCCCTATTCCGCCTTTCCCCATGTCGAGGAAGAAAGACTCTCCATCTATAGCTTCAGCATTTGCCGCTGGCTGTTCATTTTTCATTGCTGTACTCCTAATACATAAGATTATAACGCAAGATTTTCCAGCCGTCAAAAAATGTCCAAAGAAAATACTAGCTAACCAGAGCCTGTGTCATTACCGGGTTCCCTTCGACAAGCTCAGGGAACGTAATTCTTACTTGCCAAACAGTATCGAGCCATGGATGGTGGGTTAGCAGCATGCAGAAGTGCGAAGCGATTCTGCAATCCCAAGAAAAATTCATGGAGGGATTTTTCTTGGGCAGGCTCAGGGAACGTAATTCTTATAATCAGCATTTCACTGAACCTTGAATTTTATATTTGCGTGTGCTACAGTGGGGGCATGAAAGTCGCAATATTTTTAGGTTCAAAATCAGACTCGGAAACTATGAAAAAGGCAGCCACAGTTCTTAAGGAATTTGGCGTTGAATACAAGGCCTTTGTTATTTCTGCCCACCGCGCAGGAGACCTTCTTGTAAAAACCGTTAAGCAGGTGGAAGCAGACGGTGCGGAAGTTATAATTGCAGGAGCAGGACTTAGCGCAGCCCTTCCTGGTGTAATTGCAAGCCGCACTACACTTCCTGTTGTTGGAGTTCCGCTTGAATGTGTTACGCCGGGAATGAGCAACGGACTTGCAGGAGTGGATTCACTTCTTAGCATAGTGCAGATGCCACCGCAGATTCCTGTTGCAACAGTCGGAATAAACAGCGCAAAAAATGCCGCTTACCTTGCCCTGCAAATTCTTTCTATTAAATATCCGGAAATAAAAGAGAAGCTTATTGCTTTCCGTGCAAAGCTAACAGCCGATGCAGAAAGTGCAGCTTCACAGGGATTTGACTTTTAGACAGTTAGCAAGGGTGACAAGGCTTTTGCAAACAAAACCTACCCCCGATTGTAAGGGCGCGGAACGCGTTGCCGTCAGGCAATGGAGTGGGCAGGGACCCACGGAACCCTGAAAAGCGGGTTAGCAAATCAACGCACCCCGCAGCAAGCTATGGGGTATGAGTTCCTCATAAAACGAATCCCCCTGTATCAAAACATCCTTACGCGAACCAACGAGGTGTGCGTTGTTCTTAAAAGGTATTGCAGTCAGGGTTGAATACCCTTATTCCGCCCCAAGGGG
>Ga0256404_1004264_pt1 | contig 27328 bp, 29 predicted proteins | sample RumenRJG_01DNA_FD_185990 | JGI IMG/M metagenome (GOLD analysis project Ga0256404, IMG submission 185990) | Bovine rumen microbial communities from Lethbridge, Alberta, Canada - RJG_01 | ecosystem: Host-associated > Mammals > Digestive system > Stomach > Rumen | place: Canada: Alberta | collected...
GGTAGTTAATCAATGATACAGTTGTTTTTGTATGTTTATATTCATTCTTCATGAATATATAGTAGCACATCTGTAGATATTAATCAAAATATTATCTACAGAAAGTAAAGAAGTGGGCTAGCATCCTGACGGTTGAAACCGTGGGTTTTCTCGCCCACATGGGTTATAAGAAAAAGCACTCATCTCAAGTGCTTTAACGATATCTTTTGTTGACTTCAAGAAAGGTCGCTTTGCCTTCAATATAATCACGAAAGACACTCATGATATCCTGTCCTCGATATATTGCACATAATCCACAATTATCACAATCACCAATGCAATGAAAAGTCTCCTTAATATAGGATTCTCTTTCCTGGGGCGTTGATTCATGTATGTCCGGTGGCATCATTTTAAAGCATCCCTTACAATATCTGCATGATCAAAGGCAAGATCATCGAATGTCATTGCTATATCACCATGTGTAAGTGTTTCACCACTGATCTTAAACCAGCAGGCAGCACTTGCATCATCTCCTGCCTTAACATCCGCCTTTTTAATGAAGGCTTTATATGCAGCTGAAACAACCCAGCCACGAGGATCACGATTTGGCTTTGAATAAACGCCAACAAGTTTTTCCTTCACGCCTTCAAGTCCTGTTTCTTCAAAGAGTTCTCTTGCTGCCGTTTCTTCAAGCGGTTCGTTCTTGTTCGCAAAGCCCCCTGGTAATGCCCACTTGCCAAGGAAAGGATGGTTTCCTCTTTTGACAAGCAGAATTTCATGTGTATCGCTCAAGATGACATTATCAGCAGTTAATGAAGGCTTTGGATACTTGGAATCATCATATTGCTTAAGATATTCTTCTTCACTAAGTCCATTCTTATCAAGCATTTTCATCACTTCTTTCTTCATCAATAGCTTCTCCCTCAACAACCTGCTCGCTACTTTGATCCAAGCCTTGTTCATGATTATAAATACGCATAAAGAAGATTGCGACACCGATATGATATTCTGCAGAAAAGAAATATGCCTGGATGAATGCTGTCGCAATAACCGCAAGCAATGCACTAATTGGTCCTAAGAAGCCTAATGCACTGCCAATAATGCCATCTACTAGTGCTGAAAGGATGAGCCAAGGCAGGTAGGAAAGAAAAAGCTTAATTAGTGACCAGACATGGCCATGAATCATGCGATAGCTATCTTTGATGGCTGCCATTTTTCTTTCACCCTTAGTTTCTATGACATAACCTGTAAAAGACAAAGTTATGGTGATATAAAAGGCATAAAGGAGAACGGCTAGAATGAGAATGGCATAAAGGACGATTGTTCCTGTCGCAAGAGTATCGAGTGAGACACTTGTCATCGCAGCAATACTAAAACCCATGCTTAAAGATAAAACAACCACTAATACAACTGCTGGTAAGAATTCACATAGACCAACCAGGAAATAAGTTGGAAAGAGTTCTTTAAAACGTCTAAGTCCAGTCATACTGTCTTCTCTAACAACAACCTGATTTTCCTGTCCTGTCACCATCTTCAATGAAGCAACAACAAGGCCATGAGGCATTGTCAACAAGAGTATGCGTAATAAGAAATCAAGAATTGAAGCATTCGTATCTTCAAATAATGCTGGTAAAGATGTCATAATGGCAATAATAGTTGCCGTATAAATCATATTTTTACGATTCTTATCTAAAAAATAATGTGCTTCATTCTTAATCGAATGATAATCTAAATTCAACATAATAAGTATTCCCCCTTGCTTCTATTCTATCATAACCTTCTCCCTCAATAAAACTATTAGGCAATCATTTTTGCTACATCATCAAATACTTTATTCATATCGCTATGATTATCAACAACTTGATCATCTTCACGTATTAATAATTCATGATAATAGGCATGCTTTGTGTGTAAATAAGTAGAATCAATATTGTTGCAGATAATGGCACAATAATATGGTCCTGCATGCATATTTGCATTCTTATAGTTCATCTGATAGACGGCAATAAGTCGATGTTGCCTATCATCATACCACAAAGAATCACGAATAAATGAATAGTTATATCCTGCTTGAGAAGGATATTGTTTTAAGAGCGATAAGTCTGCATGAGATACAAACTGATCAATGATATTTTGTGGTAGATCTCGATAGCTATAAGTTGTTATAAGTTGATGAACACGAACATGTTTGACTGTATGATGAACAAAGAGGTGTTCTCTTTTGGCGAGTTGATGATCGTAGTGAATTTGAATTGTGACAAGATCACCATTGCTTAAGAGATGTTCATCATAGCTATAGGTCAGAGTTTTAGCGAACGCCGGATAAGCTTTCGATAATGCTGGATGGGTGATTGAAGCAATTTGTCCTGCCCCATTTTGACCAGAAAAGTGCACCATCAGATTCTCTGATAAATGAATACCAATATGTTTTTCTAAATGGAAACAGCCTCCTATCATTATCGCTACAACAATCGCTATAAGATAATCAATCTTCAACAAGGTTAAGCATAGCTTTGTCAGTAATTGACGCATAGATATACTAAAAGCAAGCAAGATAAGAAAAGCAGTCAGGTAGATGTATGGCATATAAAGCATTATATGTCTTCTTGCCTGATTGCTTATCTCTCCACGGATAATAGCCTGAAATTTCTCATAGTTCACTGCCACCATCAAAAGCATGAAAAGACAAATCAATAACACAATCATATGCAGATATCCTGGCATTGTTTGTTTCCGTTTGAAAAATAGATAGATGGCATGACCTACTTGTCCTAATAATGAAATCGTCAGTAAACTAAAGGTGAGTGTAATATAAAAGAAAGTTGTTTGCAGATGCACAAGCGCATAACTTGCCATCAGCTTTGAAACAAGGTATATGAGAAGGGCTATGATCAGCAGGTGGAGAAAATCAATAATATAATCTTTATTCTTTTCCATTCCAGCAATATGTGCATAGCTTGTTGGCATCAAGTCCTGTTGCTTCAAGAAGGTCATCGAGTCGATTATAGCGAAGGGTTGTAAAGTGTTGCTGCTTTTTAATCATATCCACCATTTTCAAATAACGTGAGGAATCTGGGTTGCAGTAATCATAGAGGATATCAAGACTTACATTCTCACCCTCTTCTTGTTGAATCATCCTTCTGGCAATTAATTCCATCTCGCTATTGCTTCTTGAGAAATTGAGATATTTACAGCCAAACATAATTGGCGGACAGGCAGGACGAACATGAACTTCTTTCGCTCCACTAGAATATAAGAATTCAACCGTTTCTCTTAGCTGTGTTCCTCTGACGATTGAGTCGTCGATCAGTAAGAGGCGCTTATGTTCAATAAGCTCATGTACAGGGATAAGTTTCATCTTTGCAATCATGTCACGCTTTGATTGAATGGTTGGCATGAAAGAACGTGGCCATGTTGGTGTATATTTGATAAATGGTCTTGAAAATGGCACATTTGAAGCATTCGCATAGCCAATAGCATGTGCTGTACCACTATCAGGTACACCCGCAACTGTATCGATTTCAACTGGTTCTTCACGATCACGCAAAGCTAGCTTTTCCCCGCAGCGATAGCGCATTTCTTCAACCGATACGCCTTCATAACGACTTGCTGGATAACCATAATAAACCCATAGGAATGTACAAATGCGCATCTTGTCACCAGGAGCCACAAGCGTCTTGACGCCATCTTGTGTCATGATTGCAATTTCACCTGGCCCCAATTCCTTATAATCCTGATAACCTAAGTTCAGATAGGCAAATGCTTCAAAAGAAGCACAATAGCCATCATCCTTTTTTCCAACAACCAATGGTGTACGACCATATTTGTCTCTTGATAAATATATGCCGGCATGCGTCAGCAACAAGATTGTCATTGATCCATCAATCATCTTCTGGGCATACTGCAATCCCTCAATTAAATTATCACGCGAATTAATCAAAGCGGCGACAATTTCCACCGTATTGATTTCCGAACCACTCTGTGCAAGAAAATGCATATGGCTATGCTTTAAAAGCCGGTTAAGCAGTTCCTCCATATTATTAATCTTACCAACACAGCTAATCGCATATGTCCCATGATGAGAACGGACAATCAAAGGCTGAGGATCATAGTCTGAAATACAGCCAATTCCAAGATACCCTTTCATGTCATTAATTTCTGCTGAGAACTTTGTCCTGAATGGGGAGTTCTCGATATTATGTATGGAACGCGTAAAACCAGCCTCTTCACTATAAACAGCCAAACCCGCTCTTCTCGTTCCTAAATGAGAATGATAATCCGTACCAAAAAACAAATCAAAAACACAATCATTTTGGCTTGCCGCCGCAAAAAATCCACCCATAAGAAAATCTCTCCTCCTCTTTAATTAATATTATATCCATTCACATTTCTATCGCCATAAAAATATCATAACGCTTACAAAAAAATATTGGTTCCTTCCATTAGCTTGTGATTTTTTTATTAAATTAAAATAAAGAGTTTGTTTTTATAGGCGGTAATGATATAATAATATGGCACTGATTTTTCAGTGTCTTGGATTGTATGAACAATAATACAATTTATGTATTGAGGGAGCATTGTTCATATGTTGTTCTATAAAATTTATTGGAGGAAGTTATGGAAAACGTTAAGAAAATAACGTGGTATAACCTGGCTTTTATGGCATTCTCAACTGTTTGGGGTTTTGGTAATGTCTTAAATGGCTTTGTATACTTTAATGGTATTCAGGTTATCTTCAGCTGGATTCTTATGTTTGCCCTCTATTTCGTGCCTTATGCACTTATGGTTGGTGAACTTGGTTCCGCTTTTAAAGACGCTGGCGGAGGTGTCAGCAGCTGGATTCATGAAACAATGGGTCCAAAATTAGCCTATTATGCAGGTTTTACATACTGGGCTTGTCACATTACTTACATTTCATCAAAAGGTACTGGTGGATTGAAGGCATTGAGCTGGGTTATCTTTAGAGATGGTAACATCTTGAATAAGCTTGGTACGCTTAATACACAGCTTATTACTTTAGCCTTGTTCTTATTCTTCTGCTTTGTTGCCTCTAGAGGTTTAACACCTTTAAAAGGTCTTACAAGAATTGCAGGTACTTCAATGTTTGTAATGTCCTTACTCTATATTGTCATGATGTTTGCAGCTCCTGCCATTAACCCTCATGCACATTATGTATCAATGGACTTTACAATGAAGAACTTAATTCCACAGTTTGATACCAAGTACTTTACTTCACTTTCAATCCTTGTCTTTGCGGTAGGTGGATGTGAAAAGATCTCACCATATGTTAACCAGGTTGAGGATAGTGAAAAAGGTTTCCCTAAAGGTATGATTTCCCTTGCCATCATGGTTATGGTTTGTGCGATCTTAGGTACGATTGCAATGGGAATGATGTTTGATCCAAAAGTGATCAACGCTTCAAAGGCAAGCTTCGATGCTTATAATGCCAATGGTTCATATTGGGCATTCCAGAGGCTTGGTCAGTACTACCATATGGGTGATGCCTTGATGATTATCTATGCTTTATGTAATGTTGTCGGACAGTTCTCTACACTTGTACTATCAATTGATGCACCACTTAGAATGTTACTTGAAAATGAACATGCTAAGGAATTCATTCCAAAAGGCTTATTCAAGAAAAACAAATATGGTGCTTACATTAATGGTATCTGGTTAGTCGTTGCACTATCTGGTTCATTAATCCTTGTTCAGGCATTCGTTCCAAGTGCTGACGCTGTCTTGATGCAGCTGACAAAGATCAACTCTGTTGCCATGACTTTGCGTTACTTATGGGTATTTGCAGCTTATATCGCTTTACGCTCAGCTACAAATTATGCTAAATTTAATCCAAGCTACAGAGCCTTCAAGAATCAGTTTGTTGCAAGATTCTTTGGTATCTGGTGTTTCGCTGTTACCGCAGCTTGTGATATCTTAGGTATGATTGATAGCGATATATTCACAATGGTGCTCAAGATTTCTGTACCATTAATTCTATTCCTATTAGGTTTAATCCTGCCAGTTATCGCAAAAAGACAAAAAGCTGCAGCTTAGCACACACATGATCCCAGAGGCAACTCTGGGATATTTATTTAAGGAGGATTTTATATGGATTTCAAGAAAGTTTCAGAAGATTTATTATCATTTGTACAACAGTCCCCTACTGCTTTTCATGCCGTTAATAATATAGCTGAAAGATTAAAACAAGATGGCTTTGTACAATTATTAGAAGGTGATCATTGGGATATTGAAAAAGGCAAAAAATACTTCACAACAAGAAATGATTCATCCATCATTGCCTTTAAAGTTGGTAACAACCTTGAACATTACTCATTCAACATTGCTACAGCTCATTCCGATAGCCCTACTTATAAACTCAAAGAAAATACAGAACTACAAGTTGTGAAGAACCACTATATGCAGCTTAATACTGAAGGATATGGTGGAATGATTGATAATACTTGGTTTGATCGACCTTTATCAATTGCTGGTCGCGTATTGGTTAAAGAAGGCGACAGCTTTGTTTCTAAGTTATTCTCTATCGATCGTGATTTAGTCATGATTCCTAATGTCGCTATTCATATGAATAGAAAAGTCAATGATGGATATAGCTATAATAAGCAGGTAGACTTATTACCATTATTTGGTGGTGCAGATTGTCAGAGTGGCGATTTCATGAAGCTTGTTGCCAAAGAATTAGGTGTTGATGTGAATGACATCTATGGCCACGATCTCTTCCTCTATAACCGCCAGAGTCCAAGTATCTGGGGTGCTCATGAAGAGTTTATCTCATCCGGTCACCTTGATGACTTACAATGTGCTTATAGCGCCATGTCTGCTTTATTAAATGGATACAATGACCAATCTATTGATGTCATGGCTATTTTCGATAATGAAGAAGTGGGCAGTGGAACGAAGCAGGGCGCTGATTCAACATTCCTCTATGATACATTGACTAGAGTTAATGCTGCCTTAGGTATGAGCAATGAAGACTACTTAAGAGCTGTTGCTTCAAGCTTTATGCTTTCAGCCGATAATGCACATGCCGTACATCCAAACCATCCAGAATATACTGATGTCAATAACTGTGTTTATATGAATGAAGGTGTTGTTGTAAAAACACATGCTGGACAGAAATATTGTTCTGATGCCGTCTCATCAGCAATCTTCAAAGGCTATGCTAAAAATGCCAATGTCCCACTCCAGTACTTTGCAAATCGTTCAGATAAAGCCGGAGGTTCAACTCTTGGCAACATTTCCCAAGCTCATGTCTCATTGAATTCTGTTGATATTGGACTTCCTCAGCTAGCAATGCATTCATCATATGAAACAGCTGGTATTAAAGATACAAAGTATATGATTGATGTTATGACTGAATTCTACAATAGCCATGTAGAAGCAAATGGTCCTCATAGCTTAAAAGTCACAAAATAAATTATCCCTTAACATCTTGCTCTATCAAATAGAGTCATGAACGTTTAAAGAAAGGATTCCCCTATGAACACAAAAGATCCCCTTTATATCTCAACAATGGATAAAGCCAAGAAACTTGATCATGATAAATTTGAGATATATATGACCATCCAGCAATATGTTCTTGCTCATTGTGAGGATAGTTTAAAAGCTAATATGATGCTCTCCCATGCCATCGATGAACTCAAAGAGCACAATATCGCCCCTTCAAATCTTAAGACATATTACCGTCATCTTGAAAAAGATTTTCCAATCAAGAAAGAGATGAAGGAAGAGCTCAGCCGCTCACAAAACAATATGTCCGTATCATTGATCTGGTGTACAATGAGCAGTTTTATTGTATTGATGTTTATCAAGGAAGCTGTGATGAATCACTATATGATTCATCTATATGTTGATAGCGCTATTGCGATTGTCGCCTTCTATATTATGCTTCATCAGCTCCATATCGAGCTAAACATTCTTAATATGAATAAAATAACAAAACGGCCACTTGTCGTCATGGTTGTTGCAATTGTTGCAGGAATGATAGTAAATATTGTTGCTGGCTTATCAAGCGGGGCAATAGCTAAGTTTGATTTTTCTTTTCTTATTCTTGTTGTTGGGATGTTTACAAGTCGATCTATTTTCATTAAGCAAACTAAGGGTTTGTCCCGTAATAACTAAATAATTTGAGGTCTGCTAAGCAGATCTCTTTTTTTACCCTCGATTCTATGAGTGATAGTGTACTTCTGCAATATACAGGCATAAAAAAACACCAGCCGAGCTGATGTCCCTTGTGCATTAGAAAGAAATTGCGTCGTCGTTCTTGATTTCCTTGCCTGCTTTGTCAGTAGCAACGTAATAAACTGCATTTTCAGCAGGTTTAAAGTAAATATCAAGAGTATCTAATTTATTAAGTACTACTTCTTTAGCTTTTAAGTCTTCCTTAACAGCTTTTTCGATATCTTTGACATCTACACCGTTAGTACCAAACTGTACCTGAATCTTTGTTTTCATAAGTTTCTCCTCCTTATGTGTTATAGTATAGTGAATTCATTTGGATATATCAAGCATTTTTCCATTGGCATAATACCAATAAAAAAGGATTTTCCAAATCATATGTCTCCTCCAAGCATATCAAATGGAAAACCCAACGCCCCAATAAAGCATTAGTTCCCCACCACAAGAACTAACACCCGTAAGAATCCTCACTCCAGTAAAAGAAAAGCAATATTATTATGGATGCTTTCTATTCCTGGGAACTCTTACATAGTTATTTTATCATAAATCATTAAAAATGTAAAAGATTAGCAACAAATTAACGATATTTCACTAGTTTTTTGTTATTATTACTTAATTTTCAGTAACCGATGAATAAATTAGTGATACATTTGTCTTTTTTATCAGATAAATTATCATAACAAGTGCAACATATGAAAAGTTCATAGGAATTATCTATGCTACTATGTGAGTGACCAAAAAAACATAGAATGGAGATAAGCCTATGAACTATAACCATATTAACATAAATGAGCGTTCCTGTATCTATCAATTTCTCAGTCTGGGCATGAGTATACGTGGGATTGCAAAGGCGCTTCATAGAAGCTCTCGGAAAGCTTCCATCGGAACTGGTAAAAACGATAACCTTCGACAGAGGAAAAGAATTCGCGGAGTATGAAAAGATCGAAGCAGCATTAGGATGCAAAACCTATTTCTGTGATCCTTACTGTGCCTGGCAAAAAGGAACCAATGAGAATACGAACGGATTACTGCGGGAGTTTTATCCTAAAGGAATGGATCTATTTGAAGTGGACCCGGAGGAACTGAAAAAGAATCTGAATTTACTGAATAACAGGCCACGTAAATGCATAAAATATAAAACACCTAAAGAAGAATTACTGGGTAACTTCCTAGGTGTTGCACTTAATTTGACAAATCATCATCAATAAAAAACTGAAATCTTCATGATTTCAGTTTCTTAGCCAATTATTCTGTATAAGGTACAACAGCACCTTTGAATGTATCATTGATATATTTCTGAACCTTAGCTGACTTTAATGCTTTTACTAATGCTTTTGTCTTGGCAGTCTTTTCATTGCCTTTCTTAACAGCGATGATGTTCGCATATGTACTTGCTGCAGTTGAGTCAGACTTTTCAAATGCGATTGCATCTTTCTTAACATCAAGACCAGCATCCAATGCATAGTTACCATTCAATACGACTAATGCTACATCTGGTCTAGCTCTTGAAACCTGTGCTGCTTCAAGTTCTTTGAACTTAAGATTTTTTGGATTAGAAGTAATATCTTTAACTGTTGCTTTGATATCTTTATTATCCTTTAAAGTGATGACACCATTATCAGCTAAAAGTAATAATGCTCTTGCTTCGTTTGTAGCATCATTAGGTACGGCAATTTCATCACCATCTTTTAAGTCATTGAGTGATTTCTTCGTGCCAGCATAAATACCAAATGGTTCATAATGAATCTTACCTACAGAAACAAGCTTTGTATTCTTTTCTTTATTAAAGTTATCAAGATATGGTGTATGCTGGAAGTAGTTGGCATCATACTTGCCTTCATCGACAACAATATTAGGCTGTACGTAATCTGTAAATTCCTTCACCTTTAAAGTATAGCCATCTTTCTTTAATTCTTCACCAGCTACCTTTAAGATCTGCGCATGTGGTGTTGGTGATGCAGCAACTGTAATCGTCTTGTCATCACTCTTTGATGATCCACATCCTGCTAATAATAATGCGAGTGTTGCTGTTCCTACTAATTTAAATAAATGTCTTGTTTTCATAATTTCTGTCCCCTTTTTAAATGAATATATGTTTCTTTATAAATGTTTATTTTGATCAAGCCCCCAACGGGCATTCGCATTCGTTTCATATATTCACCCCCTCGTAATTCCCTACCTCTTAGGTATGCTTATATGATAATCATTTTCTTTTTAAAGTCAACGCAAATAATTTGTCTATAGACATAGTTTATATAATTTTATCCCATTATATCAATGCTTTTTACTTATTTACCCTCTTTTCTATATATAACTATAGCCTATGCCTATAGCCTAAACTTTATCCCTATATTTCTCTTTATTTTTGATTATGATATAATGTCCCTTACGAGGTGATCGCATGAAAATAAAAAAAGAAATATTGGAAAAAAGATGGGTTCAAATCGCCTTAGGCCTTTCTGCTGCCTTGCTGTTCTACCTATGTATCAGTCATATTCATTTATTATTTGTTGGACTTGGTAAACTCTTTAAATTTCTTTCCCCTGTGCTAATTGGGCTTGTTATTGCTTATCTGATTGATCCGCTTGTACAGGCCTTTGAAGAGAAAGTCTACAAGAACTTGAATATCAAGCATAAACATGTCCTGGCTGTGGTGACAGCGATTGTGATTGTGATTATTGCCTTCATCATCTTACTTGTTGCACTTGTACCACCGATTATTGAAAGCATAATCAACCTGGTCAATAACTTCTCAAATTACAGTTATACTTTGCAGCATTCATTAAAGGAATTAACGCAGTTTGCGAAGCAGAATAATATTGATATCAGTGGTCTTACACATGCTTCTGGTAACATCTTGCAATCGATCAGCTCACTCTTGCCAGAGAATTTCAATGGCATTGGAGATATTGTCAAGAATGCGATTAATTTAGGTATCGGCTTTATTAACTTTATCATTTCCTTCATTATAGCCATTTACTTCTTAGTGGATGCCAAGCATTTACAGCACGGTCTAGGACGCTTATTAAGAGCTATTCTAGGCAAGCAGCGCTACCAGATAGGACGTGCATTCTGGGTACGTTGCAATCGCATCTTGATTAAGTTTGTGATTACTGACTTGCTTGATGGGTTATTAATTGGTGTTGCAAACTTCATCTTCATGAGCATTATGCGTATGCCATTTGTAGCCCTGGTTTCTGTTGTTGTCGGTGTAACAAATCTTGCTCCAACTTTTGGTCCATTTGTCGGCGGATTTATTGGGGCATTCTTGCTTGTATTGATCAATCCACTTGATGCATTATGGTTCATTATTATCACTCTTTTCTTACAGCTGTGTGATGGTTATGTCATTAAGCCAAAGCTCTTTGGTGGAGCCTTTGATGTTCCTTCAGTCTGGATTTTAGTATTTATTGTGGTTGGTGGACGTATGTTTGGCGTTATTGGCATCTTGCTTGCTATTCCAGTTGCCGCTATCGTCACATTCGTTTATCGCGAAAGCTTCCTGCCATATTTAGAAAGAAGACAACTGAAAAAAGAAAGCATGAATGTTTAGTTAATATGATCTCCTAAAGATAGACAGTACAAATACACAAAATGTACTGCTCTGCTTTTAGGGGATTTTATTATGGAACAAAAAACTAAATACATATGACTAAAAAAATGAAAGCTGTATGAGATTATCAATCAGTAGCTGATCAAGCATTTAAATTAGATACAAGGAAACATGGTGACGATAGAACATGTCTATGGTCAAATCTCTATAAAGCTAATGGGCCAGACGCTCTCAATCCTAAAGAAAGAAATTCATCTTACTCAAAAGCATTTAAAGAGCAGTGTACAAAATGGGGTTTCACAAAACGTCCTTACAACAGAATACAATATTTCCAGTAAATCAGTCATCATTCAATAAATCAAGCAGTATAATAACGATAGAGCACAGAGAAATTATCTCAATATGGCAGAAAGAAAGAAAACAACGAAAGAAGAACGCATGGAAATCGTTTAGTACTGTATCGATCATGATCGCAATTATAAAGAAACAGCCGCAAAATATAGCTGCAGCTATTCTCAGGTCTATTCATGGGTACGCAAATATGACAGACAGGGAACAGATGGCCTGAATGACAACCGCGGACATCGCAAGGCAGAGGAAGACCTTACTGACATGGAAAGACTAGAAAGAGAAAACAGGCGACTGAAGGAAGAACTGAGACGAAAAGAAATAGAGGTCATATTCTAAAAAAAACTCAGCGAATTAGGGAGGGGTCGATAGAGAATGTACCGAAGATTGCTCAGCCAGCACTGCAGCATAAGATAAAGATATGGATTTATGAATCAATTCAAACAACAAGCAATGATGAACGAGTAACTAGGTCGATTAGCTGGCATATCCAGGACATCCTATTATAAATGGATCCGTTGGTGAATATCGACGATGCAAAGATCCGCATACAGGCATTGCCGATATAAGATATTATCCTTCTAAGCATTTTATAAGCAAGGGGAAAGTAAATGCTTAAAGACATATAATAATCCGACCATCCTCGCCACTTTAGATGCTGAGATATTCGAGAATGACTTATTTGAAGCATTTTTCTCTTAGCATGATTTTGCTTTCTCATTCATCTATATCATCTTCCCTATCCTATTAAAAAAGACCACATTTGTGGTCTTTAAAACTATTGATTTAATGGATGTGGTCCAGCATTTTTAATTTCATCTGACATATGAGGATATTTCGCATTGAAATTATCTTCAAACATTTTTGCGAGCTTATCAGCCTGTTTATCATAGGCAAGACGATCTGACCATGTTGAACGTGGATTCATGATATGATGAGGCACTTCAGGACATTCTTGTGGTACAAGAAGGTTGAAACGCTTGTCATGACGCATCCGTGCTTTTTCAATATCACCATTAAGTGCACTTGTCACCATTGCTCGTGTATACTGCAAGCTCATACGATGACCAACACCATATGGACCTCCTGTCCAGCCCGTGTTAATCAAATAAACACGAACATGCTGCTTTTTAATCTTTTCACCTAGCATTCTTGCATAAACATCTGGTGATAAAGGCATAAATGGTTCACCAAATAATGTTGAGAATGTTGGCTGTGGTTCTGTAATGCCGCGCTCAGTACCGGCAACTTTGCTTGTAAAGCCAGTTACAAAGTGATACATGGCACTGTTTTTATCTAGTTTAGAAATTGGTGGCAAAACACCAAAAGCATCAGCTGTTAAGAAGATGACAACATCAGGTGAGATACCAACTGATGGAATAATGGCATTATCAATATATTCAAGTGGATAAGCAACACGTGTATTCAATGTCAATGTCCCATCAAAGTAATCAGGAATACGTGTAACTGGATCAATCACCACATTCTCTACTTCGCTACCAAACTTAATAGCGTTATAAATATATGGTTCTCCATCCTGTGTTAGGTTAATACATTTTGCATAGCATCCACCTTCAAAGTTAAAGATATGATTATCACTCCAGCCATGTTCATCATCACCGATTAATAATCTATTCGGATCTGCTGAAAGCGTTGTTTTACCTGTGCCAGATAAACCAAAGAATACAGCTGTTCCTCTTGTTTCTGGATTCATATTGGCAGAACAATGCATTGGTAATACATTTTCTTCAATAGGCATCACATAGTTCATAACTGTAAAGACTGACTTCTTGATTTCACCACTATATTCAGTACCAGCAATCAATACCATATGATCACTGAAATTTACAACAATCGCTGCTTCAGAGTGCGTATTATCACGCTCAGGAACACAACGGAAACCTGGCGCTACGAGGATTGTGAAATCCTGTTCACCATAATCAGCAAGTTCTTCTTCGCTAGGACGTATCAGTAATTGATGAATAAAGAGGTTCTGACAAGCACGTTCATTGACCACCATAAACTTTCTTGTATACTTCTGATCAGCTCCGGCTAAGCCCTGGAAAACATAAAGCTCCTTATCGCCTAGATAAGTCATAATTTTCTCTTTAAGAGCTGTATAGTCCTTTTCACTCATTGGACGATTGACATCACCCCAGGCAATAGCATCATGAACATCAGGTGTATCGACGATAAATTTATCATCAGGTGAACGGCCTGTATATTTGCCTGTTTTAATTGAGAGGGCTCCTGTATCTGTTAAAACGCCTTCTCCTCGCTTTAATGCTTCTTCTACAAGTGCTGCAGGTCCTAAATTGTAGTGAACCTTTCCTGTATCATTATAAATACCCAGCTTCAATAAATTATGATCCATAGTATCCTCCTGTTTTATATATCTTATTATTGATTATATCATAATATTTTTATATGTACATTACATGAATTTATTTTTCTTCCAATTAGAATTGTAAACGCATATATTTGTATTTTTAAGAATATTGAAAATCATATTTTTCTTACGAAAAAGAAAAAGGAGACGCTCGAAAGCATCTCCCATATTTATTTCATATATCTGCGATAATCTGAAGTATGCAATACTTCATTGGCATGATCTACGCGTTCCTTTGTAGGTGGATCAATACCTTCAAGAGGATAATCTAAGTGCAGTTCCTGCCATTTATAACGTCCCATTGTATGATATGGGAGCACCTGCACACGTTTGACAATATCCCCAAGTGACTGAATATAAGCATCTAGCTGTTCCAGGTCCTCGTCATAATCACTTCTTTCAGGCACTAAAACATGTCTAATCCAGACATCCTTACCTATTGTTTTAAGATATTCAAGCATCTTCAAGACATTCTTATTGCTCTGACCTGTGATGACCTGATGACGTGTATCATTGATTTCTTTGATGTCAACTAGCAGAAGATCCGTATAGTTCATCAATTCCTTAAACTTTTCAAAATATTCACCCTGGTTTGTAAAACAAGCACCAGAAGTATCAATGCATGTGCCAACACCTTTAGCCTTAGCCTTTTTAAAAAGTTCTAGCAAGAAATCAATTTGCATCAATGGTTCACCACCAGAAACAGTAATGCCACCATCAGATCCCCAATATGTTTTATATCTCAAGGCTTGATTTAATAATTCATCAGCTCTCTTTTCTTCATATTTCATACTTCCCCACGTATCAGGGTTATGACAGAACTGGCATCTAAAAGGACAGCCATGGAAGAATATCACAAAACGGATACCTGGTCCATCTGCCGCCCCAAAGGATTCGATTGAATGTATTTTACCTTTCATTTATTACACCTCGCTCCATTATTTTATCAAAAGACAAGATCAAGATAAAGGCATAACCTCCTTATTTTTCTTAAGGGCAATATGCGAATAATGTACATCAACATCTACTTCCATCAGCATATACCCATCACGAAGCAAGGCATTCATCAGTTCATTATCTCTCACGCCAATATGAATCAACAATAAAGAAGTGAGCAGAACAAAATCATACCGGCAGCACTCTCCTTCTATGGTCGTATGGTTATCGTGATAACTAAGCGATAAATAAGCATTATCTTTATGCTTCATAAGCTTCATGAAACATTGCCGATATGTCTTGACTGTTGTCCCTTGATCAAGGGCATACCACATCTGGAAGTCATCAATTGTCTTAAGACATTCACGAAAATAATCCTTCATACCTTCATCTTTTTCAATTATCTCCATTAAAGCTATCATCATTGTATAAATCTCATGATAGTGATAACGATATTTTAGACATACCTTTCCCTTCTCAATCATGATATGCATATAATAATCTTTCATACACTTTTCACCTCAGCTATATTCTAACGCAAAAGACAAAAGGCGTTTGAAAGACAGACCTTTTAAATCCCTATATAGGGATTTAAAACAAATTGTCAATAAAAAACTCCTAGTAAGCACTAGGAGTTTTTAAATCCTATAAATGATCGTGGCAAGTTCTAGCAATAACATCTAATTGCTGTTCTCTTGTTAAGTCAATGAACTTAACAGCATAGCCAGATACACGGATTGTGAAGTTTGCATATTCTTCTTTTTCAGGATGTTCCATTGCATCGATTAACTTATCAGTGCCAAAGACATTCACATTTAAGTGATGTGCACCCTGGTTGAAATAACCATCAAGAACAGAGACAAGCTTGAAGTTTCTTTCTTCAAAATCATTACCTAAAGCTGAAGGGTTGATTGTCTGTGTATTTGAAATACCATCCAATGCATATTCATATGGTAATTTAGCAACTGAGTTAAGAGAAGCTAATAAGCCATTCTTTTCAGCACCATATGCTGGGTTTGCGCCTGGTGATAATGGTTCACCTGCTTTACGTCCATCTGGTAATGAACCTGTTGCCTTACCATATACAACGTTAGATGTGATTGTTAAGATTGAAGTTGTTGGTTCTGAATTTCTATATGTATGATGTTTCTTAACTTTATTTAAGAATTCCTTTAATAACCAAACAGCGATATCATCTGCTCTGTCATCATCATTACCATATCTTGGGAAGTCGCCTTCTACTTCATAGTCAACAACTAAGCCATTTTCATCTCTGATTGTCTTAACTTTGGCATACTTGATTGCTGAAAGTGAATCAACAACATGTGAGAAGCCAGCAATACCAGTTGCGAATGTACGTCTTACATCAGTATCGATTAAAGCCATTTCAGCTGCTTCATAATAATACTTATCATGCATGTACTGGATAGCATTTAATGTATTGACATAAAGGCCTGCTAACCATTCCATCATGTCATTATATTTTTCCATAACTTCATCATAATCTAAATATTCTGAAGTGATTGGCTGATATTTAGGACCTACCTGCATATGGTTCTTTTCATCGATACCACCATTGATGGCATAAGTTAAGCACTTTGCTAAGTTTGCACGAGCACCGAAGAACTGCATTTCTTTACCAGTCTGTGTAGCTGATACGCAGCAGCAAATTGAGTAGTCATCACCCCAGATTGGTCTCATGACATCATCATTTTCATACTGAATTGATGAAGTGTTGATAGAAATCTTTGAAGCATATCTTCTAAAGTTAGTTGGTAATGAAACAGTATAAAGAACTGTTAAGTTAGGTTCTGGAGAAGGACCCATGTTTTCTAATGTATGTAAGAAACGGTAGTCATTCTTTGTAACCATAGAACGGCCATCCATGCCCATACCAGCAACTTCAAGAGTAGCCCATACTGGGTCACCTGAGAATAATTCGTTGTATGAAGGGATACGAGCGAATTTAACCATTCTGAATTTCATAACTAAATGGTCAATTAATTCCTGAGCTTCAGCTTCAGTAATTCTGCCTTCTAATAAGTCTCTTTCAATATAGATATCTAAGAAAGTAGAAATTCTACCCACTGACATAGCAGCACCATTCTGAGTCTTGATAGCTGCTAGATAGCCAAAGTATAACCACTGTACAGCTTCATGTGCATTTCTAGCTGGATTAGAAATATCATAGCCATAAACAGCTGCCATTTCCTTCATGCCCTTTAATGCTCTGATCTGTTCAGCAATTTCTTCTCTTAACTTGATGACATCATCTGTCATTTCTCCGCCACCACAGTTAGCGAAGTCTTTTTCTTTTTCTGCAACTAAGAAATCAATACCATATAAAGCCACACGACGATAGTCACCAACGATACGACCACGGCCATAAGTGTCTGGTAAACCAGTCACAACCTTTGAATGACGAGCTAACTTCATTTCAGGTGTATAAACATCAAAGACTGCCTGGTTATGTGTCTTATGATATTTTGTGAAGATTTCATGTAATTTTTCTGATGGCTGATAACCATATGTTGTACAAGCCTGTTCAGCCATACGGATACCACCATAAGGCATGAATGCTCTCTTTAATGGTTTATCAGTTTGTAAACCAACGACTTTTTCTAAATCTTTCATAGATTCGTCGATATAACCTGGACCATAAGCAGTTAAGCCAGAAACTACTTCTGTTTCCATATCAAGAACGCCACCCTTAGCACGTTCTTCTTTTTGTAACTGCTGTAATCTACCCCATAATTTATTCGTAGCTTCTGTTGGTTCAGCTAAGAAAGATTCATCACCTGTATATTCAGTATAGTTATCCTGAATGAATTCACGTGTATTGACTTCATCCTTCCAAAGTCTACCGTTAAAGCCACTCCAAGCCTCTTCAAAAACTTCTTTATTACTCATTGAATAGAGTCCTCCTTATTGTTTTAAAGCCCTTACATTAGAAAGTTCGACCAAAGCTTTCTATGTTGAACGAACCTATCCTAACATGGAAAAATAGGCTTGTAAACTGATTTGCGTTAAAAAAAGACGTGAGTTTTTTCACGTCTTGTAAACACTTTCAAAATTTCATTGAAATAATCGATTATAATCGATTTTTCATGTATTTCACAATATCTTCAGAAACTTTTCCAAAAATAATTTGTGTTGCCTTGCTTGTCGATACAACACCAGTCGCACCAAGTCCCTTTAATGCTTCTGCATTCACAACATTATTGTCTTTTAAAACCACTTTCACCTTTGAGCCATTGGCCTCAACACTGACAACATTATCTTGACCGCCAAGTGCTTCAAACAACGCATCGAGATCGACTGGTGATTCATCTTTTTTCTTTCTGTTTTTAAATACAAAGAATAATACGACAGCAAGTACAACAACGGCTGCGATGATCGCAATTTGATAGTTTTCCATACTGCTAATTGCCTCCCTTAATAATTGAAGATTTTTCAAATTATAGTATACTATAGTCGAAATCAAATTCAAACAAAAGAAATGAGGTGCACTTTTGAAAACAATTGAAGAATACTTCAAAAAGTACCCACTTTTTGACGCTATACTCATTCTTGGTATCATCAGCTGTTTAGGCATTGCCTCGGCTGCCCCAATAATGAACAATGTGGCCAATCCCTATCGTTTATGGATGTCGCAGGCATTTTACTATTTTCTTGGTTTTATTTTACTTTTTATAGTTTATCGTATCGGCAAAGATACTTTCTACAAACATATTAAGATTCTTTACTGGCTTTTTATCTTCTTGCTTGTCCTTCTTGGTGTTGATCATCAGGTCTATATCCGTACAGGCATCAGTGTTTTGCCAACAGCCATCGTTCCTCATATCAACGGGGCAACTTCATGGTTCCGTATTCCTGGATTTTCCTTCCAGCCTTCAGAATTTATGAAAATCATCATGGTCATTGCCCTCGCAAAGATGACGCAGGAACACAATGAAGAAGTTCTTATTCCAACTATCGAAAGCGATATTCGCTATTTCTTAAAAGTCTTAAAGATTTTCATTCCTCCAGCCATCCTTATGCTGATGCAAAATGACTCCGGGGTTATGTTGATCTTTGCCTTTGCTGCCTTTTTTGTCATTATTTCTAGTGGTGTGAATAAACGCTGGTTTGTTGTGATCTTTACTCTGGCAATTTTAGGTATTGGCTTACTCGTTTACTTATTTGTCTTCCAGAATGGCATTTTTACAAAAATCATTAAAGGTCATACATTAAGCCGTGTCTATGGCTGGCTCGATCCCGAAGGCACAACAGCCAATCAAGGGATGCAGCTCTGGTTCTCACAGCTCTCCTATGGTACTGCTGGCTTTTTTGGCCATGGTTTTAGAAACTTCGTCAAAACCTTCCCTGAAGGTCAGACAGACTTTATCTTTGCGGTTATCGCAAGTAGTTTTGGCTACTTCGGTGCCCTTATTACGATTGCTGCCATTGCTTTCTTTGATATCTGTGTTTTACGTATTGGCCTTCATAGTACGAATGGCCGTGACAAATACTTCACGATGGGTATTGTTGGCTGTCTCTTGTTCCAGCAAGTATGGAATATTGGCATGATTCTTGGCTTATTACCAATTACCGGTATCACCTTGCCAATGCTTAGCTATGGTGGATCTTCACTTTGGTCCTACATGTTTGCCGGGGGAATCCTGCTTGATATTGATTATCAGAATAAACTACTTGACAATTCCCATAAGAAATACTAGCTGTAACTTCGTGTTACAGCTTTTTTAGGAGATTTTATGCAAAAGTTATCCGCAACAACACTTAAATATCTTGCTCTCATCACCATGACTATGGATCATATTGGTTTATTACTCTTAAACGACTATACGCCTTTTCGTATCATTGGCCGGCTCTCTTTTCCCATCTTTGCCTATATGATTGCCGAAGGGTGTCGTTATACACATAATCGGATGCATTATTTCTTGCGTGTCAGCATTCTTGCCATCCTATGCCAGATTGTCATGTATATAACAACCCATTCTCTCTATATGAGCATTCTGATTTCCTTTTCTCTTTCCATACTTCTTATCATGAGTATTGACTACAGCATTAAGAACAAGCATTTACTTCTTTCCATCTTATCCGTACTGCTTGTCTTCTTTTTGGTTAGTATATTGCCAAAAATCACCTCGACAGATTATCAGATTGATTATGGGATTGGCGGAATCATTCTTGTTGTGATGGTTTATTATTTACCAGAGAAATGGCGCTTAGTAGGTGTGCTTGTTGGCTGTCTTGTCATGAGTATCACAATGACTCCACTGCAATACTTTAGCCTTCTTTCCATCATCCCTCTTGCCTTCTATAATCACAAAAAGGGAAAAGGCCACCCTCTTCCCTATTTCTTCTATCTCTACTATCCACTTCATCTGGCCATCATTTATCTTCTTGCGTCTTCCTTATAGAAAGACATATATTGGTGTGTCATTGGATGTTCAAAACGAATCGCTACGCTATCAAGATAAAACTCTCCTGCACTCTTTTCATTATAAAGCGGGTCACCTACTAAAGGATGTCCGAGTGAGGCCATATGAATACGAATCTGATGAGTACGACCTGTCTCTAGCGTGCATTCAACAAGACTTGTCTTTTCAAAAGTCGCAATTGTGCGATAATGCGTAATCGCATAAGCACCATTTTCATCAATGACGCGCTTTGTGGCATGACCTTGGGCATGGCCTATTGGCTTATTAACAGTACCTGAGCCAGGATTGCCTTCTACCAAAGCATGATAAACACGCTTCACAGCTTTGATGTCACGGGCAAAGCAATCATGAATATAACGATATTTCGCAATCATCATATAGCCCTGGGTTTCTTTATCAAGACGGTTAACCATATGAACAGTGGACGGAATACCTTTTTGGTTAAAATAATACTGAATCCCATTCGCAAGTGATGTTGTATAATATTTACGATTAGGTATGCAGGCGATATGAGCTGGCTTATTGATAATCATCAGATAATCATCTTCATAGACAATATCTAAAGGCATATCGATAGGAACAATATTGCTTTCTTCCTGAGGGAAGACAATGCTGATGGCATCACCCTCTTCGACTATATAGCGTACTGTTTTACGCACTCCATTGACTAATAAAAGGCCATAATACTTAGAATCTTTGAGAAGCTTTTTCGATATGCCACGTTTTAAAAAGAAGAGGTCAAGGCGGTTATTGGCATCTTCTTTGTTAGCGATAAAATCGAGCTGCATTATAAGAAAGCCTTCTTTAGCCTATCAATAAATGAGACCTGACGATAGGATGCAAAGCGGGCATATTTCTTACTCATTGAGACATCAATCGTCACATTCTCTTCAAGATGAAAGGCATCCAAATCGATACATAAGACCGCATTATGATAATTTTGTGTTTCTAGGCGTACATGTTGGCTGTCATTAAGAATGAGCGAAGAGCCAAGCGAACGATAGGCATTATGATTAATGCCGGCTATTTCACTGATCTGCATAAGTTCTGGACCAGGTGCCATGATTGCGCCATGGATGGATTTATTGTATGCCGTAGAACCTGATGGTGTCGAGATACAGAGACCATTGCCTCTAAAGGTCTCAAGATGTTCACCATTAATGAAAACATCAATGACTTGGGAATGAATGGAGTTCTCAAGTCGCATTTCATTTAAGGCATAGAATTTTTGTTCATTAAATTCTATTTCAATCATACTGCGCTTTTCCACCGTTAATGCCTTATCCTTAATGTCATAGACAAGCAAGTTGGCTTCATCAATCGTATAATCCGTAAAAAAGCCAAGTGTCCCAGTGTGAATGCCAACAAAAGCCACCTCTTCAAGCTGATCGATATAGTCATGGACACTTCTCAGCATTGTGCCATCCCCACCTACTGAAATGACCAATTCAGGATGAACCTCATCATATGTCAAAAAAGCATCTAAATCTTTTCTCAGTTTCTTGCTTAATCTTGCAGAGGCTTCATCGCCTCTTTCTACAATTGCATAGCGTTGCATATTATCACCTACTTGGAATATTATAAACTATTTCATCCTACTTCTTCAAGACGCCATCTTGCGATATAATAAGGCAAGGAGGAGGACTATGGAAGAAAATTTAGAAATCGAGTATAAGATCTTATTATCCCGTGAACAATTTGACAATCTTGCCCATTATTATGATCATCTAGCCCACGTCTATACCCAGACCAATACGTATTTTACTTCCGATGCATTACAAGCAAAACGTATTGCCTTGCGTATTCGTGAAAAAGAAAGTAGCTACGAGATGACAGTGAAGACAAAGGCTGAAGGCACTGGGCGCAAAGAATATAATCTTGCCTTAACGAAGGATGATGCCCGCTTCTTTTTAGAGGGCGGCATGAAGGACAATGAGATCACAAAGATGTTGAAAGATATGGATATTAATTTATCTGAAATAACGATTCTTTGTCGCTTAAAGACTGTTCGTCATGATATACCACTAGAAGGTGGTATGCTTTCATTAGATGCCAATTATTATAATGGTCAAGAAGATTATGAAATGGAATTTGAGCTAAGTGATCTTGAAGAAGGCAAAAAGACATTTGCCTCATTGCTTGAAAAACACAAGCTGCAATATACACAAAATTGTCAAAGCAAGCTGACACGTGCAATTTCTTCGCTCAACAAAAAATAGGCCCTTTATAAGGACCTATTTTATGCATTCTTGTGATCACGGTCATATTCCATCTTGAGATCCGTAAACTGTGGACAGAAGTCAGTTTGTGTACATTCTGCTAAGTTACGTAATTCACGAGGAATAAAGGCACGTATTTCTTCGGCATTATAGCCAACCTGGAATCTTCTTTCATCAATGAGGATTGGACGTTTTAATACTGATGGATTGTTTTGAATAAAATGAATCAGCTCACTTACACTCATCTCATCAATATCAATATTCCCCTCTTTAATAATTTTAGAACGCTTGGAAATAATATCATCCGTACCATTTTCTGAACGCTCCAACAATTCCTTTAATTCATCTTCACGTAATAAGACCGAGAAGATATTTTTTTCAACATATGGAATATTGTGTTCTTTAAGCCATGCTTTGACCTTACGACAAGATGCACAGCTTGGGGCAGTATAAATTCTCACCATATCTTCTTGCCTCCTCGATTCCCTATTATACAACAAATTCTCATAAAGTATAGTCCCAAGTTGCAAGCGTTTCATTGACAACAAAGACCTTTAGTGATAGAGTTGTGGTCGTAAACCGATGAGCAGGAGATAACGTTAGTAAACGCAATCACAGAGAGCCAGGAGTGGTGGAAGCCTGGCATTGACGCACTTTCAAATGGACCTGTGAGGGTGAAGGGGAAATTAAGTATCTTTCAACGTCAAGTCTTACGTTAGTAGACAGAATGTGATGGCATTTCAAAGGTGGCTTATACACTTGTCCTTTGGATAAGTGTTTTTTTATTTCCTTTAAATGCGAAAGGAGACATAAGATGAAAAGAATGTTAAGTGGTATTAAACCAACAGGTAGAGTAACTTTAGGGAATTACATTGGAGCGATCAAGCCTTTTGTAAGTTTCCAGGATGATTATGAAATGATTATCTTTGTCGCTAATCTACACTCTATGACAATCTATCAGGAGCCAAAAGATTTAAGACAGAATACGAAGGATTTGATTGCGCTTTATTTAGCTGCCGGGCTTGATCCTGAAAAAGTGACATTATTCCTACAGTCAGATGTTAAAGAACATGCTCAGTTAGGCTGGTATTTAAATTGCATGGTCTCAATGGGTGAACTTAGCCGTATGACACAATATAAGATGCAGGTTGAAAAAGCTAAAGCAAGAAAGGATACATCTATTGGAGCTGGTATTTTTAACTATCCATCATTAATGAATGCCGACATCTTAATGTATGATCCTGACTATGTGCCTGTTGGTGAAGACCAGAAGCAGCATGTCGAATTAGCTCGCATGGTGGCAGAACGTTTCAACCACCGCTATTCTGACACATTTAAAATACCTGAGCCATTAACACCACGTGTTGGCGGTCGTATCATGTCCCTGCAAGATCCTACAAGCAAAATGAGCAAGAGTGATCCAACTGGTAAAGGCTGTATCTATATGCTTGACCCAATTAATGTCAGCAAGAAGAAAATCATGTCAGCTGTAACAGACAGCGACAGTCATGTACGCTATGACAAAGAAAATAAGCCAGGTATCTCTAACCTGATGGAAATCTATTCCATCCTTGGTCATAAGAGCTATGAAGAAATTGAAGCCATGTATGAAGGAAAAGGCTATGGTGAATTCAAGAAGGACTTAGCTGAAATTGTCGGGGCTGAATTACAGAAAGTTCAGGATGCCTATAACCAAATCATGGCAAGTGGTGAAATTGAGAAAGTTCTTGATGAAGGTGCTAAGAAGGCAGGACGTATTGCCTATAAGAAACTTGCGAAAGTGGAAAGAAAGATTGGTATTACTATTCGTAAATAATGCAAAAGAAGTGGCCAAGCCACTTCTTTTCATTTTCTAAGCAAACAAATACCATGAATACAAATAAGATAAAGAGAACAAAGATAGAGATGAGGAATAATAATCTTAGAGAAATGTGTCAGAGCATTAAAGATACTCCAGCTACCTATTGGTAATGTCAGTACAAGCAGGAGTATTGCGAGTACAAGCGAGATGATTTCAAGTGATTTGTTTGTTTGATTGATATGAATAATACATGTACTTAATCCTATATTGATGCTAAGAAGAAGCATATCAATGATGAGTCCTGGCCAGAATAGCGTATTCGCATCAACTTTGATAGCCTGCTGCAGTGCTGGTAATTTCATGATGAAAAAAGTCAAAAAGACAATTATTGTAATGATCAGGCTTATGGAAGCAGGAAATGAGTTTTCTCTATTCTGGAACAAAAGGCCTACTAGCCAGGCAAGGAAAAACGGCAGCATTTCCATCATCAAATTCGTTACATAAAGACCAATTGTACTTCTTAAATAAATAATGCTAAGAACAAGAGCACAAACAAGCAGTAAGCCATAGAGAATAAGATAGCCTTTTCGATATTGTGCATCCATTTCTTTTCTGTTCATCATGAATTCTAAAAGCATCCCATAGCCAATAAATAACAAGAATATCTGCAATATCAAAGGCAGCTTTATAAGAACAATAACTCTTGTAAGTAAACATACAACAACCATATAGCATAAGCTTAATATTGGAAGAACTTTCTTCATAATAATCACCAGATTCCCCTTTATTTCGTTCTTCATTGACAATCCTCAAAGTCTTTCTAATACTTCAACACATATCTGCTTTTTTTATTGTAACAAAATAGGAATAGCTCTATGAGCTACATATGAGAGATGATGCTCTTTGATAATCTCTTCTACTCCATCCCAGATTTTCTTGTCATAAAAGCAATATCATGATCCTTCAGATAATTGATTGCTTCAATAAGTTCATTTCGCTCTATTTCAGTAAGAATATTAAATGTCACAGGATGAGCATATGACGCAGGGCAAAACCCAGCTGCAAAGCCATCTGCTAGCTTGCTTATGAAATAGATATCGATATTTTCAATATCAGCTATTGGTATTTCATATTCTAAATGTGGTTTGCCAAACATCTCTGCCTTCGTATATACTTTCAGCAATTCTTCATCAATTTCCCAATGTGCTTCTTTCTTCTTTCCGACAATGAGTTTCATATTTTTTCCAAGATATTTCATAAGTTTTGATGAGATATTACATGTATTGCTTCTCTAACACGTTTATAACATTCTCTATTGTGCTTTGTAAATAGTTTGTGTTTTTTTTCACATTTTCTTGATACTTTTTAAAGACATGACTTTTTCTTCTATATTGTATAGGTAATAAAAAAACAGTCATGTAAGCTTCACCTACATGACTGCTTTTAGACTATTTTGAAGCAATGACTTCAATTTCAATTAAGGCACCAGCAGGTAAACGGTCAATCCCTACTGCGCTTCTAGCAGGGAATGGCTCAACGAAATACTGAGCATAGATTTCATTGACAAGCTTGAAGTTATCAATGTTTTCTAAGAAACATGTTGTCTTGACGACATTCGCAAATGTGAGTCCCTGGCTTTCAAGTAACCCCTTGATATTCTTTAATACCTGATGCGTCTGAGCCTCAATACCTTCCTGCATTTTACCTGTTGCTGGATCAAGACCAATCTGTCCTGAGAAGAATACGATATTGCCAATATCAATACCTTGTGAGTATGGACCAATAGCTCCTGGAGCTTTATCTGTTTTTACAACTTTATTCATTAACTTTACCTCCTATGCCCCTATTGTAGCATAATATTGGATATTGTTTTAGAAGAAAAAATTTGCTAGAATATGAGGGTATTTGGAGGTATCGATATGAAAGCATTCTTCAAAAAAGCTTGGAAAGAAATCAGTGTCTTTGGTATTGTATTGGTTGTATTCCTCGCTTTATTTGCTTACCGACAGGCTACTTATGCCACATATAAAACAATCACAACAGCACAGCTTACAAAAATGGTTGAAAAGAAGGAATCATTTGTGCTTGTGGCTGGTTCTTCAAAAGACTCTTATTCAGCAAGCTATCAGGAAGTCTTAACGAAATACCAGACTAAGAATAGAAAACATAAGATTTACTATGTCGATCTAGCAAATGCAAAAAGTGACTATATGACAAAGACACTTCATGTTGCGGTAACTACACCAACAACAATGATTATCAAGAATGGTCAAGTCAAAGCACAAAAAGCAGGTGCTATGCAATATTATTATCTATATGATTTCATAAAATCTAATATGTAAAAAAAGGACATGATTACAAGTAATCATGTCCACTCAGGAGAGCCCATTTTCAATGGCCTCTCCTTTTTCTTTCCATCCGGCATCCCTGGTAGTAAAATATTTGAAGAGGTGATCTTACATGGGG
>Ga0256404_1004265_pt1 | contig 27327 bp, 23 predicted proteins | sample RumenRJG_01DNA_FD_185990 | JGI IMG/M metagenome (GOLD analysis project Ga0256404, IMG submission 185990) | Bovine rumen microbial communities from Lethbridge, Alberta, Canada - RJG_01 | ecosystem: Host-associated > Mammals > Digestive system > Stomach > Rumen | place: Canada: Alberta | collected...
GTACAGGCGTATTCAAACATGTTCTTTGTTGAGCATTAAAAACTGATATGTTTCAAGCCAATACCCTCTCACCATAGAGTTCGTATGTATTTTGGCCTATTTTCGCCACTATATATCAAAAAATAACACCTCTATATAGAAGCGCTATAATTGAAATTCTTTCGATGTAATCGACACTTTTTTGCTATTCACTGTATCTCTTATAAATAAGAGATACAACTGTCTCAACGTGCCTTGAAACGCGCAGGTGCTCATGTGTGCGCATATACGAGTGGCCGTAGAGGCTATCGCGGTACCATGGGTGTCTTGCTCGTTACCACTGGTTTGTTTAAAAAGGGTTGGGGTACAATAACATATTATTTTAATCTTTCGAAAATTTCTTTAATTAACTCTGCAGAGTTGCGTTCTTTTTCTTTAACGTCTATATAAAACTCCTTAGTAGTGACGCACAATACTTTCCTTTTTGGTATAGATACAAAAACACATGAATCCTTGGTTTTTTTATTGACAAGTAATACATTTTGAATAAAAGAAGGATCATCTCTAGAAATGGTCCATGCAACAACTTTCCATTTCAAAAATGAAAAATCAAAATTATGTTTTCCTTGTGCAATTTTTTGGAGTTCTTTAGGAGAAAAGACTGTGTCCCCACTATATTTATAAGGAGATGATTCACTAACAGATAGCGATGCATTCACAGAAGCATCTCCACCGTCATTCACAAACAAATCATATTCGCCATCGTTTGTAAAAAATAAAATATCAATGTATTCACTCTCTTCAATTTTTGTTGAAACTTTTGGCTTAGAAACAGGTCCTTGCAATTGAGGATAAGAAATACTTCTATTGAACTTTAATTTGTATTTTGCTTTTTCATTGTCAAGGATATCTATCAGCTCATCAACAACTTCATTAAAAGATAATTGTGATAGATTAAGAGTTGAGGCGATGCTTTTCATGTTTGGTCGATATCTAATAAACAATTTAAGAGAATTTGGTTCTTTAGATTCGTCTGTAAGCCAAAACCAATTATATTCATTAAAGTGAATTGGGTTCTTATTTATAAAGCCATAATAATTCTCATGCTCTACCGCTTTTATCGAAGGGCAATATTCAGTAATAAAAGAAATAAAGTTTTGCAATAAATAGTTTTTATATTTACTTATTCTTTCGGAAAATGCTTTTGGCTGAGAATCTTGTTCTAATCTTTTTGATGTCTTGAAATACTTATAGTTGCTTCCTACTTTTATCTTTTTCAACAGTCCAGTTTCAACCAACTTGTTGCACGCCATCATGACACCTAAAAGATTTGATTTTGGAAACTTTCCGTAAACTTTTGATTTTTGTATTGCTGCCCAAGGTATCTCTTTATTTGCGGAACCATTCAAATAGCAAGTTAAAATCTTTGTATAAGTTAATTCACCATCAGGACTTATACTAGTCAGTTCATCAATAGCTATATAAACACTTTTTTCAAATTTTGATAGTTCTGGCATTTTTTACTCTTCTTCGTCATCCTGCAAATCAGAAAAAACAGACGAAGCGTAATTAGATAAACCGGTAAAATCACTAATATCGCCAAGCATTTTATCGAGCTCAACCAAACCACCATAGGCAAATTGTAAGAAATAATTAAACTCAAATTCTTCTTGGCTTTCTGGTATATCGGTACACGCCTTTTTAACTCTTTCATCTTTAGAAAGATTCAATTCTTTGTCAGTTAATATCATCAATCTATAAAGATACATGAAATCAACTTGTCTATTTTTCCATGCTGCCGCAAGGATGTTTGCTCTCATTTTTTTATCGTTTGATGAAGATGCATCTTTTATCTTGAGGCCTTTTGCTAGACCAATAGCTGCTCCAGCATAAAGGCAATCTACATATGTTGCAAAGATTTTAGCTGGTTTAGCAGCATCCTCACCATTGGACAATTTCCATTCATCAGCATCAGTATCACTACTTCTGGAGTATTTTTTAATTATGGCAGCATATCTACCATAAATGCTTTTATCGCCACTAAAGATATTCATTATTTTTCCTCCTTAAAATTAGAAGTTGTCGTACTTTCATTTGTTGATAAATGATAAGTCTTATCTAAATAAACGCTTAAAGGATCTTTTGCAATGTTATAGTCCTTATCGAGTAAAGTAATAACTAGTTGACTACAATATTCAGGCAAAATCTTAGCTGCGTTTCTGACGTTTTGTTCATCTAAGTCAGAGAATGGCGCATCAATAAATAGTGGATAATCATCAGGTAAATCATCATCACCATCACCACTTCCGATTAAATTTTTATTCTTAGCCAGATAAATTAATCCTGCTACGAAGCCTAAGTTTTTAGCAATTCCCTCAGCGGTAGAATTTGTTATTTTTTGACCGTTGTGTCTGATTTCAACATTGAATGTTGTTGGATCGAGATAAAGGTCTTTTTCCTTCTTATCTAAAATGCCGTGGAACACTTCGTTTGCCTGTTTTTCTAAAGCATCAACAATTCCGTTTTTCTTATCTTCCAGACGTTTTGAGGCCAATTCAAATACAGCATCAACATAAGCACAGTATTCGCGGATTTTTTTATTCTTGTCACTGGCATCAGCAAGTTTGTTTTGCTCGTTAATAAGCTTTTGGATTCTCGCTTTTTTATTCGGGATAATATTCTGCTCACTATAATTGACAGCAACTTCTTTTTCGTCGGCCTGTCTAAATAAATCTGATGCTTCTCTTCTCCAACTTCCAACATCTCCAGTGAAGCCACCTAATTTCTTTTCTAGCGATGCGTTTTCTTCAATTTGTTGTTCTATATCTTGAATTGTCTTTTTTAAAGCTGAAGCAATTTTATGAATTTCTTTTCCTGCTGCATCAGCAGATTCGTATTTAACGTTATAGGTTTTTAAGAATGTTTTTAACAAGGCACTATAATCACTTGGCCAGACAAACTCTTTCATCTCGATAAGATGTTTATAATGTTCATCGCCTTCTTTTATTGGCTGTCCGCAGATACAAAGTCCTTTTTCGATAATTTCATCGATTGATGACTCCGATTGATGGCTATATGATCGTTTGGTAAGTTGAATATTGCTGAATTGATTTGCGAGATCACTATCTTTGAGAGTCATAGCAATGTATAATCCAGCAAGCCCTGGATTCTCACCGCCATTGGAATCAAGATTTTTACATAATCTTGCGAAAAGGCTGTCCCTTGTTTCTCTAAGCTCCCTTAAGGTATTTCTTCCAGTATTAAGTTTCCTTTGAAGCTCTTCAGCTTGGGAATTAGCTTCGATTCTAGCTTCCAATTCCTCAGCCTTACGCCTTAATTCATCAATATCTTTTTTGGCTTGTTCGTTGTTCTTTTCGTCGTTATCGACTTCGTTGCTCAATCTATCAATTTCTTCTTGGAGTTCATCATTTCTTTCTCTGTCAGCACTTTGAATTTGGCTAGAAAATCTTGATTTTACTCCGCTAGAAGAGGTAGGAGAGAAAAGTTTGATTAATTCTTCCCTCACATTAAGATTCATGATGTTACGAACAGCATCACGCAAACTCAATTTATTAGCAACTGAGTCAATCTTGTTATTTTCACCATCATAGAAGAAATAGTTCCTTAAATTTGAAGGTAAAATTGATTCAATTTCTCTATCAACAAGATTATTTGGAATTGGGATAGGGTTTCCAACTTTGTCGATTTTGTATATTTGACGAGTTGGTTCTTTTAAAGTAGGAACAAATTTGATGACACCATCAACACGAGTAGATTGGAATGTTTGATATGTGCGAATTGTATAACCAAAACCATTATGTTCCAAATCTACGGTTACACTTGATGTTACTTGTTGTCCAACTGTATAACATGAATCCTGCATTTCTTTATTTACGTGGATTGGGTCAGCTTTAAAAGAATCGTCATCTCGATACAAACACCAAAGAAGGGCTTTAATTAGTGTTGTTTTACCAATGTAGTTTCTGCCATATATAACAGATACTTTTTTATCTGAGTCACTATTAAACTCAATACGCTCATTAATAAACTGTCTAAAATTTTGGAGCTCAATAGAATTAATCTTCATTATCTACAATCTCCTTAATTTTCTTATAAATTTCGTTAGCTATTTCGCTTTTAGTTTGTCCTGACCGTAAACCCTTGCTAACAATTTTTCTAGATTCATCATAGATGGCTAGAACTTTGTCTTGATCCAATTCATTCATTATCATTGTCCTCCAAATCAAAATCATCTAGGTGATAAGCTGACTTAATGTCAGATATAATTTTATAACTTTCCGCAGAATTGTCTGATAATCTGCTAAATTCTTCTACTCTCGCAAGTTCGCGCTTGGCGAGTGAAGATTCAAACCTTGCATAGTCCTGATCTATTTTTCCTAATTCATCTAAAGGTCTTGTCAATGTAATAAAATCGAAAATCTCAGCATATGGTTTTTCAACTGGACTGAACAGTCTTAATACTCTACCTCTTCTTTGAACATACTCTTTAGGATTGGTACTGCTCGCTAAGATAAAGGCTCTTTGAATACAAGGAATATTAACTCCTTCATCAAGACATTTTATAGCAGCGATCCCATTAATAAGTTTTGTTTGAAAATGGTCCTTAATTGTATCTCTTGTTGTCATGTCTTCTAGAGCAGTAAAACGTTCAATTCTCATTTTTAAATCATTTCTCAACATAGACATGACGCTTTTAAGTTGAGAGTCTTCAGTTGGATCAGTGGCATCTACGTATGAAACAGCACCGCAATAGATCAAATTATAGTATGTGTTTTTAAACGGTTTTATCACATCACGGAGAACGTCTAGTTTCATTCTGCATCCTGCAACAAGCAACGCTCTTTTCAATAACAATCTCTTTAAATCTTCAGACTCATCTGGGTCCTCATAAACGCTTCTTTTCGCAATTTCTTTGCTAAGTTTGACGTATTGGTCTAATTCATCATCATCCAAATACACTAATACAGGATAGTATCTGTAATGTGACAAATATCCTTCTGCAATAGCTCTTCCTAAATCATAGTGAATACAACATTTATCAAAAAATTCATATAACTTATCTGTTCCGGATTCGTCATGATGTCTATCCATTGTTGCTGATAAACCCAATCTGTATTTGAAATCTATATTAAGAACAGTTTTAATTTTTCCTGCTCCCAGATTGTGGGCTTCATCAGCGATAAAAACTGTTCTTCTTGCTACTTTCGGATCTCTTAGAGTGTCTAAAACAAACTGATGCAATAAACTGGCCGTTGTTATAATAACGCACTCTAATTTTGATTGTGCTAATTTGACAGAAATAGCTTTTTCCTCAAATGAATTTCTCCATTTTCTAGATTGCCCAAATGCTAATAGAGGGCTTATTCCGAACTTTTTACAATCATCAGCCCACTGAGTTGCTAGATGCGTATACGGAACAACAATAAGAACAAAAAACGACTTTGTTTTAATGTCTGGATTATTTACTAGGTCAGTCAATCCACCCAAAGCAGTAAAAGTTTTTCCTGTTCCAGTTGCCATGTCAAAATATCCACGATAATTATTATTTCGCAATTCTGAAATAGCATCAGATTGGTATTTATGCAATTTTATTGTTCCAAGGCTTGGTAATTTTTGCGCATTACTGGTGGCCCGTTTTAATTTCACATTTTCAACATATTTGTTATCAAGTTGTTCAAGCTCTTCTTTAGATAAATAATTCTGGTATTGGAATATTTTTTCTTTTACAGCTTCAGGGAATGTCATTGTATGCGCATTAGGAAATTTACCATTCCAAAGTTTATTGAAATACGAAGCCTTATTGAAACACCTACCATAAGGATCCATTCCCTTCCAAGAACAATAGACATCAAAATCTTCAGAGTTATGAATCAAACCAGACGGGGTTTCATTTCCTGAACCAGAAAAAGCGACCATGTTACCAACTTCATCAAAGAAAATACCTAGTTTCTCATGTTCCATAGCTGTGGTAATTGCACTGCCAATTGAAACGACTCTAATATCGAGAATGCAGTGAGAAATCAAATATGTTAAAAGGGATAAATATCCTTTTTCAAACTCGTCAGTCGGATCTTTAAATCTTTCTAAAAAATTTTTCTCAACAACCTCTCGTTCGGTATAACCTTGTCTAATAGCTTCTTCATCTTGTTGAGATAGGCGAGTAGAAATAATCATCCTCATTTGGCCACCATTGGTAATCAACTTTGAAAGTCCTTTTGCAAGCATTTGAAACGTAATTCCTGCAAAAAATCCTGTAATACGATTGTAAGAAACAGAGTTAGCCAAACAAGGAATATAAAAATCCTCAATGACATTGTCCTCAACTGTATGATATTCAGGAAGTATATTGACATCAGTAAGTGCCATTTATTGCTCTCCTTTCCCTTAAACCGTATCTACTAAAACGTACTTAGCGCATCAATTAAGGAGTCTATGTCCTCTTTTGTGCTAAAACCACTAATACTAATTCTAGCAGTTCCTCCATTAATTGTCGAATTGATAAATTCGTGTATTAATGGGGCACAATGATATCCTGTTCTAACACATATATCGAATTCGTCAGCCAAAATGTGTCCAATTTCATCTGCAGAATATCCATCCACAGATATAGAGACGATGCCGAACATTTTGCTCTTATCAACCGGTGCATAAACGCCAACTTTTTCTAATGATTCTAATGAATCAATCAAATATTTAGTCAATTTAATTTCATGTTCTTTAACATTATTATTTTTAAGCCATTTTATTCCTTCTAGAGTCCCATAAACGGCGGGAACATTAGGCGATCCAGATTCATATCTCTCATGTTTAAAATCGGGCATGTCATGATTTAATGTATCTGAACCAGTTCCACCACTCTTAACAATTTTAAGTTTTGAATCGTTTAAATTAATAAAGCCACCGACTCCAAACGGACCATAAAGTGATTTGTGACCAGCAAAAACTATGAAGTCGACGTTTTTTGTACTTAATTCAACTATTCCATACCCTTGAGCGGCGTCAAGCACAGTAACGGAGTTGTGTTTCTTTGCTAACTCAAAAACAGAAGAATAATCAATAAGTAGACCAGTCACATTACTTATTTGAGATGAAAAGACAACATCTGGATTGTCCAAGGCAAACATGTTCTCAATTTTAGATAATTCTGGTCCCCATGTTTCCTTATCAAATGGCAATATGTGAATATTTAAATTCACGGTCTTTTTAATATTGTAGAGAGGTCTAATAATTGCATTATGTTCAAATGGTGTGACATAAACATTCATCCCATCCTTCCAATCAATACCGTTGATAATTATATTGAGTGCTTCTGTGGCCGAAGAAAGAAGTGCAACATCTCTATAATCAGCTCTGCAAATAGATGCAATTTCTTTTCTTAAGTCATCCAAAACTTGCAGGCACTCTTGAGATTTTTTATAAGTCCCTCTACCTGCATTGAATGATAAATTTCGCTGAGCAAAATCTAGTGCATCGTACACTTCTTTTGGCTTTGGATATGTTGTGGCTGCATTGTCTAAATAAATCATAAAAGCCACCTCTATAGATACTTTTTAAGAATCTTTGTAAGAATCTTAACTTTATCTGCATTTGAAACACTATCAGAAAATTCTTCAATTGCACTTTCAACATTATTACTTAACAGAACGGCAATACCATCAAGTTGCAAATCATCTTCCTTGAGCATCTTGTTAATGCCTTTTGCGCTCAAATCCAACTTATCTGCTCCAGCAACATTCTGTCTAAACTTAATGAGTCTATTTATAAATTGTTCACTGTTGTCTTTTTCCCAGTCTTCGATTTGACTTCCGATGCAAGCCTTAGCCAATTCATTGATTGTTTGACAATCATCATAATTAGCCCTGTTTTTAATAGCATCTTCCACCACCTTGTCCTCGTCGCTCAAAATAAGTTTTTCGCTTTCCTGAGCAAAGCTACCAATGAATCTAGTTAACCCAGTTTTTAGGCTAGATTGTTTTTCGATTCCAAAAGTTTCTTTTACAGCATTAATTAAATTAGCTTTGTACTGTTTAACTGCATTATCAATTGTCTCTGGGATGTCTTTGAAAAAACCAATAACTTTGTTGTAACTTTTAGTTTCTAATATTTTTAATGGTTTAGAGAAGATGGCCTCATGTGGATTAATGCTTATCTCTAAAAATAAGTTTTTAATTTCTACAATTGGTTTACCAAGCATAAGGAAGTCAATTGTTTTACATGCTCTGACTACACTCGGTTGTCCCATGAAGAACTTCCTAATGGAATTTGCTAAATTAACGGTATCAACTCTACTTGAATTAGTAGATGAAACTTTAAATAATTTGAGCATTCCATCGAGATAACTTTTTTGCTCTGTTGAGCCCTTAGAAGAGGACAGATAATAAGTATCCTTCCCAACAGCTTTTACCAAATTATCTGCATCCAACAATATTTCTTTTTTATCATAATAAATGAGAATGTTGTTTTTATCATTGCTTAATTCAGAAATAGACTTAGCTATTAATATAGGTAAAACACCCGCTCTTATACCATAAGGCGCTTGTTCCAAATAACCGAACATTTTTAAGAAGTTTTCTCTTCCGCCTTCCAAGCCTAAAATTCTGCCTTTAATGCTTTCGATGACTTCCCTATATTCTGGATTATCTTTGTTTTTTTCTAGGATAGATCTTTTAACCGAGGCTTCAGGACTCGTTGGATTAAAACTATCTTCCCCTCCGTTTAACGTGATATCAATGACATTATTGACAGCTTTTTGATATTGCTTCGATAGAACTCTTTTGTTAACCAATTCATTATTGAAAATAAGTTTTTTAGGGAAATAATTATCAAGAATTGTGGACAGAAGAGCTGATAGCGTTCCTTCAGTATATAACGCATTAAAGAACACAACTTCTTGTTCAAAGTATTTGTTGAACAAAACTCTAATATCTTCTGAAGTTTCCTCCATTAAGAGATTAATCTCTTCTCTAGAAATATCATCTAGAGCAGATTCAGATTTAATATCCCTCAAACAAACGTATCTTAACAATTCTTCTCTAAGAACTGGGTCTATTTTTGATTTGGGATAGCAGACCACTACTCTTTCATTTTTAACAGCGTTCGTCTTTTCCTGAATTTGATTTTCAGACATACTGTGTCTTAAGAGATTTAAAACGACGCCGTCGCAATAATTCTTTTCAAAAAAGATGTCAAAGTTAGTGAGACTAGTAAATTCTTTTTCAGTAACGTAGATTACCTTAAAGAATCTAGTTATCTTTCTTTCTTCGTTGTGTTTTCTTGGAATAAGATATTGCTTTTCATTTAGTTTGTTTGACACATCAGCCTCATCAAAAGATTTGAATTTTGTCTTAGACAAAACAGCAATTTTGTCATCGATATGTTTTGTATTTGATAAAGCGAATGAAAGCAAATTATTCAAAATATTCTTTCTGAGATGGTGTGATTCAATTAACTTATTAATCACTTCCACCACTTTTCCCAATGATTCATTTAGACAAAGCGAAACAACCTCTTCTTTTGGAGGTAACTTGTCATAATCATTGATCATGAGAATGACTGCCAAAGCTTTAATCACTCTTTTTTCTAACGAACCATCTAACTTAGATGAAATTGATTCTGCTCTATACCAGAGATTTCTAATGAAGTTAGCCTCTTCTTTTTGCATGAGTTCAGAGAAATAGTCGTAGATTTTATCAACATTAAATAGACCACTATCGCTATTGTGTATAAAGAAATTAAAAGAGTTAACATCTGTATCTGATAAGAACGTGTAAAGGGTTCTTTCATTTTGAGCTACAAGCTCAGAAAGTTGGATTAACGCATAAGACGTGAGCGGATTAAGTGGAAACAATTCTTGATACAAAGTATCGCCGTTATCAAAAATCCCTAACTCATTTACTCTTTCATAAAATTCTCTATTGTTTAAAATCTGTTTTTTGGCTTCTTTTTCTGCACCGTTTTTCTTATTAATGGCAGCAGATATAATTTGATAGTTTTCCTCTAGACTACGATTGAATCTTACTTCAACAAATCTTCCCTCAACAGCTTTAAAGGAATCCTTCTTATTGCCTTTGTACAATGAAAGATTTTTGTGTGTAACACAGCATAAATGTAGCTGGTCAGTTTTACCTGTTCTAGTACACTTTTCCGCTAAGTCTTGAATGAGCTTTAACCCTCTAGAAACATCAGAAGTTGAGCTCTCAATAAATTTTGAAAATTCATCAAAAATAACAAATACTCCTGAGTATCCAAACGAATGAGATTGATATGCGACATCCGAATAAATTTTAACGATATCCCCATTAATAAATGGATTAAATTTTACACCCTTATGGATACAATAATAAACTTCGCAAAATTTATCATAATATTCTTTAGAATATTGTTTGAGACCTCTTTCAATTTCGTCAAGAGTTCTGCCACTCTTATTTTCACAAGTTTGTTTCAAGTCTTTTGAAAGTTCAGAACCCTTTTTCCAATCTGATATTGTTTCTAGCGCAACACTAAAAGCGTTCTTTGGAACAATTGATTCCATTCCATCTTTCCTAAGCGAATCGCTTAAAGCAAGCATGAATGATTGATCTAAATTTTCATAGTTAGAATTAATGATGACAGTTAATAAAGAAATGTCCTTATTCTTTAATTCCATCATTAAGTCATATAATTCGTTATCAATCTTTTTGATTTTGTCAGCTAAATCATTCCAGCATTTAGTTTCTTTGCTTTTTGAAAGGATGTATGACAATACTAAGAGCAAGAAGGATTTGCCCTTTCCATATGGACCAACCAGAGTTGTTGCTCTGTCTTTTGATTTTCCCAATACGGATTTGATGTATTTTTTGAGAACATCGCAAATATCGTTGGTAGGAACATATTCGTAAATCTTAGATTCATTATCTAAATCTAATTCCAAATTCACAGATGATTGGAAGTTCTTGTTAATCTCATATAGCTTGCTATACATAATTATTTAAACCTCCTTTCAAATAGATTTTGGAGAGTCATCTTCTTATTTAAGTAAACTGTATTTAATCCAGCTGTTTTATTAATAGTGATTAAACCGTTCTTTCTCATTTCATCAAGGTATTGAAGGAACATGTTTTTGTCCAAATTAAATAAATAAACTGGAGAATTGTTTTCAATCAAAGCATCCTCAATATTAAATTGCTTTTTGTATTTTTGAGATAAAGCATAATAAACAACCAAATAAGAAAGTTCTGAATAATGAGGATGCTTCATTAAATAAACATCTTTTTGTTTTCTTTCTAAAAGGTTGAGTGAAGATAGAGGACAAATATAGTTGTCTTCTGGGTCTCCTTCATTATTTTCAACAGTATATGACTTTAAAAAGACATTAAAATCATCAAAAACATATGAATCTTTTATGTCTTCGCCGTTCTCTTTTAATTGTTCTATTAAAGCGTTATAAATATCATCTTTTTCAAATCTTGTTTTAATTTTTAAATTAAAAAACATATTAAAGATTGGAGCTTCATTATAATTGGTCACAAGATTATAGTGAATCAAGAACCATGAAAAACTTGATTCTAGATATGGATCATACTTTAGTAACAATTCACCGAGTTCTGTTAGTTCGGATTTGGTTGAACTTCTTTGCAGAACACCAGAAGCAGTAAGCCAATATTTGAGGCCTTTTACCATATTAGAACCAATGCCTAATTCATCTACACCTCTAGTGCCAGAGAATATGTTTTCTTGAGAATTATGGATACCATGAATGGCTTTTTGAAACCATCCGTCTCTTATGTAGAAACTTTCATTTCTTTTAAACTTTAAGTCTGACATTCTATTCTCCTTTCTTTGTTCGTAATACTTTTTTCATGTAGCAGCCGCCATCAAAGTGTTTTACACATTCTAAGCAGCCAACACATTTATTTAGGTCAATTGAATAAGAGATTGTTTCTCTACCGACATGACCTTTTTCTAAATTAAAAACTTTTAGTGCATTAAATTTGCATACAGCCGAGCAATAAGAACACCCAATACATGTCTGATATTTAGTTACTTGATTTCTCACTAACTCTCCTACCACTTTCATGTTTTTGAATGTGTTAGTTAAGGTAATCATTGTTACTTTTAAAGTAGTAGCACCTATTTTTCCAGATAATTTCATTATTGGCATGTTTGTATGCCTATCCAGAACATAAACTTCGTTTAAACGTTTGTTTCCGAGAGTAAAGTCAATTTTCCCAAATGGTCTAAAGAATGTATATAAATCTTCAGTGATTGGACGTGAAAGTTCAAAGTTAAGACTACTTTCATCGAGGGCACATGGTTTAAATTCAACAATGGCGTTTTTGCTGTGCTCAAGGCCATTTCCACCTTGTCTTGCTTTCCAATTGCCAGAATCGATATATTCTTTCCAGTCTTCTTTACCAACATTTTTAGCAAAACGATAGAGCATTCCTCTAAAGTTGTTGTATTGCTCATTCATATAAACGGACGATAAAAACTCTGACCATCCACTATTGTTTGGACAGCACCAACAACCAACACGACTAAAGCCTTGCCTATAAGCATTATTGAACGGTACTTTATTAGCTAAAAGGTATAACCAGACATCAAAATCCAGCCAGTCAATAATCGGAGCGGACACCACTTGTTTAGATATTTTTGGACTATCTGTATCTCTATCGTATTTACTTCTCGCCAACGATTCCGCTCTCCTAATCCCTTGGAAAGACAACAATCTGGTTTTGTTTCTAAATGTTGCTTCAATTTTCTTTGTAATGGCACCAGTTTTGAAAACCGTACAGCACCATCTCATTACTCTACTTGGTGGGCCAACAACTTCGCATAAGTTTTGAAAGTCTTGGTCAATATTCTTTGCAACCAAAACTGGCGTGGTCGGATATGTTTTTCTGAATTCAGAAATAAGGTCAGCAGAGGTTGGATATTCAAGAGTAGTATCACCATACATATGAATAATTCTTTGATTATTCAACGCTCGCATAACCAAATGACTTGTGCAAGATGAATCTTTTCCACCACTGAACGAAACAAACATTGAAGAGTCATCAAACTTAGCAGAAACGTTTTTGATATAATCAATGGCTTCAGTTGTGATTTGGTTTAATCTATATTTGTTACATTCAATAAATTTCTTAATGAATGTGTTGTCGAAATCATGATCAACATATTTTTTGTTCTGATGCTCATATTCTTTAAGTGTTTTGATAACAACATCTGAAGGTTGCTTAGATAATTCGCTAAAAGAAACTCTAATTCTTTTTCCATCAACAATATAATTGTTGGCACCAGCGCACCAGACAGAGTGATCAGCGTATTCAAAAGGCTTTCCTAACAAAACTTCTAAGAGTAATCTTTCTTGAGCAAATACAGGACGAATATCACTACCTATTCTCTCGCATTTTGAATGACAACATTCACATTCACTATCGAAAACAGGAACATTACATTTTTTGCAATAAAAAATAGTTGATTCAACTAAATCAGTTCTGCCTTTACATACAGGACACGTACTAGTTTCACATTCTAAGTTGTCGCATTTTTTGCAAATGTATTTTAACAAAGCTAATACCTCACAATAATCGTTGGGTAGAATTTTTGTTTTAAATTTTTCGACCCAACGGATGTTAATTAGATTTTAGCATAAGACCTTCTTTTATCAAAAGATATTTATATATTTTGTAAAAGCTTCCTATTACCCTTTTGATTTCGCGATCTTTTCGTGTGAAATCCCAGTCCGATGTCCGTGTATGTTGTTGCAGAGATATTGACCGCCCCTCCCTTTTTACACTCGAGGAAATCCTATTTTTTGAAAAATACTGCCCCGCATATTTCTGAGGTGGGGCCGACGGTACTATCAAAGATAGTCGATTTTCAAGACCGGGGGGGATAGACATCAAGTTAGAGAGGTCGGAGAAGTCGTTACATAACTTTTTCTGAAATCAAAAATAAGTAAAAGGTTAGGTGTGTTAGTTCATCTACCACTACTTCCTTTATGAATAGACCTTATTAAAATCTTCCTTATGCGAGTAGTAGTTATAAACCTAACCGGCCTAACCTTAGTTAACTTAGAAAGTCGTCTTCAACACCTAATTCTTTATCTGTGAGCAAACGAATTCCGTGATAAATAACTTTGTTATGAGGATGAGTTGTTTTAAATCCAGCAAGCTCCATCGCTGCTTTGAAATCATTACTTGGACGGACATATTCATTTCTATGCCAAGCAAAGTCTCTGTACTTTAGATAGAGCTCACCAGTGCTAACTTTTTCATCTTCACCGAGCTTACAGCACTCATTGATGAATTGATGTAACCAGTCATTCTCATTCTTATATCGTTTACAAGCTTCTAGAACGACGTTTGGCTCTTCGATGTGGAATTTATTGTCTATGACAATTTTCGCTCCTTCCATGACCCAAAATAGAATATATTCCTTACAGTTATCGAATAGATACTCGGAATAGTTCTTAATGTCGTTATTGCCCGTGAACTTATTAGTAAATGGAATAACTTTTAATCTACGCCACGTGCCATCATCGCCAGTTGTGACTTTAGGCAAATGGTTGGTATAAAGAATCATTGTGTGAGAAGGCGTAAAGTCGAATTCGTCTTTGAACTTCTTTTCACCTTTGATTCTATCAGTAGAACATAGCTGTTTGATCATTCCATCATTAAGCCTTGCTCCCTGTTCATTTTCGCTAGATATGATTAGTCGCTTTCCTTTAAGGAAGGCTTTTTCAAATCTAGATGATTTACCGTTATTTACGAATAGATTGTCACTGTTAAGAGTCCCACCATAGTCACCGAACACTTTTAAGATAGCATTCCAGAATGTTGATTTACCATTACCACCTTCGCCATGAGCAATAAGCATCATTTCAACATATACCGCTCCTACTGCCGCTAAGCCGCAGCACTGCTGTACGTATCTAATTAATTCCTTATTGTTTGAGAATATCTTATTTAAAGATTCCTCCCAGATGTCCTTGCCTTTAAAAGAAGGGGAACATGAAGTCATTTTGGTGATGTAGTCTTCTGGTTTGTGTGGCTTTGGCCTAAATGGACCAATCCTTAAATCATAAACACCTTCAGGAGTAGATAAGAGAAATGGATCTGCATCGAATTTCTCAGTATCAACACCAATATAAGGAGTGGCTTGTTTTAATGTCGCGTTGATATAGTTAGAGTTTCTTCGGCTAGTTACAAATTTAAGATATGCTTTCGCCTTATCAATTCTTTCTTTATCACCACTATCACTAGCTTCTCTATAGAGCTTAAAAGCTTCCATGATTTGCTTATTAGTGAATTGATGTAGAACCGCTAGAGCAAGCTCTTCGCTTTCCACCCATCTATTTTGATCATAGACCACAAACTTCATTGCAGGGTTATAAGCGATAATCGAGCCATAATGCTCACTAAACTTTAAAGCTTGTCCAACATCAGACATGTCGCTTGGTACATAGGATTCACCACCATATTCATCTGGTTTCACATAATTCGGATTAGTGAGTATCTTCGTTTTATAGAACTTAAGAGCACTATTCCAAATGAGATTTAATTCCGAATCTTCTAATGGTTCTTCACAGCATTTTTCATTTTTGTCCTCGAAGAGCTGCCTAGCCTCTTCAGTATCGCCATATCTTTTTAAGATAATCGCGGCATACTTAGATAGCTTTGAGTTTCTTTCTCCGCACTTAATGACTTGATTGTCATCATCCATATTGGCAAATCTTTCATAAGCGTCGATATAAGCGTTTATGGTTAATTTACCAGGAGAGACGATTACTTCAGGTTCTTCAGTGCCAAAGAAGAAACGAGCAGCATCTTCTGCATTTTTGTCAAAATAAGGCCATATGGTATTAATTTTTCTTTTTAATTCCGCGTATGCTTCTGGGTTCTTAATTGGGTCCATCGACATAAAGACATGAAACTTAGGTCTAGGTGCTTTACCATCTTTTTCCTTCATGTTATTTCTAGACATGTGGAAGATCATGAACACATTATCAAATTCGCTGATAAGGTTTTCAGGAGTAATCCAAGCATTTGGATCATCACTATGGTCATTGTCGCAGTCTAGAGCCAAACAATCTGATACTAGAAAGTTAGCACAGTCCCTTTTGTCATACTTGTATGTGGCGCATACATAGTCCTTATTAAATATTTGTCGTATTTGTTCTTTGTTTGTCGTTTGTTTTGCTTCGAATTCGTGAGGATATCTAGTGTTACTAGGCATACCCAACACATTGGATTTGTAAAACTTCATAGCTACTAGCCCTCCTATAAAATCCAATTTAGGAAGCTAGGAGCAGCAAACTAAACGACTATGTCTTCTGATTGCGTTGAAAAGATTATCATAAATCCACTGCTCCTTTGCTTTGTTTTTGATATATCGTCTCCATATTGAAGAGATCATTTAAACTAATCCCTAAAACAATTGCGATATTACATAAAGAGATGAAACTTACACGTGTTATTAGTCCATTCTCAATACGGTAATAATGATGGAAGTCCATGTGGAGCAAGCGTGACGTCTCACGCATAGAAAGACCTAGAGTCTCTCTTTTGATAACAAGATACATTCTCATTGCGTTAGTTTTGGTCATAGTACTATCCTTTCTTAAGATTTGTCTTTTAAGGCAAGACATCAGCCTCACAATATATGGAGAAGAATTAAGGCTTTTGACCCCCCTTCTCTCATCTTTTTCACCAGTTTATGGCGAATTAGTTACCCAAGTGTGCAGATTATTTGCATTCTCTCAGGTGATATAAGGACACTTGGAAGCGAAATCGTTAACCATAGAAGCAAACTTTTTAAGCTTCTTCACTACTACACACATTTATGGGGCTATTTTGGGGTATCGGTTTTAACTTTTTTAAACAAACGCTTTAATACCCTCACTAGTTAATGGCGGTTATCTCATTGTTCTGCTCACATTTTCTTTTTTCACTTTTAGTGATTTTACAAAAAGTTTAGAAATGACCTCATTGACCTCACCTTTCACCTCACTATGGACAAGTGAGATTTAAAAAGACGGGTTTCCAAAAAGTTTGTTTGTACCGCTCAAACCCTATGGGACCAATGGGAGCGATTTTTGCAATTATTTCTTTACGCGCGTAAGCAGAAATTATCGGATTTATTAAAGTTATCGCGTGCGCAAATGCTTTTGACTTTTTTGACTTATTTATCAAAATTGATGTCCTGCGGGCATCTAGGGAACCACTATCTGGTGTGATAAGATAAGGGTGCGTTGAAAAGATTTGGTCTCCTTTGACCATATGTCTTCTTGCCATTTTGGTAAGGAGATTTTTTACATATATGAAAAACATAAATAATGAAAAACCTATAACACAGGTTTGTATCAATAACGTTGAAACAGTCGATGTATTCGTTGCTATTATCACTCTAAAGAGTGATGTATATGTGTAGGAGGAAAAAGTATGGGAAGAGAAATACAAGTTATTGCCCCTACACCAAAACCTAAGTTCTTATTAGATGGTTCAAAGCTTCTTCCAAACCAAAAAAGAGTTGCCGCCTATTGTCGTGTTTCAAGTGACAAAGACGAACAACTTAACAGCTTTGATAACCAAGTCGATGAGTGGAGACAAAGATTAGCAAATGATCCTAACGTCATTTTAGTGGATATCTACGCTGATGAAGGTATTTCCGGTACTTCCGAAGAAGGAAGACTAGAATTCCAACGCATGATTAAAGATGCTAAGGCAGGCAAAATAGATAAGATTGTCACTAAATCGATATCAAGATTTGCTCGTAACATCCAAACATCCATTAATATCGCTAGGGAACTCAAAGCCATAGGTGTTGAAATCTACTTTGATAATGAACACATATCCACACTGGACCCATCTAGTGAAATGCTATTCACCATCTCTGCTATTATGGCGCAGGAAGAATCCCGCCACATTTCAGATAACGTTAAATGGACTTTTAATAAAAAGAAGAAAGAGGGCGTGCCTATGGTTAGCTCAAATCTTCTTGGATATCGAAGAGACCCAAATAACGAAAAGAACTTAATCATAATTCCTGAAGAAGCCGCTATAGTTAAAGAGATATTTGAACTCTATGTGCAAGATGTCGGCACTAATGAGATTGGAAGAATCATGCAAAGCAAAGGCTATCTCACTAGAAGAAAAGGAACTAAATGGTATAACTCCACCATTGAAGGCATTATCACAAACGAAAAGTATTGTGGTGACTTATTACTTCAAAAAAGTGTTACCATCGATTTCCTAAACCATAAAAGGGTAAGAAACGAGGGTATTGAAGAACAGGTTTATATCAAAAACAACCATGAACCTATTGTTTCTAGAGAGATCTGGGAGAAAGCCCAATTAATTTATGCTCGTAATAGAGAAAAGTTTAGAGGGGCTAATCCAGATTCACGTAAATATGCATCACAATACCCATTAAGTGGTATGCTTGTCTGCCTTAAATGTGGCGATACCTTTAAAAGAAGGCATTGGACACAAGGATATCCAACACCAAGGATTATGTTCCAATGTAATGGCTATGTTCTCAATTATGCAGAAGACAAATGCGGAGCAAAGCCAATCAGTGAAGACATTGTTCTTAAAGCCACCACCGAAGTTATCAATAGAGTTTACTTTGATAAAGGCAAGGCACTAACCAAATTAATGAACAATATCGCCTTACATACTGAGGCCGGCAACATCCAAGAACAGATTGATGACCTTAAAAGGCAAAAAGAATCACTAGAAGACGAAATCAGTGATGTCATTACAAAGAAACAAAACACGATGGATGAAATCGAAAAGATTGTCTTAGAAAAGCAATATAAGGAACGCATCATCGATTACCGTGAACTAGATATGAAAATTAGCGAACTAGAATGTAAAGCTAGAGAAGCTGAATTATCTAAACTCCGCCTATTGGATATGAGCAAGAACATAGGCGGTCAAAGACTCACAGTAGAAACGCTCACTAAACCAATTGTTAATACATGCCTACAAGCTATTATTGTTGTTAATAGACACGAGCTCGTATTCGTCCTTCCAAATAATGAAAAAGCCAACTACCTCTACATCAAAGAGAAGAGAGCGAGTTTGGTTCAACACACACCACTTTTAGAGGGAGACGTGACATTAGAAAGAAGGTATAGGAATGAGCATCTACATTACAAAGTTGTCATGGTATAAGACATAAAAAAGACCTGTTTTGCTACCAAATAAGGCAGTTCTGCAGGTCTTTTACTTTATTTTGTAATTGTTGATAGGAATTCTTGATAGGTAAGCACCTGTCCATCAAATGGATGCTTGAAGCTTTTAAGAATCTCTTCTTTATTCTTATCATCATAGACAATGAAGAAGTCGCTCTTACTAATTTTATTGCAGAGAATTCCGTTCTTACTTTGAATGAGATTGATGGTAACTTTTAGAGCATTTAAATCTGCTTTAAGCTCACCACTAATGTTGTATCTTCTTCCAACATTTTCTGGTTTATCTAATTCAGATTCATCAACCGCTAATGAGTTATATAGTTCATGGCCAGCGGTTTTGAGTCTTTTCTTTTTCTCTCTATGAACGAATTTATCCATCCATTCAATTGAGTTTGTTCTAGCGAATTGAGATTCTTTTAAGAGTGTTTTGGAATCCATCTTAGTTAGGATACATATGGCTTCAAAGATTAATCTCTCCATTTCAGCATCATCTCTAGATAGATGTTCTTGTAATCTGACTACGGAGTTAGGACCAACGATTGTCTGGCATGCTTTATGCAATGACATTTGGCCTTTCTTTTCTAGATAAGCCGCTACAAGTTTTTGAACGTCATAACATTCATAGTTGTATGGTTGTAATTTGTATCTCTTACAAGCGTGATAGAGATGAGGGATGTCATTATCCATTGAATAGGCGAAGCAGATTGTATCAGGATCTTCGACCAATTCTTTAATCTTCTTATAGAAACAAGGAAATTCTGGTTGCTCTAAGTAATAGTCATATTCATATGCTAACTCTAAGTCTTTTTCATGCTTGCGACCTTTTAGATAGAATCTTGACTCTCTTCCTTTACCCGGAGACATTGGAATATCACCAGTTTTCATGACTAGGAAGTTTTCATCGGTGAGAACATAGCCAAACTCACACATTTTTCCAACGCCATTGAAACAGTTGGAACATTCGATATCGAAGAATAAGTATTTCATTAGTTGAGTTCTCCTTTCTCACTAGATGGGAGAGTGTAACCCACTACGATTACACTATCTCCATCTTTGTCATAGCACACTGTGCATTGAGTTGTGTGATATTCTTTTTCAATTTTGTCATTCACTGCTTCAAGGATTTCTTTGACTGTAATGTTGTCATCGAAGAGTGATTGATCTAGGACTTGGATGTAGAGGTTCTTACTAGTCCCATTAATTTTAGCAAGCTTCTTAATAGCTTTCTTAACGGTTTCGATTGAATCTTTCATCATCTTTTCCATTTGCTTACCTTGTTCTCTTCGCCAGGCACTGCTCATGCCCATTGATATGAACTTTCCGGTTTCATCACTTACGATTTCCCAGCGTTTACCTTTGAATCTATTGATGATTTTAAGCTCTGGATGCTCTTTCATATATTCATCGATTAATTTCGCTGCTTTCTCGGAAGCATTTAGCATTGCATTTACTTCTTTTTCCGATATTGACTTCACCGACTTCTCGATGAGAGGGAGTTTGATTTCACAAATCCATCTGTAATCATCGTATCTTTCAGCGAAGAGTTCATAATCTTCAAATGAAGGGTGGGCCTTCTGTATCCAGTACTCTACCCACATGATGTTATTGGCATTTTGTTTGATTGTTTTGTTTTCCATTTTGGTTAACTCTCTTTCTGCCGATCTCTTATCGACGTCAATAATGTATAACGAAAAAAGATAACAAAACGTATTTGTCCCAAAATAGGTAACAAGGTTTATTTAAATGATATTCCTTCGTAGCCTAATTCATTAGAAACGCACACATGGTCTCCATAAATTGGTTTTAGCTTTTCAACTTTGATTAGTTCTTTAGCAGGACCTTCATCACGTATTACACCATCATGTATGAGCACTACATTAGAATTTAAATATAATGCGTGATTAGGATTGTGCGACGAAAGAATAATGGTCTTGCCTTCTTTGGCCACATCCTTAAGAATTGATAAAACTAGGTTTTGATTCTTCATGTCTAGAGCGGAGGTTGGCTCATCTAGTAATAAGATTTCAGTATTTTGAATGAGCGAGCAGGCGATTAAAACTATTTGAAGTTCACCACCACTTATCTCACCAAGATTCTTATCAAGTAAATGAGAGATATGTAAACGCTCAGCCATAGCTTCAACGCGCTTCATTTCTTCTTTACCCGGATGTTCATAAAAGGCAAGAGTGTTTGTGGTTCCATAAGAGAGATATTGCCTCACTGGAATATCATTTGTGACATTAGCCTGTTGAGGAACATAAGCAAAGATTTTGGATCTTTCTCTGATCTTGATTGTTTGAAGATTTTTGTCATCGTATTCAATGGTTCCTTCAAGTGGTTTTTCAAGTCCAGCAAGTAGCTTAATGAGTGTTGTTTTACCGCATCCATTTAGACCAAGCAAAACATTAACTGAACCCGGCTTTATTTCCATATTTATTGAATTTAATACGGTTTTTGCAGCTTTTTTATCATATTTAAAGGATAAATTAGATATCTTTATGTTCATTTAACTTCCTCCTTTTAATAATCAAAATCACTACAAATATAACAGTTCCTAATAAGCCAGTTACTGCGCTTAATGGAATCTCTGAATCGGTGAATGTTCTAGACAAAACATCGACTAAAATCATGAATGTTCCACCAAAAGTGATGCATAGAGGAATGGTCCTTTTTGCATCTCTTCCTGCAAGCAATCTAACAATATGAGGAATGACTAACCCAATCCAAGAAATGGTTCCGCAGAAACATACGGATATGGCGGTCAATACTGTCGCAAGAACAATAATCAATCCGCGATAGAAATTGTAGTTGATACCCTTTGTTTGAGCTTCAGCCTTTCCTTGATTAACGAGATTAATTGGATGAGAGATGAGTAATAAGACAACAACACATACAATCACCACTCCCATGAGGATGTAGTCGCGTTTCATATCTGCGCTTTCAAATGAACCCATAAGCCAGTATGTAATGCTCGCCAATGTGGTTATGTCGCTTGAGAAGTATTTAATCATTGATAAGATAGCGGACATGAATCCACCAACAATGATTCCAGATAATAGCAATATGGTTGATGATCCGTTTCTAAATAGCTTGGATACCATCACTGTAACAAAGACAGTTAATAAACCCATCAAGAATGCAAATACACTTATCAAAGCAGATGATAATCCTAGAACTATTGCTAGAGCAGCACCAACAGAGGCACCAGTACTAACACCAAGCAAGTCAGGAGACACCAGTTTGTTCCTGAATGTCTCTTGATATAGCAAGCCTGATAAAGATAGTCCGATACCAACAAATGCTGCCATTATGGTTCTAGGAAATCTTAGATTCACTATGATGCTTCTTTGAGTATCTAAAGCACTATCACTAGTGAAGATAGCTTTAAAGAAATCGTCAATTGCGATTTTATATCTTCCTAGCATTAATGCTAAAGCGAAGACAACAACGAAAACCGCTATCGATATTCCGAATGATATCCAAGTCCTTCTTTTTAAGACTTTCTCATTCATTAGTATAACGAGCCACCTTCTGGATTAAGTCCATTGAGCATATAAGAAACTTGATCATCAGTTACGTCAGTTCCAAAATACTCTTTAACGGTTGTTTTAACCATGCTTGAAATATCATATGAGAAATACTCAGGGTAAATCTTATTAGCTTGGTCATAGAAGAATATTGGAGTCATAGCGGATAATTGTTCAAAAGCAGTAAATCCGATTGGGATGTTATAGACTTTATTGTTTTTGACCGCATCTAAATTAACATAGGGTTCTTCTGTTTTGAGAGCATTGATGTTTTTGTTTTGATATTGACCACCACATACAAAGATATCTGGGTTTTGAGATACGATTTCTTCTTTGGAAGGTTGATTTGTTGTTAAGGACGCGCCGATAAAATCAAATCCTAAAGATCTATATGCGTATTCAGTGAAAGATCCTTGGGTGTCAGTATAACCAACACCTTTATCTTTATCTCCACGGACATAAAATACTTTCTTTTTGGTTATATCGTGCTTAGCTAGCTCAGTAGTTACTTCACTAATTGCGGTTGTGACTTTGTTTTCCCAAGCTGCTGCTTTTGCTTTGATATCATCGCCGTCCCAAATCTTAGTGACTAATTGAGATAAGAACGTAACATAATTATCAAATGTTGGATTTCCATATAAGGAAACACATAAAGCAGGTACACCGTGTGCGTTTAAATCATCAGCAATGTACTTTTCGGGAGCGAATACTAAATCCACCCCTCTTGATAAGAAGAGCTCACTGCTATTCTGATACTCATATACATAATGATTTTTACTTTCTGGGTAAATAAGAGGTACCCAATCATTATTTAATGTGCCCTTATAAGCTCCATCAATTTTATCTCCAAGACCATATGCTACTAATAAGTCATATGTTGTTCTTGAGACACAAGCTACCTTTTTAGGGTTTTTGTTGATGGTTATGGTTGTGCCGACCATATCGGTTACAGATATTTGTTCTTGTTTTTCACCTTTATTAGAGCAACCTGTAATAGCTCCAATTGAGGCAAGTGCTACTAAGAGTGGCACGAATGTCTTTTTATACATAAAAGAGTCCCTTTCTGGCGATTAATAATTCAATAACCTTATGGCCGGTAGATACGGTACCGAGACAAATAACGTATCTAGTCGTTTCAATTAATTATTAATCTACCGATATTATATCACATCAATTGATGTATCTCGTTAAGTAATAAGGCTTGGCACCCACCCTAACGCCGCTATTAGGATGGAATGCCGGGGTGTAAAAGAAAGGAGGTGTAAATTTTCAGAAAGGAGGTACGAATATACAACGCGGCTCTAGTAGTTAATCTTTTCTAGGAAGGCAAGCTACGATGATTAATCCGATAAGGCCTAGGAACAAGCCCCCGAAGAACCATCCCACTACGCTTCTGTTTTTATATCCAGCGATAATTGGACAAGCGATCATGCTGATGACTGTGTTAATAATTCCTAATACTGTGATTACTGGTGAGATTTCCATTAGCAATAAGCTCCTTCTTGCATTAAGTGAATGCATAAATATCCGTTATCATCTTCTTTTAAGACATATCTCGAGTCGCCGAACATGTTTTTAACTTCACAATCTGGGTTTTCTTCAAGAAACTCGTCTATCAATTTAGATGATTGCTTTGTGGCATTATCGATTGACTCTAATTTGTAATCCCCAATGCCAATCACTGTTTTTTCAATCAACGGGAGATGAACCACACATTCATATATCCCTTTCTTGTTTAATGTTGGTTCAAGGACTGATTGGCCATCTTCATCGGCTTGAGCAATCCAATTCAACGTTTTAATTACTTCTTTTGCTTCAATTTGTTTCATTTTGTTTTTCTGCTTTCTGCCTCATGGCTCCTATATAGTAAGCGAGAAAAAATACATAAAGCGGATATGTCCCAAAAACGGTAACAAAATAAAAAAAGGGGCAACCCCCACCGATGCTACTCGATGACGATTGCCTTAATTCCAAGTCTCTTACAAAGAAGAACTATTAGATCAAAGTCAGTCTTAGCATTTCTGCCATTGATGAATCTGTTAAATGCCTTACGGCTATAACCAATTTCATCAGCGAACTGTTCTTGGGTCAAGTTTTCATCTTTGATGAGTTCCTTGATTTCTTCCAATAGTTTAGTGGAAGAGTATGTGCCAGTATTGAAGCTCATTTAGCAGTACCTCCTCCACGCGTTTATTTCTAAACAAAGGACGCACCCACTGGCTCACATATTATATCAGGAACTATTCTGTTTCTTCTACCTCTTTAATCCCCTTTTCATCCATGTATTTTACGAGCGTACGCATTAACTCAATTGATTTAACCAGCTCATCTTCTGATGGGGCTTGTATCTCGTTTGGATGATGGAAGAAGTCTCTAATATAAGTAGGAATGGTATTCGTTGAATATGGTTTTCCATGAACAACATATACCCTAGTCTTTTCAAATTGATTGGTGTCGTTTTTGTATATCTTTTTAATCAGTTTTTGTGTCTTTTCATCAACTGCAACAGTGCTGTTTTTGCCGATTTGGTATGCAAACCTATTAAATAACTCATCATGATATTCAAGTGACGGAATATGGAACACTACATAATCTAATTCCGCGAATGTTGGAGTTGGTAAGCGTAAATCCATTTCATTAATAGATTCCACTTTGATATTCCCGTCTTCTTTAGAGAGCCTGACAATTAAAACATCATCACGAGCAATAAGTGACTCTAAAACCTTCTCTGAATGTGTTACAAGAAAGATTTGAGGCACCATTCCACCAGCTTCGAGCATTGATTCAATGATATGTACTATTTCTTTTTGCCATCTTGGATGCAAAGAAGTTTCTGGTTCATCAAGTAATACGCAATCTGTGCCAGTGGCCATATTTTTCAAATCTTTTAATTTAAGGAGTATCTCTTGCTGACCAGATGAATAATTGGTGATGTTATAGCCGTGTTCTTTTCCATCAATCCTCTTTGATACATCATTACTACAATAAACTTCGCCTAGATGATTATCTTTATAGATAGCGGTTATCTCTTCGTCTCCAAGCTTCTCTAAAATAGGAAGTCCTTTATCAACTCTATTAACAGCATTATTGCTTCTTAATCCAAACGGATTAGCACCACCTTCAAAAGTGGCACTGTTGATTGGGTACATATCTTCGCCATCGATAAGTTTTCTAACTTCTTTCATGGCATTCTTATGTAAGCTTCCTTGCCTTAAATAAAGAGCATTAAATGGTCTAGGAACTACATCATAGACCTCTTGTTTCTCTTGAATATATTTTGATTCGTTGTAGTTAAAAATCTCGTTTAATAAGGTGGTTTTACCACAGCCATTTTCACCAACAAAAGCGACAATTGAATATGTTTCTTTTGTCTTAGGATTAATTAAGTCCAGCTCTATATCTTTTAATACTGGATGTCCTTTAAGTTTTAGATGGTTTAAATACATATAGGCACCTTATTTTTTGAAATAATCTAAATTTGGATAAGTGACATAAGAGTCTTCTGTTTCAATTATATAATTGAAGTAATAATATGGTTTTCCGATTCTAATAGAAATGGCATTAGATAAAACGGTGATATAGCCAAGTGTTGAGCCTACCCAATATAACGCACTATTCGCAGTTGTTTGCATCGAAGCAATAAAATACCAAAACACACCGCCAAAGCTAGCAACGATAGACACAATCTTAAAAATCAGCATAATGATGAAAATCGCACCATTGCTTTCTTCTTTAACGATTTTCTTGTGATTTCCTTCATTAACTAAATAGAGTTCTGTGTTTTTTACATTCCAAAACGAATGCATGGGTTGTTTATTTTTTTGTTTCGATAAAGTGATGAGAGCTAGGACAGGACAAATCAAAGTTAGAGTTGTGGCGATAACCAATAACCATTCGAGTTGTTTGTTAATAATTAAAGATACGACATCAAATACAAGGACAGGAATCAATATTGATAGCCAAACAATAGGCATTGTCCTTTGTTTCTTGATTGTTCTTTTAAATTTTCTAACATCGTCTTCATATCCATAGACTGTTGCATCATTTAAATAGTCTGCAAATGGTCTACCGATAACTTCCGAAATTGGTCTTGGCTCTTGATGCTCAAAAGTAGGTATCTTATTTTCGATATCATCAAGGCGTTCGATTACGGTTCTATCATCTTTTAACATTGGTTAATCCTCGACTGATTGTTAGTTTATCACATTATTAAATTGATTAGAATTTAGTCCCACAAAAAGTAACAAAAACCCATTTAAAAAACACATGTTACCACTAACAACCCTAGATATAGGCTATCAATAGGCATAATTACTTAATACTAATAGTATTAAGTAAAAGTGCTATTCATGGGTCATGTCTTTATTCAAAAATATGGTTTTTTATTAAAAATAAATAAGTTTTAGTTCTTTAAAATCAAGCCAACGATTGTCTCGACGTGTTCAGTAAAAGGAAACATATCCACCGGTTGAATTTTGTTTATTTCATATATATCTTTTAAAAACGCTAGATCCCGTGCAAGTGTTGCAGGGTTGCATGAAATATAAATTATTCTTTTTGGAGATAATTTAATAAGTGAATTTAAAAACACTTCGTCACTTCCTTTTCTTGGAGGATCTA
>Ga0256404_1004266_pt1 | contig 27327 bp, 19 predicted proteins | sample RumenRJG_01DNA_FD_185990 | JGI IMG/M metagenome (GOLD analysis project Ga0256404, IMG submission 185990) | Bovine rumen microbial communities from Lethbridge, Alberta, Canada - RJG_01 | ecosystem: Host-associated > Mammals > Digestive system > Stomach > Rumen | place: Canada: Alberta | collected...
TATCTGTATTTATGTAAAAATTATGATGAGATCCTTTTTATTCGTCATTTATGATAAATCTTTTAAATATAACGTGGGATCGCATTTAGCTATCCCACGTTTAATTTAAGAGAGCCAATAAAACACAAAAGGATCTGCTCAATGCAGATCCTTTGTTTCGTTATGGAGTAAGGTGTTTACCGCATAGGCGGCACAGAGCAGGCCTGCCGCATTCGGCACAAACGGCGAGGATGCCGGAGGTGTCTTGCTCTTCTGGGTTGCCCCGTCTTCATTGACGATCTGACTCTGGGTGACCACCGGCTGTTCTTTGGAGAAAATCACCGGTATTTCCAGGGAAATATTGCGTTTTCGCGCCTGAGCACGCATCGATCTCGCCAGCGGATCGTTTTCCGTTTTCTTCAGTGTGGTATACATCAGCTGAGACGGATCCACCCGGTTTCCCATCCCGAGACAGGAGATCACGGGGATGTTTTTCTGCTGGCAGAGTTCAATCAGATCCAGCTTGCAGGAGATCGTATCGATGGCATCCACCACAAAGTCGATGTCATTTTCCTCAAACGGCTTCAGGTTATTCTTATCGAAGAATTCCGGATAGATGGTGACATTGCAGTTCGGGTGAATGGAAAGAATGCGCTCTTTCATGACTTCCACCTTCGCTCTGCCGATATTGTTTGAAGTACTTAAGATCTGCCGGTTCAGATTGGTGATCTCCACCTCATCCTGGTCAATCAAGACCAGATGTCCGATGGCACTGCGCGCCAAAGCTTCCGCAGCCATGGCCCCGACACCGCCGATGCCGACGACCATCACCGTTTTCCCCAGCAGCATATTTACCTGTTCTTCACTCCAGAGCAGAGTCAGTCTTTGCCAGCGTTTATCCATGTTTCGATTTCCTTTTTCACATTTTCCGGATAGGCCGGATCGGTAATATCAAACCAGTGTACCTGCATCTGATGATTGAACCAGGTATACTGTCTCCGTGCAAAATGACGGGAGTTCTTCCGGATGTCATCCAGAACTTCCGGAACGTCTTTTTCCTTATTTATATAATAGGCTTCCCATTCCCGGTATCCGATGCCCTGGGAAGAGCGGAAGGTAAAGAAGTCGGGATACTTTTTCATTAAGGCATCCATTTCTTCCTGTAATCCGTTTTGATACATCTTATCCACGCGCAGATTGATGCGCTCATATAGGGCGTCTCTTGGCATGGTGAGTCCGATGACATAGGCATCGTAGATGGGTTCATGTTTCTGTAAAGCGACCGTCTCGCTTTTTTTGTTTCCTGTTTTGGCCAGATGCAGCGCACGTAATAACCTCTTGCGGTTATTCACATGGATCTCATCTGCGCTTTGCGCGTCCAGCGCTTTCAGCTCTTCCATTAATTCTTCATTACTGAACGAGGCATATTCTTCTTCGTTGAGACGTTCCGTTTCCGGAAAGTCGTAATCGTAGAGGGTAGCTTTGACATAAAGGCCGGTTCCTCCGACGATCATCGGAAGCTTTCCCCGGTTACTGATATCTTCAATACAGTCCCTGGCCCGCTTCTGAAAGTCATTGACGTTGTATTCCTGATCGATATTCAGAATATCGATGAGATAATGCGGGATGCCCTGCATTTCCTCTTCCGTTACTTTCGCGCTTCCGACATTCAGTTCCCGGTAGACCTGAATCGAGTCTCCGCTGATGATCTCCCCATGAAACTGTTTGGCCAGACTCACTCCGAGATCACTCTTCCCGACACCCGTCGGGCCGACAATACACAGCACCTTTTTCATCGCAGGAATTCCTTCACCAGCTGCTGGCGGGTGATATGAATAAAGGTCGGTCTGCCGTGCGGACACTTATACGGATTCACGCACTGCTTCATATGATTCAGAATGGTCTGCATTTCTTCCATGGTCAGCTTGGTATTGAATTTAACGGAAGCGTGACAGGCCAGAGATTCCAGCGCATGGTCACGAATGACCAGTAAGTCCGCTCTCCTATCATTCTTAAAGATATCCACCAAGTCGTCAAAATAGATATCGAGATCGATATCATGCATCCAGGTCGGGATCTCCCGGACAACAACGGAGTCACTGCCGAACATTTCCACATTCAGCTGCAGCTTGGCACACATCTCCGCAAAGTCGTTAAAGCTGTTGATGACGGATGTACCGACTTCCTTGACATAAGGTAACAGCAGCGGCTGATATTCCACTTCCTTTTCCAAAAAGCGTTTCTGGAAGAGTTCGTAGTTATACCGCTCCTGCGCGGCGTGCTGGTCAATGATATAAAGACCGCTTTCGCTCTCCGCCAGGATATAGTTTCCGTGCAGCTGGCCGATAATTGTCATCACCGGCAGTCCGTTCTGATGGAACTGTTCCTTTTCCCTGACCGGTTCTTCCGGTTTCGGCTCTTCTCTATATGTCGGGGTCAGAGCAGGCGCCGGTTCTTCTTCCGCAACCTGCGTCACAGGTGGAATCACCTGTGCCGAAGCAGTATTTTGTACCGGTTTTGGCATTGGCAGCGGTTCGTCAAAATTGAAATTGGCGAATTCCACTTTCTCCTTCGGTGCAGAAAAACGTACTTCTGGAGCATTCATGCTCTTATGCAAAGATTCCAGCAGCGTTCTGCGGATCAGATCCTCGAGCTGCTGCTCTTTAGAGAGACGGATCTCCCATTTGGTTGGATGCACGTTGACATCCACCAGGTGGGCATCGCTTTCCACATTTAATACCACGATCGGGTAACGTTCGTTAAACAGATAGTCACTGAATGCTTCCATGATCACTTTATTGATCCGGTAATGCCGTATCAGACGGTGATTCACAAACAGCGTAATGTAGTTATTGGAGGCTCTGGTGATATTCGGAAGCACGTAGGCTCCGCTGACGCGGAAGTCATAGTCTTCTCCCTTGAATTCCACCAGATTACCGATGACTTCTCTTCCGTAGATGGAAGTCATGACTTCTTCAAGCTGATTGGACCCGTTGAAGTTCAGCATCTCCTTGCCGTCAGCCACTAAGCTGAAGGCAATTTCCGGATGGCCTAAGGCATACTTTTCAATAATGGAGGAAACGATTGCCGTTTCATACTGCCGGGACTTTAAGTGTTTTAAGCGGGCAGGTGTTTTCTGGAACAGGTTTTCCACCGTGATCTCCGTTCCTTCCGGAGAATACATCGGTTTCGCTTCCATCAGCTTGCCGTATTCGATTTTTACAATGGTGCTGTCATTGCCGTCATTGGTCTTTAATGTCACTTCACTGACAGAAGCAATGGACGGTAATGCTTCCCCGCGGAAACCCATCGTCTGAATGGCAAACAGTTCGCTTTCACTTCTTAATTTGCTGGTCGCATGGCGTTCGAAAGCCATCGTGGCATCTTCGGCATCCATGCCAACTCCGTTATCTCTGACCTGAAGATAGGTAATCCCGCCGTCGCGGATGGTTACCTCAATTTCCGTCGCCTTGGCATCGATGGAGTTTTCCACCAGTTCCTTGACGATTCCTCCCGGACGCTCTACGACTTCCCCGGCAGAGATCATATTCATTAAGTGTTCGCTTAATCTCTGTATTTTCGCCATCAGGATTCTCTTTTCTTTATTTCTTCCTGCAGATCGTTGATCATCTGCAATGCCGCAATCGGCGTCATTGCGTTGATATCGATCATTTTGATTTTTTCTTCGATTTCGTTATTTGCTGCCGCTTTCGGAGTTTCCTCTTCCACCAGTAAGGTCTGCTGAATGACTTTATGGTTGCTCTCAAGATTCTTTAAGATCGACTGAGCTCTCTGAATCACTTCATCCGGCAGTTTGGCCAGTCTGGCTACGTTGATACCGTAAGACTTATTTACCTTTCCTCTTTTGACATGGTAAAGGAAAGTAACCGTATTATCTTCTTCATGGACTTCCACGAAGTAATTGACGACTTTATCAATACTGTCTTCCAGACGGGTCAGTTCATGATAGTGTGTGGAGAACAGTGTTACGGCTCCGATATATCTGGCAATATATTCAATCATGGACTGTGCCAGTGCCATGCCGTCATAGGTAGATGTGCCTCTTCCGATCTCGTCAAAGATGATTAAAGAGTTCCTGGTGGCATTCTGCAGGGCATTGTTCGCCTCATTCATTTCGACCATGAATGTCGACTGACCGCCTAAGATATCGTCATTGGCCCCGATCCGGGTAAAGATCTGATCAAATAAAGGAACATTCATGCGGTCGGCCGGTACATAGCAGCCGATTTGCGCCATAATGACAAGAATGGCATTCTGACGCATATAGGTACTTTTGCCGCCCATGTTCGGTCCGGTCAGGATCATGATCCGCTTCTCTTCATCCATAGTCAGATCATTGGCAACGAAACGGCGTTCCTTCATTTCCGTATCCAGAATCGGATGTCTTCCTTTTTTAATATCCACAATACCATCATGGTTGAATTCCGGTAAACAGTACTTCTTCTGTGAACTGATTACGGATAAGGAATAGATAACGTCAATTAAGGCTACGGCATCCGCAATCTTCTGCAGCTTCGGCAGATACTGCTTCATTTCCTGAATCAGATCATTAAAGAGCTGTTCCTCCAAACCTAACGCACGTTCTTCCGCATGCAGGATGTTGTCTTCAATTTCCTTTAAGGCAGGCGTGATGAAACGCTCTGCATTTATCAGAGTCTGTTTTTTAATGTATCCTTCTTCCGCCGGAATCATTGGAATAAAGGACTTACTAACTTCAAAATAATATCCAAATACTTTGTTGTATCCAACTTTTAGTGTTTTAATTCCGGTTTTCTCACGTTCAGTCGCTTCGAGTTCAGCAACGATGCTCTTGCCGTCTCTTTGGATCTTACGGTATTCATCGAGTTTTTCGTTATAGCCGTCAACAAACATTCCGCCCTCTTTCGTCGAGACCGGCGGATTTTCCACGAAGGCATTCTCGAGTTTTTTCTGCAGATCATTGCAGAGATCCAGCTCATGGATGTATTGGAAGGCATCCATATCCTTTAAAATACTGAACGTTCCTTCCAGAGCATTTAAGGATCTGGAGAGACGCAGACCGTCAATTGCGTTGGCATTTCCGTATGCCACTCTCGCAATCAAACGTTCCATATCATAGATTTCAGAAAGCTTTTCTTTCAATTGATTCCTAAATCTGAAATTCTCTTTTAAATATGAGATTGCCCTCTGTCTTTCTTTGATTTTGTTTTCTTTCAATAACGGCTTCTCGAGCCATTTCTTTAACAGTCTGGCACCCATGGCTGTCTGGGTATGATCCAGATATTGCCACAATGTCATGGATTTGATGCCGTTCCGGGCGTTTTCCACGACTTCCAGGTTGCACCTGGTCGAATAATCCATCTGCAGATACATGTCATCGTTATCAAAAACGACCGGACGCAGGTGATCCAGCATTCTTCTGGAGGTATTACTGAGATAATTCAGCATTCTGCCGTATGCTTCCAGGTAGTAAAACTCCTTAACATCGCTTACTAACGGCTGATAACGTTCCTCAATGTCTGCCACGTCGCAATAGGAAATCGTAATGTTTCCCATTTCACGGAGCATCATGACATATTTACTATCGAAGTCCTCTTTCAGAACAACTTCTTTGATATTATCCTTTAATAATTCCTGAGCAAACTTTACCTGGTTTCTGTCGATCTTCTTTAAGAAGGTTTCCCCGGTAGACATCTCACAGATCGCCAGAGCTAATCCATATTGATAGTCACTCACGGCAGCAATATAGATGCTTGTCTTGTCGTCATTATCGTCCATGACCGTGCCCGGAGTTACCACCCGAATGACGTCACGTTTGACGATTCCCTTTGCCAGTTTTGGATCCTCCATCTGTTCCACGATCGCGACTTTATAACCGCGCTGGACGAGACGGTTGACGTAGGAAGTTGCTGCATGATGCGGAACTCCGCACATCGGAACCCGGTCTTCCACGCCGGCATTTTTCCCTGTTAAAACGAGGTTCAGTTCGTTCGATGCAATCTTCGCATCATCGAAAAACATTTCATAGAAATCCCCCAAACGATAAAAGACTATCGCATCCTGATAGTTCTTTTTCAGCTCTAAATATGCCTGCATCATTGGAGAGTATTTTTCCATATATTAACCTCTTACCTATTATATCAAATTCGATTCTCCTTTTGCTGTTTTTCCATTTATTCCTATTTTTTTCGTTTTCTCTCTATCCCTCTCTACATATGAACAACTACTTTTATGTTATTTCGCCTCATTTTCTTTCCGGAATGTCGCACTATTTATAACCCCTATATTTCGTGTTTTTGGTACGAATTCGGAATTTAGTTTTCTGGTACGATTTCGTATCACTTAAAAACAGGCAGTTTTTGCCCTATTTTAGCCTTTTTGACACCTTTCGAAGTATCCGCACCTCTATGTGCACAATACAGGCACTCAGCGCTCGAAATTACCCCTCCGAAGCACTTATTAGTTATTTTGGATTATCTCTTCTTTTGTATTCTTTTTTCGCATTTATACCGGCTTCCTTTACTCTTCTGTGTGGTGCCTATCGTTTGTCTCGGTTCAGGTCATATCTCTTAAAGGATTGCTGCCTTCTGTCTCCTTTATTTATATATTAGTTTGATCTCTTACACCGAGCCTTTAGCTAAATCTAATTGTTATCTTTAATCTTTCTCTATTTCTTTTATGCCTCTGAGGCTCCTAACTTGATCCGGAACTACTTATATCATAAGGACTAATCTTCCTATCGAATTTACTCTTTCCGTTCAGATTTATTATCAATCTGTTTAAGAATTTCTGAGACAAATTATTGGTCTTCTCTATTATCAATGCGACTACTAATTAACTGCTTTCAGAGAGCCACATTTGTCTTGCATGATCATATCTTTTTCTCCTGGCAAGCCGGATTGTAAGTTCGGCATTACATCTTTTCTTTGATGATCCATCTCAGATCTTGTTTACTATTTTTCTGAGCCGTAAATAAAATTCACTTCGAATAATCTCTGTTTCACATTTTCTAAAACCGACTAATCAATCCTTTACATGATTACCGGTATTTATCCTCCTGCAACTCATTCTTCCAGATACATCTATTTGATTCTTCTGTTTAATTTGATAAACGTGTTTATGATGACAGCATTTTTCTTTCTATATAAACACAGTTATTATTGAGACTCAGAGGTACCATGCTGGCTATACACAAGAATAATTGCGTATCAGTTTTTCACATAGTTCAGATGCTCTTCTGCTCTCAGACGAAATTATAACCACCGTTGGTTAAAATTTTTAAAACTTCACATATCCTATTTATTATATTGTATGCATTATATTTTATGCATATATGATATATCACACTTATGATGTTCCATTCGTTCTATTAGTTTAATTTCAGTCTACATTTCTCATCATTCTTAGTCCGGCTCTTCATCTGATCTGTCGTTTAAACCTCATCTCTACTCTTACTACTTTATATAAATCATGTTAGAGATTCACATGGACAGAACTCTTTAGTCTTATATCCTTCGCGTCCCGCTCTTCCTGTAGTTACTTACCGGAGCGCTTCATCTACTATCGCTGTTCAGATAAATAAAAGAAGAAAAATTATAGCAACATACTTAAGTAAATTCACATCAGACCGTACAGTGTCCTTACAATAATCATCAGAACGGGATCTATATATAATATCTATCATTTCGATATAGCTAGCAGATCTATTTTGATACATAAAAAACGCAGATAGAAATAGCCTATTAAACACATAAAAACGGTACGATTTCGGAAACTTGTTTTACATTCCGATTTCGTACCGACATGATTTACACTATTTTAACCCATTTTTAGCGGTTTTCCCGGCATTTTTATTAAGTAGCCCTCTATGTGCTGCTATTCAACTTTTAGCTTAGCAAATCATCCTTTTAGAGAGCCTCTATAAGCTAAATTAAGCAGAGCTTATCACTCACTTCTCTTCTCACTATATGAGTCTCTGGAGCTCTGTTTTCCCTTTAGCGATCCAGTACAAATTGTTTCATTAACGATCACATCGTCACTTGTAGTTTTGGGTTCCTTATCACTCAGAGATACATACCAAGCAGCTGTCTTGATTCCAATAAAGCAACATCCATCGTCTATCTATGCATAATGTATATCATCAAATTTACTCTCTCCAAGAATCCCGGTTTCAAGTATACATAAATATTACATTGCATGCACTTTACAATTTAGGATAGGTTTTCGTCATCTCTATTCAAGTCATTGAGTCAACCATTCACACTTGTTTCTCATCATATATCCAAACTTTTACGTTAACGTTAGTCTGTTTTCCAGATGTCGGTAGTCTCATTTTCGCTCGTCTGAAGAGGTCTCTGTTTATAACCTCTTACTAAGATCAACACCTTCGTACACCGTTTTATCATTTTCCAGATGAAGCACTTGTTGTTTTATCAGTTTTTCTTCAAAGAACTTAAGCTTGATCATTTCTGTTCGCTTCGCTGATCAGGCATATCATTTAATTACAATTCAATTATATATAAATCAAAGTTTTTTGTCAATTTAAATTCCTAATTATTTTAATTTATTATTTAGTATTTTAATTTAGTGTTAGATTACTTAGTTTTGGCTCGTTACTGGCGTTTAATTTCTTTTTGAGTCTGACCCTCTCCTTATTGTTCTGCTGTTGTCGAGACTTACTCTTATCGATTTCTTCCGTACTTTTATTACCTGATACAAAATGCTCATACTGCTTGTGTTTTACTATTATCAATCCTCTGTTTGTCATGTTTCATAAATTACAGCTCCGGAATCTTCTGATTATCGAACTACTCCTCTATCTGACATCGAAACAATTTCTCCATGTAATAGCTGACTCTTTCTCTGCTATGTGCTCTAAGATCCACATGCTTTTATATATGTCTATTTTTCTTGATCATATTAATTTGAAGTTACAGTCACTCTCTCGTCTAATTGACCCTCCCTCTGCTTCTTTGATTTTTATCTCCTTATATTTATACCTCGCCACTCCTTATAGTCTCTTTCTCTCTTTTTATCATGCATTGATTTTATTCCTCTTCATCCTCTCATCATCCTTTTTCTTCCTCTCTCCATTTCATGTATTCGACACATCTTCATTTTTTCTCTGATCATGCAAATCCATTTACATTTTTCCGCTTTATCTGCTTTTGTTTTTCTCACCTCTTTTTATGTTTTCAGAAGTCCTTATCCACCTGTAATCCGGGTTCATTTTTTTCTCACTCAGCCAGATCTATATTTCTTTTCATTTCTCTCCCGATCATCTTCTTATGGACTTGTTAACTTATTCTTTTTGCCTATTCTTCCCGGATCTTTATAACAAGATATATCTCTTATTTCTTCTGCTGCTCCTTTTCTCTATATCATCTTTACAAGCCCTCCTGGGAGGCTTTTATTTCCTCCCGGAATCTTATTGTGAGTCGATCTGTCCTCCGCGGTTTGTGCGCTGAAACCTTTGCTACAGGAGCTTATATTTTGTCTTCCCATGTTTTAGTCTGCTCTTTTCCTTTAATTCGATCCTTGAAATTGCTCTATTTTTCCTTCCCAGAATCTTTCGCAGACAACATAAAAAATGTACGAATTCGTACTTTAGATTTTCGGTACGATTTCGTACATTCGCTTTTTCGCTTATTTTCGGCTATTTTAGCTCTGACTTTCCTGTTCGATACGTTTATTCACTTCTTTCGCTAAAAGATAGCTGATCGCACCGTAACAGATGTCATATGTTGTTCTGCCTTCTACGACTTTGTAGACACCCTGTTCCTTCATCATTCTGAAGTTCAGCAGGCTGCTGTCTTCTGCCTGAAGGATGATCTTTGTCGGGGATGCATAGATCTTTCTGATGTTGTCTAATCCGCCGACAGCTTTGATAAAGTTGTCAACATATTCATCTTTCTTTCCTGTTCCCAGGAAGTCCAGACACCAACTTTCGTAATACTGGTGAAGGATGAAGAAGTAGATAATTCCAAACACTAATCCGACACCCAGAACCATGATAATTGTCATTTCAATATTCGTGTTCCGGATATTGGTTAAGAGGTCTAATAAGCTTCCCGGAGAAGCCATATACATCTGTCCCGTGAAACTGTATCCCACATGCAGATTTAAAGCCTCCAGCGTCGCGTAAATCAGTCCAGACATGATTACATGGAAGAAGAAGAACAGCGGCGTCATGATCAATAAATATACATCAAACGGTAACGCGTTTCCGCAGATGATTGAGAGAAGAATCGACAGAATCATAAAGATTATATATTTATTCTTCTCGATCTTATCGGTAAATGTTTTAAATGTTGCGATGATGATTGCCGGAACCACAAACAGGTTTGTAACATAATATGGAGTGATCAATCGGCCGAAACCGGTATTGTAGACTCCTGCAGACTGCTGTGCTGTCCAGACAGATACATCTCCGAAGTAAACTACACTGTTATTGATCCAGGATCCGCCGTATTCTCCAAACCAGAATCTGCTGTGGAGAAGACTGTCCAGATCCAGAACCGTTAAGATTTTTTCTAAACAACCGTAAACAAATAAGTTAATTGGGTTCCCAATATCTTCACTAATAAACCTAAATGCTTCATTCAGAACGTTTATTAGGTAAGGCCATACATAAGCAATTGCAATTCCGATCAGGATCGTGGTGATTCCCGTATAGATCAGTGCGCTTGCATCTCTGTTAATAAAGGAGAAGCTTCCTGTTGCAGGACTCTTTCTGCTTCTGGTATAGAAATATCTTGTTAAGAGCGCAGAGATAAATACAGCCAGAATTCCCAGTGCGATCGGGTATCGCATTCCGCTCCCGCCTGCGCTTAATGTAGAGGAATCAATCTGCAACCCCAGTTCCGGGAAATAGAAGAATGATTGCAATGTTCCTTTGGAGAAGAACATCGTTGTTACATTCAGCAGAACGTAAGATACAACACCGATGAATACCGGAACAGAGTCCTCATATCTTCGGGAGAGTATCTTAACTAAAACAAGGAACGGAAATAATTGGGTGATATAGTATCCGAGATACCTGAACATTTCAGCAAACTGTATGACCCACTCGTTCTCAACCTTGAAGAACAGCTGGAAGTTGGGGCTTAGCAGCATACTGCTGATTCCTTTTAGTACGCTTGCGATATATAAGAGAACTAACGGAAAGAACAGGATCTCATAATAAGATTGCCATCGTCTCATAAATTCACCTTCCGTTCTTATATGATACCACGTCTCATCTTTCTCTTCAATTTTATAAGACTGCCGGAGCCGCCGCGTTTCCCGTCAGTCCGGATGGCCTGTTTTATGCTCATATTTTTTGACCATATTTATGTCTTTTTATTACCTTTTTCTGTACAGCCTTTCCATTCCGGCGCTTTTCTCTTACAATATGCTTAGTCAGAGAGGTGTTGTTTATGAATAAAGGAATCGAGCTGGAATATAAGGTCCTGGTCAGCGAAGAACAGTTTCAGACACTGTTACAGGCCTATCCTCCGCAGGAGCACAGGGTGCAGATCAACCATTATTACGACTATCCGGATTTCTCCGTTATGAAATCCCGTCAGGTTCTCCGCATCCGGGAGTTTACGGATTCCTTTGAATTCACACTCAAGATGCTGGATGAGAACAATACGTTATTCGAGTTCAGCAAACAATTGTCTTCCAATTCCATGGACGATCCGGAGATTTGTTCCTTCCTGGAATCCCATGGGATCGATTATTCCAACCTCAAGGAGCTGGCATATCTGAAGACAGAGCGTTCCATTTATAATGACGGATACGGTGAGCTGTGTTTTGATATCAATACCTATGGGAACAAAAAGGACTATGAGATCGAATATGAAATGATCCGTGAAACACCGGATTTCATGGATCGGTTCCAGAATATAATAAAAAAGGCCGATATTCAGTATCAGCCTTCGCTTCCTAAAGTGATTCGCTGTCTCCGAGAATATTATCCAGAATCAGATAATTGATTCCCGCAATGGTCATCAGCTGCTGCTGTTGCAGCGTTAATGTATTTTCAATGACAAGGGTTACCTCAACCAGGTAATCCTTTAATTCTTTTCGCAAAAGATTTCTCAGAATCACCGCATGCCCGATTAAGAGCTGTACCTTTACGTTGATATCCTTGGTATTGGCAATCAACGGCACAAATATTTCTATCCGGTTATTATTTAGGTAGTAAAACGCTTCTTTTACCCCTTTTACCATTTCAATCTGCATCTTCTGAGACTGCAGTACTTCAATCACGTTCTTGCAGACCTTTGCGGCCTTCTTTGTTTCCGTCTCATTGTAGATCGGAAGCAGTCTCTGAATGGCCGAGGAGATGTAATGTCTTGTGGCATCTTCCTCAAAGAGGCTTTCATCGTAACTGTCCCCGTTCATCATGCTCATCCAGGTATCGATACCGATCTGTTTTGCCTTATTCAGAACTTCGGTGGTCGCATTCGGATCTTCTTTATCCAGATAGAAGAAGCTCTCAATCATATTAGACACCTGAACTCCGATCTCACTGAGATAGATCGGCGCCTGGAAATAGACAACATTGGTTAAGTAGAAGCTGCTCAGTTTCTTCGGCAGTTCCTTATCCTTGGATACCTTGATCACAGCTTCTTTAAACTGTTCCTGGTTGGCAAAGCCGTTTTCCGTCTTATATGTCTCCCACATCTGTTTAAAGGACATGGTATGGCTCTGTTTATATCTGCCGTAACCGACAATTCCCTTTTCCCTTACGATTCCTCTCTCTGTTCCTTTCGCAAGGAAAAAGAGCAGATCACCCGGATGGAAATCAACGACTTTCCGGTTGGATCCCGGACGCCAAAAATTCATCGTACGGTTTCCGTTGATACGATGATACTCAATCATTTGCCGATCGGTAATATAAACGATAGATGACATATTCCCTCTTATCTGTATTATAACACAAAAACAAAAGGACCATCATTGCATATAGACAGTCCCTTTTCGTACATGATTTAGATTTTGTGACGGTTCTCCATCGCCTTGCTTAACGTCAGTTCATCCGTATAATCCAGATGTCCTCCCATCGGCAGGCCATGGGCCAGACGTGTAACGTTTGTTTTCTCGCCGAGAATCTTTGCGAGATATAAAGCCGTTGTCTCTCCCTCCAGTGTCGGGTTTGTGGCAACGATTACTTCCTTCGTATTCTCATTTACCCGGTCAGTGAGCGTTTTTATGTTCAGGTCGCTTGGTAAAATTCCCTTATTTGTGGAGATAACACCGCCTAAAACATGGTAAACGCCGCGGTATTCTCTCATGCGTTCCAGTGCCAGAATATCCTTGGCATCCTGAACAACACAGATCACACCCTTGTCTCTTTGCGGATCGGAACAGATATCGCACAGATCATTCTCTGTCAGATTGCCACAGCAGCTGCATTTATGAATCTTAGTCTTTACTTCCATTAAGGCATTGCTGAACTGTTCCACTTCCTCTTTTTCCAGGTTCATGATCATTAAAGCGTACCGCTCCGCCGTCTTTTCACCGACGCCCGGTAATATCTTAAACTTTTCAATTAATTGCTGCAGTGATTTTGGATACATATTATTCTCCCATCAGGTTGTAGTTTCCTTCACCGAAAAGCTCGTTCAGTTTCTTTTCCGTTTCCGTTTCTTTCTTCTCTTCATCCATCTTGATGACGACCGGAGACGGAAGCGTTCTCTGCGCCGATCTTTCCTTGAACAGTTTTACCAGAGAAGCAAATCTGTCATTGGTAATCGCAAAGATAAAACATTCCGAACCGCAGAGATTCTTAAACAGTTCACGGAAACGCGGACTCATGCGGTCTTCATTCACCTGTTCGCAGACCGAGGTATGCTTGGTGGTAATGATCGCGTAGTTGGTTCCGCAGGCTGCCGGCTGGCATTCGCGTAAGGAAGAGACATATTTCGCAAAGTCTTCCTGGAAGGAATACTCGTTCAGATTCGGCCAGGTCTGAAGCATTTCAGCCTTTCTGAGCTTGTTTGCGCCAACCAGTAACCCCAGCAGGTACTCATCGTCAAACGTCTCTGCTTCCGTTTTATTTGTTTCCTCCGGCTTGATTTCTTCTTCCTTCACCGGTTCCTCCCTGACGGAGACAACTTCCGGTTCCGGCTCTTTTTTCACTTCCACAACCGGAGGTTTCTCTCTCTTTACCGGTTCCTGGACCTTTTCCTGTACGACAGGCGTCGGCTGTACATTATTTGTTCCATGTACAGCTTGAATCATTTTCAATAACGCAATCTCGAAGATAGAATATGTATTGGTACTCTGATTGTGCATCATCTTATATGCATCCAGAAGATCGTCGATCCATGTCAGAAGAACGCTGTCACTGACTCTCTGCAACAAGGAGAGCGCATCCTTCTCCTCGAGATCTTTCAGGTACTTTTTGTCTCTTGTCTGTTCATAGATGACACACTGCTTGATGACTTCGATCAGATCGTATATAAAGCGTTCGATCTTAATGCCGGTCTGTTCCAGTTTGTTGGAGAGAGACAGAGCTTCCGTGGTATCTTTATTTGCGACCGCATCCAGAAGGTTGTATCTGCTGCGCTTGGACGCAATGCCGTAAATTTTATATACCGCGTCCAGGCTGATCCTGTCCGGACTGTAGGCAATCACCTGGTCCAGGATGCTTAAGGCATCACGGAGTCCGCCGTCTGCCAGGAAAGCTATCTCCTGCAGGGCTTGCTCTTCGTATGCGATCTTTTCATTATCCAGGACGTATTTCAGACGGTTATAGATATCTTCCTTGCTTACCTTTTCAAAGTCGTATCTCTGGCAGCGGGAGATGATCGTCGGCAGAACCCTTTGCGGGTCTGTGGTTGCCAGAATAAAGATGGCATGTGCCGGCGGTTCTTCCAGTGTTTTTAACAGGGAGTTAAAGGCACTGTTGGATAACATATGTACTTCGTCGATAATATAGACTTTATATTTGCCCTGTAACGGAGCGTATTTTACTTTATCAATCAGTTCCCGGGTGCTGTCGACCGTACCGTAGCTGGCACCGTCGATTTCGATGATATCCGGGTGGGTCCCTTCCATGATCATCCGGCAGCTCAGGCATTCGTTACACGGACGGTTGGTTTCGTTCTCACAGTTAATGGCTTTGGCTAAGATTCTGGCAATCGTTGTCTTTCCCGTTCCTCGCGGACCGCAAAAGAGATAGGCGTGCGCTATCTTGTTGTTCTCGATTGCATTCTTTAATGTCTTAACGATATACTTCTGTCCTACCACTTCATCGAAGGTGTTTGGACGGTATGTTCTATATAAAGCCTGATATGCCATGATTGTTACCTCGATTTATCCACTTATCATTATACCAAACATTCACTTGTTTTTTGCCTGTTTGCGCAGTTCCCGGAAGAATTCCTTCAGAATGCCGGAGCACTCCTCTTCCAGAATACCGGATTTTACTTCCGGATAATGGTTGTACCCTTTCATCTGATACATCTGCTGGACGCTGTCCACGCTTCCCGCTTTCGGATCTTTCGTTCCGTAACAGACAGTTTTGATTCTTGCCTGCATGATGGCGCCGGCGCACATCGGACACGGTTCCAGTGTTACATAGAGTTCAGCGTCTTCCAACCGCCAGTCCCCCACCTTTTTATTTGCCTTCTGGATGGCCAGAATTTCCGCATGGGCCAGAGAGGACTTCTTTGTCACGCGGAGATTATGTGCCCGGGCGATGATCTTATCTTCCACGACAATAACAGCACCGATTGGTACTTCATTGAGCTGATACGCTTTCCTTGCTTCTTTCAAGGCTTCGCGCATGTACTTTTCTTCTCTGCTGTCTGTTGTCATGTCTTTATCCTAATAAAAAAGGTACACACAAGTAGGGATTGTTATGGCTGCTTCCTTCCGGCCCTGACCAGATTTAAATATGCTTGTTGTACCGTTACTAATTATACCTTAAGCGAGGGAAAAAGAAAAGCCACTTCTTCAAGTGGCTGATGTTTCACGTGAAACATTATTATTTCTTTGTCGGTACCAGTTTGTCTTTGCCGCCCATGTACATACGGAGCGGTTCCGGAATCTTCACTGTTCCGTCTGCCTGGAGGTTGTTTTCCAGGAAGCAGATCAGCATTCTTGGTGGAGCAACGCATGTATTGTTTAATGTATGGGCAAAGTACTTGCCGTCTTTTCCGTTGACGCGGATTCCCAGACGTCTGGCCTGTGCATCTCCCAGTGTAGAGCAGCTGCCGACTTCGAAGTATTTCTGCTGTCTCGGGCTCCATGCTTCAACGTCGCAGGATTTCACCTTCAGGTCTGCCAGGTCTCCGGAGCAGCATTCCAGTGTTCTTACCGGAATATCCATGCTACGGAAGAAATCGACCGTGTTCTGCCAGAGGCGGTTGTACCACATCATGGAATCCTCAGGTTTACAGACAACGATCATTTCCTGCTTTTCAAACTGGTGAATACGGTAAACACCGCGTTCTTCAATGCCGTGTGCTCCTACTTCTTTCCGGAAGCACGGGGAATAACTTGTTAATGTATAAGGAAGTTTGTCTTCATCCAGGATCTGACCGATGAATTTACCGATCATGCTGTGTTCGCTGGTGCCGATCAGATAGAGGTCTTCCCCTTCGATCTTATACATCATGTTTTCCATTTCCGCGAAGCTCATAACACCGTTAACAACTTCAGAACGGATCATGAACGGCGGGACACAGTAAGTGAAGCCTCTTTCGATCATAAAGTCACGGCCATAGCTCAGAATGGCGGAATGCAGTCTGGCAATATCACCCATCAGGTAATAGAAACCGTTACCGCTGGTTCTTCTGGCGCTGTCCAGGTCGATACCGTTGAATGTTTCCATAATATCGACATGGTATGGGATTTCGAAGTTCGGAACGACCGGTTCACCGAAACGTTCGACTTCCACGTTTTCGCTGTCATCTTTTCCGATTGGAACAGACGGATCGATAATATTCGGGATTACCATCATTCTTTTCTTGATTTCTGCCTGGTATTCCTCTTCTTTTGCTTCTAAAGCAAGGATCTCATCACCGATTTTGCGGACTTCCTCTTTTGCGGCTTCCGCTTCCTCTTTCTTACCCTGCTTCATCAGATTGCCGATCGTTTTGCTCTTTTCGTTTCTTTTGGCTCTGAGGTTGTCACCTTCCGTCTTGGATGCACGGAACAGTTTATCCAGTTCAAGAACCTCATCCACTAAAGGCAGTTTTTCATCCTGGAACTTTTTCTTAATGTTTTCTTTGACAGCTTCCGGATTACTTCTCACAAAATTGATATCCAACATATGCTTTCTCCTTTGAAAATAAAAAGATACCGCCAAGGGACGATATCTTCGTGTTGCCACCCTATTTATCCATATATATAATATACGGACATCTCAATGCAGATAACGGCTGCTTCCGGGAATGATTAATTCCGCTCTGAGGTGGATTTCATAATCTCCCTGTACCGTCTCGCATCAACCGGCGGCTTTCTGAGACAGATCAATCATTACTTGTCCTCATCATCGCTTTACTCCTTTATTTAACGCTTTCCTTTCCTCTTTGTCAACTTAAAAAAGGAAATGTTTCACGTGAAACATTTCCTCTGTCTTGGGAGTGTTATAATAGGCATATAGAGGTATTTCAAAATGAAAAAAATACTGTTTGTGTCTCATTGTATTTTAAATACAGCAAGCAAAGTCGTCCTGTACAATCAGGCGGATATCGATGCGGAAGAAGACCTCCGTGTCCGCTTTTTAACCAAAGCAGTGCAAAGCGGTGTCCAGCTGGTCCAGTTACCCTGTCCTGAGTTTACGTTATACGGTTCCCAGCGCTGGGGACATGTTTCCAATCAGTTTGACAACGTTTTCTTCCGGAACCACTGCCGCAAGATCCTGCAGCCGATCATCGATCAAATGAAGGAATATCTGCAGCACGGTGAAATGTTTGAAGTGCTCGGTGTGGTCGGAATTGACGGAAGTCCTTCCTGCGGTGTCGATTATACCTGCGAAGCGAACTGGTTTGGCTCCTTCGAAGGCAGAACCGGATTGCAGGAAACTCTGGATTCCTGCGTTCTGGTAAAGAAATCCGGTATCTTCATGCAGGTTCTGAAAGATATGATCAGTGAAGAACAGTTACAAGATAAAATTAAGATCAGTTCTCTCTTCGCTCCGGAACCGGAGAAATGTCTGAATATGATCCAATAAAAAAGCTCCTTGCGGAGCTTTTTATGTTAGATAAGTAGTTTCCAAGTTCTGTGTTTGTGGACCTTGGATTCCAAACAGTGTGGAGAAGATAACCACACTGTTTGGAAATGAACACAAAAGAAAACTCCATCTATAATAGGCTTATGTGGTCTGTTAAATAGAAAGGAGTTTTTTATTATGAAAGATCACGAATACGATAAATTGATTACGAACATCCTCAACATCTCACCCTCTGACATCGAGCAGCTATCTGTCACGAAAGAAGAGGATGAGACAAAGATCTATCTCACAATAAAGAACCACAAAACAGTACGGTGTCCTTATTGTTCTTCCTATCGATATCTTTCCAACGGGTTCTATAAGCGCCAAGTCATTATCGATAATGACTTTATCATTCACGAGAAACTGTTCCTTAAAGTCCGAAGGTATCGCTGTTCTTCTTGCGGAAGATCATTCTCCGACAAGGCCGGGATCGTCCCTAACAGGAAGAAGACTTCTTATAAGATGGTCTACCGCATCATGGAACTTTTGAAGAATCCGAAACTGACATTCAAAAGTGTCAGCGAGCTCACCGGCGTTTCTACTCAAACCGTGACCCGCATCTTTGACCAGCACACTCATATCCCGCGCATTCCTTTCCCGGAAGCCATCTGTATCGATGAAGTCTATACGAAATTGAACGATTTCAAGAACAGTAAATTCTCCTGTATCTTCTACGACTTCTATCAGCACAGGATTCTGGATATCCTTCCCTGCAGAAGAAAGCACCATTTGCGCTTTTATCTCGATAAGATCGACCCAAAGGAACGTGACCGGGTGAAATTTGTCTCCATTGACATGTATCAGCCTTATAGGGATATCGCTCGCATCTATTTTAAAAAGGCCATCATTTGTGTCGACAGTTTTCACGTTGTCTCTCACTTAAACGATGACCTCAACAAGTTGAGGATCCGCATCATGAATTCTTATGATCCTCAATCCCAAGAATATTATCTATTAAACCGTTTTAAATTTCTACTTTTTGACAGGTCGATCGATCTGGAAAACAAAGGAAGATTCAACAAGAGATTGGGCCGGTTCCTGAACTATTCCCAGCTGCTTTCTTTAATACTCAGCATCGATAAACAGTTAGAGACCGCCTACAATCTAAAAGAACTTTATATCTTCTTCAATTCCACTGCGGATTATAACTCCGCTTCTGAGAATCTCGACATGATCATCGACAAGTTTATTCAGGCGGATATCCCTGAGTTTGACGAGTTCATCACACTTCAAAAAAACTGGAGAAACGAGATCATCAATTCTTTTTCCACTTACAAAGGAAGAAGACTGAACAGCGGTGTTGCGGAATCCATCAATCGCACTGTTTCCACTCTTCTCTACAACACCAGAGGTATTCGTAACTCTGAAAGGAGAAGAAAACGCATCATGTTCGCCGTGAACAAGTCCGGCTTCACCATCCAGTAATTATTATCGTTCAGACCACATGAAAAGGCAGATTCACATCTGCCTTTTACACACTTGTTGGTTTTCGAGGTCCACACTAGTTGGCGTTTCCAAACTCTGTGTCCACACTAGTTGGCTAATTCCCTGTTAGATTCTTGTTTCCACCAGATCCGTAAAGTCGTTGTTTGCGTCTCTGTTTGGATCCAGTCCGTTGTTTTCCGGTCCGTATGCCGAAATCACCTGGATGAATTCGACAATCGTCAGAATGGACTGGGTATACGGATGATTCTCAACCTGTACCACATTCTTGAGTTCGTTTTCCTTAAAAGTCTCAATCATATAAGTATTAGTCATATTATTGAGATATTTGAAGGTTTTATCCGCTAATTCCTTGTTTTCTTCGCTGCGGATCACCAGAACGTGGGTATCCGGATGAATGGCCCGATGAGTCCCGTGAGAGAATTCTTCCGTATCCACCGCACAGGTCGGAATGCACATCGTTTCCATTAACTTGATCTGAGCTTCCAGCGCCAGACCGTAGTTCATGCTGGATCCGATAATATAGAAGTTTTCCACTCCTTTTCCGAAATCGTTATCCTTACAGAACTTAATAGCCTTTTCCTTGACGGAAGTCAGCTCTTCGACCTGTAATTCAAACTCTTTCAAGATTTTCTGTACTGTTTCTTCAGAAATACTGTTTTTGTAGTATCCGAGATACGTTCCGAATAATGCAAGTGCCAGTAACGTGGAACTCATTCCCTTCGTCTTGGCATTGCTGTCTTCTTCTCCGCACTGCAGCTCAATAAATTCATCACAGTACTTTTTCAGTGTTGCACTCGTAGATGCTGCGATACCAACTGTCTTTAATCCGTATTTCTTCGCCAGTTCGGCTGCCAGCAGAGTTCCTCTGCTGTTGCCTGTCTGGGAGATGCATACCACTAAGGTATCTTCCGGATTGAGCAGAGCGGCAATATCTTCTGATGCAATAAAGTTTCCGGCCGTAATGCAGTGAACGTTCACTTTGGCATATCTGGCGTAGAACGGCATCACCGTCATGGAAGAGTTGTAGGAACTTCCATGACTGATGAAGTAAATTTGTTTGAATGCACACAGTTTTTCAGCAAGTTCTTTGATATCCTGCCGTTTCAGCAGATTCGCGAGGACTTGCGGTTCCTCAGCGATATACTGCCACATGATACTTTCATACAATTTCATTGATGTTATTCGTCTTTCCCTTCTTCTTCCGCGAGTTTATCAACCACAGCAACTGCCGCAACCGTCTGATTTTCATTCAGATTGATGATCTTCACGCCCTGGGTCGTTCTGCCGTATGTTCCGACTGTTTCCAGTGAGATACGGATCACAACACCTTCGTTGGTGATGACCATCAGGTCTTCATCGCCCTTGACGGCTTTAATGGATACCAGCGGGCCGTTTTTCTCGGTAATGTTGATTGTCTTAACACCTTTCGCACCACGCTGTGTTAATCGGTATTCTTCCAATGCGGTCTTTTTCCCGTAGCCCTTTTCGCTGACGGAGAGAATCATGTCTCCTTCCGTATCCGTAGTCATGCCGATGACATCGCAGCCGTCCACTTCAAGACCCTTGACGCCGCTGGCATTTCTGCCCATCGGACGTACCGTGTTCTCGTTGAACCGGACTGCCTTGCCGTTGGATCCGCCGATGATGATCTCGTTGTTGCCGTTGGTCTTCTTGACCGCAATCAATTCGTCATCATCACGCAGGGAAATGGCAATTTTGCCGCTTTGACGGATGGAATCGAATTCACGGATGTCAACTCGCTTGACCAAACCCTTCTTCGTCGCAAAGATCAGGTATTCGCCGTCTCCGTTTTCCATCTCATCCTTACTGTAATTAATAATCGCTTTTACTTTTTCATTCTTATCAAGATTCAAGAGGTTCACCACCGGAATCCCCTTGCCCGTACGGGAGGAATTCGGAATCTTGTATGCCTTGATCCGGTAAACCTTACCGTAGTTTGTGAAGAAGCATACAAAGTCATGGGAATGCATCTTGATGAGCTGTTCCACAACGTCTTCGCTGTTGACGCTCATACCCTTGACACCCTTACCGCCACGGTTCTGTGTCCGGTACGTGTCACTCGGGATTCTCTTGATATATCCGTTTGCCGTCATGGTGACCAGGATATCTTCCTGTGGAATCAGATCTTCATCTTCCACATTGAGTTCGTCCTCGATGATATCTGTTCTTCTGTCATCGCCGTATTTGTCTCTTAATTCCGTTAATTCCGTCTTAACGATTTCAACAACACGGCTGTAGTTGGCCAGAATATCATGATAGTCGGCAATCTGAGCTACAAGATTGTTGTATTCCTCTTCAATCTTGTCTCTCTGTAATCCGGTCAGTCTCCTCAGCTGCATGTCCAGAATGGCCTTGCCCTGAATGTCGCTTAAACCGAAACGTTCATTCATCGTCGCAATTGCTTCAGGATCGTCCTTGGAATTACGGATAATATGAATAATTTCATCAATATGGTCTAAGGCAATCCGATAGCCTTCCAGGATATGTGCTCTCTCTTCCGCTTTCTTTAATAAGAAGCGGGTTCTGCGGATCGTCACTTCGATCTGATGTTCCGCATACTTGTTTAATACTTCCTTTAATCCCATCAGTTTCGGAACGTTATGATCCAGAACCAGCATGTTCACGCCGAACGTGCTCTGCAGGGATGTCAAACGGTACAGCTGATTCATAATAACTTCCGGCTGTACGTCTTTTCTTAATTCCATGACGATGCGGACACCGTTCATGTTGGATTCATCTCGAAGGTCTGTAATGCCTTCAATCTGTTTATCTCTTACTAAATCACCGATTTTTTCGACCATCTGGGCCTTATTTACCTGGTATGGAATCTCAGTGATAATAATTCTGCTCTTGCCGTTGGCCATTTCTTCCACTGTGGATTTACTGCGGAGGACAATGGTACCCTTGCCTGTGTCATAGGCCTGCTTGATGCCGGAGCGTCCGATGATGGAACCTCCTGTCGGGAAGTCCGGTCCCGGAATGTAATTGTTCATTAATTCCGTGGTTGTGATATCCGGGTTTTCCATGACGGCAATCGTCGCATCGATGGCTTCCCGTAAGTTATGTGTCGGAATGTTGGTAGCCATACCGACTGCGATACCCATGGCACCGTTGACTAAGATGTTCGGGAAGCGGGAAGGAAGTACTTCCGGCTCCAAATCCTCGCCGTCGTAGTTCGGGATCATGTTGACCGTATCCATCTTCAGGTCTTTCAGAAGTTCCATGGAGATTTTGCTCATACGGGCTTCCGTGTATCGCATGGCAGCCGCCGGGTCACCGTCCATGGAACCGAAGTTCCCGTGACCGTCAACTAACGGATAGCGGTAGGAGAAGTCCTGGGCCATACGGACCATGGCTTCATAGACCGCCGTGTCGCCGTGCGGATGATATTTACCGATAACATCACCGACGATACGCGCCGATTTCCTGTGTGGCTGGCTGGAATACATGCCCAGATCGTTCATGGCGTATAAGATACGTCTCTGAACCGGTTTTAAGCCGTCCCGAACATCCGGGAGAGCACGGGCGACGATAACACTCATCGCATATTCCAAAAAGCTCTTTCGTACTTCGGAGGCAACATTGGTCTGCGAAATTTTACCGTGGTTAAATTCTTTTTCTTCAAATTCGTCCATTTTGTTCCCTCCTTACTAAATATCAAGATTCTCAGCGAACTGAGCATTTTCCATAATGTAGTTCCGGCGCGGTTCCACTTCTTCGCCCATCAGCATGCTGAAGACCTGATCGGCTTCCATGGCGTCCTCGACCGTACACTGAATCAGAGTACGGACTTCCGGGTCCATTGTTGTTTCCCAAAGCTGTTCCGGGTCCATTTCACCTAAACCTTTGTATCTCTGGATCCCGAGGTTCTTGGCGTCGCCCCATTCCTTGAGAATGTCTGTCATTTCCTGTTCGGTATAGGCATATTTGATCGCATTGCCCTTCTGTACCTTATAAAGTGGAGGCATGGCGAAATAGACATAGCCCTGTTCCAGTACCGGACGCAGGAAGCGGAAGAAGAATGTCAGTAACAGGATACGGATATGAGAACCGTCAACATCGGCATCGGTCATGATAACGATCTTGTGGTATCTCAGTTTGGATGTATCCAGTTCTTCTCCGATGCCGCAGCCGAATGCCGTGATCATGGAACGGATCTCGTTGTTTTCAAAAATTCGGTGCAGTCTGGCCTTCTCAACGTTCAGAATCTTACCTCTTAACGGCATGATGGCCTGGAATTTGGAGTTTCTGCCCATCTTGGCACTGCCGCCGGCGGAGTCACCCTCAACGATATAGATTTCGCAGATGGATGCATCTTTCGAAGAGCAGTCTGCCAGCTTGCCCGGCAGGGATGTAATTTCCAATACGGATTTTCTCCGGGTGGATTCTCTGGCTTTCTTCGCCGCGATACGGGCTTTGGAAGCCACGATACATTTATCCATGATGACTTTTGCTTCATTTGGATTTTCCATGAGATAGCGTTCCAGCTGGTCTCCCAGAATATCCGAAACAATCGCCTTGACTTCGCTGTTTCCGAGTTTGGTCTTTGTCTGACCTTCATACTGCGGATCCGGATGTTTCACGGAAATTACGGCCGTTAAGCCTTCCTTGATATCGTCCGTCGTCAGATTGTCGTCATCCTTCTTTAAGAAGTTGCCGTTACGGCCGTAACGGTTGATGATACGGTTGATGGCCAAGCGGAAACCTTCTTCATGCGTTCCGCCTTCCACCGTATTGATGTTGTTACAGAACGTATAAATATTCGGCTGGTATCCGTCATTATACTGCATACCGACTTCCACCTGGATACCGTTCTTTTCGCCTTCCACGTAGATGACATCTTCCTGGATCGGTGTCTTATTCTTATTTAAATACTGAACGTATTCCTTAATGCCGCCTTCGTATAAAAAGTCGTGTTCCGTCTCACCGTTATTTAAACCTTCTCTCTCATCGATATAGACAATGCGGATTCCCTTGTTCAGGAATGCCAGCTGACGGATCCGGTCACGTAACGTGTTGTGGTTGTAAACCGTTGTTTCCGTAAAGATGGTCGGGTCGGCCTTGAAACGGACTTCCGAACCGTGTTCTTCCGCACCGCAGGTACCGATTTCCTTTAATGGCTGTACAATTTTTCCGCCATTCTCAAAACGGCAGTAGTACACTTTTTCGTCCCTGCGGACATATACTTCCAGCCATTCGCTTAAGGCGTTAACAACGCTGGCACCGACACCGTGCAGACCGCCGGAAACCTTATAGGCTCCGCCGCCGAACTTGCCGCCGGCATGAAGCACCGTAAAAATGGTTTCCACAGTGGAAATCCCGGTTTTCTTATGAATCTCGACCGGCATGCCACGGCCGTTATCCGTAACCGTGATGATGTTGTCGTTGTCGACTTTAATGGTAATCTTATTCGCAAAGCCCGCCAGAGCTTCGTCGATGGAGTTATCTACGATTTCCCATACGAGGTGATGCAATCCCTTTTCGCTGGTACTGGCAATATACATGCCCGGACGTTTCCGGACCGCTTCGAGTCCTTCCAAAACCTGAATATCGTCAGCATCATAGGAATGCTCTACAGGCTTTTCATATTCTGACATATCTAAACCTCCCTGATAGAAGCGATTCTTCCGCCCTCAATCTCAAAGATCTTGGTTTTCGCCGGAAGAATATTTCTAATTTCTTCAATATTCGTTGTGGTAATCACTGTCTGAATTCCCTCCGGAATCAGATACAGCAGATTCTTCTGACGTACTTCATCGAGCTCGCTCAGAACATCATCCAGTAAGAGGACGGCGTCCCGGTGGCTGATGGTACGGATGTAGCCAATCAGAGCAGCCTTGCAGGAAAGAAGGAGCATGCGTTTCTGTCCCTGGGAAGCAATCTCATTGGCATCCTTGCCGCGCATCCAGAAAGAAAAGTCATCTTTGTGGATGCCGATGTTGGTCTGTCTGGTAAAGAGGTCTCTCTCCAGACACTTTTCATACTTCGCCCGGACACTTGCTTCACTGTCCTTTTCCTCAATCAGGGAAAAGTAATGAATCTCGAGCGGCATCTTCTCCCCGCTGATCACTTCGTAGTTATTTGAAAGATAACTGTTCATGACAGCGATAAAGCGTCTGCGTTCCTTACTGATCTTCATGGAGATCTGAATCAGCTGATTCGTTAAGACCTCCAGATAGTCCATGTCCGGTTTGTCTTCCTTTAATAGAAGATTGCGCTCCTTTAAGAGTTTCTGGTAGGAATTCATCAGCGTGACATAGCCGCTGACTTCCTTCCCAATCTCCATATCCATGAATCTTCTGCGGATCCGCGGAGAGCCTTCAAAGAGTTCGAAGTCCGTCGGGGAAAACAGAATGGCATTCAGTTTTCCGACAAACTCACTGACTTTCTTCACCGGCTGCTTCTGAACAAAGAGCCGCTTGCCCTCTTTGGAGATCATACAGGTCAGATCGGAGTCGATACCGTTTTCCGACATGCGCAGCATGATCCGGGATACTTCCGCTCCCTCACGTAAAAGACTTGCATCTTCCACGCTGCGGTGCGAACGGGTGGTACTGACGTACAGAATACTTTCCAAGAGATTCGTCTTTCCCTGGGCGTTTTTGCCGACGAAGACATTCATCGTTTCACTCAGGGTGATCTCACAGGATTTGTAGTTTCTAAAGTCCGTCAGTTTGATCGCTTTGATAATCATTGGGTAATCTCGAATTCCGTGCCGCGGATCACTACCGTATCTCCCGGATAGAGTTTTCTGCCTCTGCGGTTTTCTTCTTCTCCGTTTACCAGGACGCTTTCATCCATTAAAAAGAACTTTGCTTCTCCGCCGTTGAAGATGTGATCCGTCAGTTTCAGAAACTGGCCGAGATTGATGTATTCCGTCGTGATCTGAACTTGTTTTTTCATAGCCGAAATCCTTTCCCACCATGGTAAATTATAACATAAAAACCGCCCCTCTAACAGACTTTCTGCCAGTGGGCGGTTATTTTTTATATTTTTATTGCTGTTCGCGTCTCAGAAGGCTTAAGAATAGGTTCTGACAGGTAAAACAAGTTGTAAGATTGTATCGTCATCCGTGTTCTGAATGATGAACGGTCTCATTTCACCGGAAAAACTGATTTTTACGACGCTTCCCGTGAGTACCTGAATGGCATCGAAAACATATCTTCCGCTGAAGGAAATCTCGAGCGGTTCTCCCTTATAGGAGATGGCATCGATCTTCTCGATGGATGTTCCGACTTCCTGGGAGCGGGAGGAAATGACGACCTCATTCTGGTTGGCACTCAGCTTGATGATGGAGACACCGTCCGTACGGATAAAGGAAGCACGGTCGATGGCGTTCAGCATGTCTCTGGCATCCACCACCAGTTCATTCTTGAATTCCGTCGGAATCAGCTTGCCTGTTTCCGGATACGTTCCGTCAATTAAACGGGTCTGAATCAGTGTATCACCGATCAGGAACTGGGCTTTCTTATCATTTAAGGAGATCTCAATCTGTTCGTTCTTATCGAGCGCCTTGGTCATTTCATTGGTGCTCTTACCGATTTCACGCAGGCTTCTGGCAGGAATCGTTAAATTGAACTGATAGTCACCGTTTAATTCGACCACTTTCTTGGCCAGACGGTAGCTGTCTGTCGCAACGCATTCCATCTTATTTCCGTTCGCCT
>Ga0256404_1004267_pt1 | contig 27324 bp, 26 predicted proteins | sample RumenRJG_01DNA_FD_185990 | JGI IMG/M metagenome (GOLD analysis project Ga0256404, IMG submission 185990) | Bovine rumen microbial communities from Lethbridge, Alberta, Canada - RJG_01 | ecosystem: Host-associated > Mammals > Digestive system > Stomach > Rumen | place: Canada: Alberta | collected...
GAAGTCTATCTTTTCTTGTTCCATGACCGCAAAGGTAAGCAAAAAAAATAGTTTTAGCACGCTATCATATCAAGTTCTTTGGTTAGGCAGCGGCATCCGTCCGCCACGGACAATCCCCCTTGGGCCTCTATCTTCTGTGATAGCCATGCAACTGATTTTTGCCCCCAAGTCTTCCGATTTGTATATAGCCTCATAGGTCAGCAACCCATAGAGTTTGGGATTATTGTCAACATCTGATAATATTTTGACTGATGCTAAATCATGATTGACAACGAGAGAATCTCTCCGCCCCATTTCCTCTGTTAAATCCCCATATAAGGCTAATCCCGCCATACCTGTCCCATGACCATCTCTATATACATGCGGCCTGTCATCCACAACAGATGCACATCTTTCATCAGGTAAGGAATGCAACAGTAATCTATGAGCATTGTTTACCCCACCATCAATAATACTGACACGTGGTGAATTGCTGTTAAGTTCTACTATGACATCGTCCTCTATCAGTTTACTCCAATCCCTACTCTCTTGATTGTCATCCAGCATGTCCATAGGGTTGTAGTAACGTTTCACCGCTTCCACCTTGTCAAGAGCAAAGGGTATATCATCAATAGCTTCTTTGGTAGCATCCACTAACAAGATGGTCACTTGTTCAAAATGCAAGATGTTGCCGCTGTGATAAGTTATTCCCATAATCTCCAATTTCTCGAAGACGCTTGACATGGCTTCTTCGTCGGTCTCATCTATCCACAACTCAAATGTATAGTTATGATTTGCCAACAGTGAGTCATATTCTTCTTTCCTTGGAAATAAAGATTTGGCAGAAGAGGTGGCTATGTCATCGATTGTATCAATAAGCGAATGGTTTTTAGGCTTGCCCGTAGAAGTCTTCTCTGATTCATATTGGTTGAGTTTACCATCAAGCCAATCTTCGTGGTTCGTAGGAATATATATAGTTACTTCAGCGTTCCCATCTTTGCAATTCTCTTGCTCACTGTCTTTTACACACATCAGTTGAGCCCCTTTCTTTGAAGCATTGAGCTGGTCGAATGGGATAGGATAATCTTTGTCTATGCTGACATCAAGATAGATGCCTTTGGCTACAGGTAGCTTCTTGGTCTGTCTTTTAGCAAGCATTGCTTTAGCCTTATCAATAGCTTGACCGTAAGCAGACCTCAACTTATTTGCTTGCTCATGGATGTCTCTGGATGGAACATCTTTAGATGAACCACCAGATATGGGAGAAAAATCAATCTCCTCCGCATACTTGTTCCCTAAAAAGATGTGTGGGTGTTCTGACATTTAGCTTTATGCAAATTTTTGACTGGAAGAAGCAGCATCATGGATGGCAGCTTCCACATCCTTAGTGGACAACTTCTTTTCATCCAAGATAGCCTCTTTGAGCGCTTCCTTACTAATACGCTTGATGTCAGCCTGACTCCTGCCTTCAAACTTGGTTGCAAGTGTATAAACGTCTACCTGCGGCTCTTCACAAAATAGTTCACGGAGCATCAGTTCAATCTGCTTTTTCTCGGGAAGTCGATATTCTATTACATCATCAAAACGACGGAAGAGGGCTTTATCGAGCACCTCTATATTATTGGTAGCGGCAATAATCAGACTCTCTGACTTGTCTCGATCCAAAAGCTGAAGGAACGTATTGAGAATTCGGCGCTGCTCGCCAACTTCATTTTCCATTCCCCTCTGAGAACCTATAGCGTCGAATTCGTCAAAGAGATAAACCGCACGAACCTTTGCGATGGCATCGAAAACCTTCGACAGTTTCAGACCTGTCTCGCCCATGAACTTAGAGATGACCTTTTCTGTACGAACGATGATGAATGGGAGGTTCAGTTCATTGGCCAGGACATCAGCTGTCATGGTTTTACCAGTACCCGGTTCTCCATAGAGTATAATCTTGCGGCGGTTGTCCAAGTTATATTTATGGAGTTGATCTTGTGCCAGATATTCCTTAATAACCCTGTTGATATGACTCCTTACGTCGTCAGAAACAAACATATCGGCAAGTTTATAATGCTTTTCTGCCACAACGAACAAGTCAGCTATATCTCCATTCAAAATCTGAAGATTGAAGGTGTTCGATCTTGATTGCCTACTAATCGCCTGATGAATCCTTGCAGCAGCACAGGCATGACCACTTCTCGCCTCGTCAGCTGACATCTGCAAGGCGATAGTCTTAAAACGTTCATTGTCATTGTCTATATGACTCTGAATCAGTGCTACTATTTGGTCAATCTTAATCATTTACAGTATTTGGTACAAAGGTACGCTAAAAGATAAGATTCTTAATCTCTGTTTATGAATTTTAAGTAAACTTTAATCTATTGTATTACTTCTTCTCCGGCATCTCTTCAAGATACGCCTTTGACTTGGACTCCATCGTAATGTATTGACAGGTGAGGTCGATGAGGTTCTTGAGATCGTGGATGTCTCTGTTTTCCCACTTTCTTATGTAGTGCGTCTCGTCGTTACCTAACCACGTAGCGCGACGGGCTAGTTCCTTGATGCTATAGTTGTCAATTTTGTTGATGCAGTTGCCTAAAGCTGCTTTTCTAAATTCTTCTTCCTTGTCAGGATGCAAAGTTGTCAGATAGTCTTTTATTAAGAATTCCAATGCCTTCCTATATCCCATACCGCAGATTTCGCCAAGCCCGACTTGCTCAGCTTTATATGCTTGATTGTAGATATTGACGAAAGAAGAACTGATTGTGTTGATACAGTCATCAAACTTCTGTTCTGCAACAGCCAACTCTTGATGTATACTATAATCCTTACTACCTGAGTGGTATATTGCTGTAAATAACTTTTCGCAATACGGATTTATGCATTTCAAAAACACAATTGCAGAAACTTTGTCTCTCGCCATGATTCCCGCAATTGGCTTGGGCATAATAGTGCTTTGACAATAAGGGCATTTTAATGGTTTGCTTTCTAGTTGAATTTTATTATGTGTCTCTAAATCCAATATAATATTCATGTTGTTTAAATTCCTTGTATGATGTATTTCACCTGTAGTAAAGCCTTTTTCCTTAATTCAATGTAATCCCAAGTTATCTAACAATCAAAAATATAAGATAATAATTTCGATAATTGAAGGAGAACATACTATTATTGATTTTTTTCTTTAGCAGTCCCACTCAATATTTGTACGAATAACTTTAGCAGGATTACCTACGGCCAATGCTTGGGGTGGAATATTGTGGGTTACAACTGAACAAGCACCTATTACAGCACCATCACCAATTGTTACACCCTTCATGATAAAACAATTCTCACCAATCCAAACGTGGTTCCCAATGTGAACGGACTTGCGATTTTCATAATTACCATTAAGTAACTTGTGATTTCCACCGTCGTTATCTCTAATAACCGTGCCCATCGCAATTATAGTTCCTTTGCCAATTAGTATCTCTTTGTTGCAGATTATCTTTACTTCACGATTGATAAAGCAATCATTAAGTTCCAGTCTGGCATTTTCTCCTATCTGAATGTATGAACCATAACCTATTAGGATAGTACCCCCCCCCCGACAGTTTCAAGCATGAACCTTTTTCCATAGTCAAACCGGTCTCAATATTTGAGCGCATCATATTACACCAACCTATCTCAACATTGGTGTTGAGGTATATATGTGCATCTTTGGCTATATCAACGATAGTCGTTGGACTTGCTACAAGAAATTTTCTTTTAGCTCTGACAATACTATTTGTTATTAGATTAAGCCGAACAAAACGAATTATCTGAAGTGGGTAGAACATCCTGTTCTTTATAAGCGAGTAAACGAAGCTTCTCATCCTTATTTATTTGCTAATAATTTTCTTAATAGCCTTAATTCCTTGCTGACCTACAACTTTCTTTACGACTTCCTTTGCAAGGTCCTTACCTGTAGGTTTCATGAGATGATTGAGCAAGTACAATGCATCACTCTCATCTTTGCTGTCTGTGAACACTTCAAAAATGACGGGCTTACTCATGTTATCGCTGATAAACTCAGAATAGACCTTAAGAAATTCTTCTTTGTTAGACGCGGTGATATAGCGAAATCCCAAATCCTGAGCGTAATGCTTTATCAACTCATGGGACTTATTTCCATAATGGCCTGCCGCAGCCATATATTTATCTGCTGCATCTCCAAATTGGGCAGCGGGGTGATTATAGTTTCTGAATTCGGTTCCTCGGCCATTGTTGACAAGCAATATTCGTACATTGTTTCCAACATGTCGGTTTGCCAAAGAATTCAAGTCATAGAAGAAGGCAAGATCGCCTATAATTCCAAAATAGAGTTTATCGGGATGTGCCAATGAGGCTCCTATCAATGAAGACATATCACCATCAATCCCAAAGCCTCCAGAGTTTACATATGCTCTTACACCGTTATTTAAAGGGAACATATCCCAAGCACGAATGGAATTTAAAATGCCTAAATGTAGTATGCTACCGTTGGGAATCTGAGGAGCCAAAGTTTTAGCTATCCAAGGATTAGAGAATGGCAGATTGTCTGGAACTTCAGCTAACAAATTATTAACAATAGCAGCACACTCATCCCTATATTCAGTATGCTTATCAGTAGTCTCTCTTGTTGAATAATGAGTAAAGAAAGCTGTCTCACTCATTTCAAAAACAGCTGTCAATTTCTGAAAGCGATCTCTTATTTCACCATCTTTGCTCACTCTCCACACTTCTTTGGTTTGTCCTGCTACTCCTTCAACAGGATAACCTGCGGTAACTTCTCCAATATGTATAAGGAGATCGGATTTGTGCAAGTGTCCAAATGTTGTCTGCTGACCTAAAATAGCGGGGAAAACAGCATATTCACCATGATAATTGCTGGCATGGTCACAGAAAACGACACCATTATATCGAGCACAGAAACCATCAATGGCTTTTACCTCGTCTTCAGTCATCTGGACATGTGTACCGATAAAGACACTTACTCGTTCTGCATTTATCTTAGGGAAAGTGGACTCTAAATCATAATACCTTATTACCCTACATGAAGGCAATTCTCGTATACTAAAATCCCTGCCATATTGTGTTTCAAGATTAATGTGTACAGGGCCTCCACCATGCTTGAACAAATAATGCATAGCTTTATTGGCCTTAACTGTTGCATCATACTCATCATCGTCATCCTTAACGGTTCCAATATAAGTACTAAATACAGCAATGTCATTTTGTATCTGGGAGCGGTCAATAACTTGCGGAATATAATTGCCAACTCTGCTTATACTTTGAGTGGATGTAATTGCCAATATAGGCAGCTTGCGATAATACGCCTCGGTAAGACCGGGTACATAGTTACGTGATGCAGTAGCACCCGTACAACTTAAAACCACAGGCTCTTGAGTCTCTGCGGCCAGTCCACATGCGATATATGCAGCCGACCTCTCGTCAGCGGCCGAATACATCTCAAACCATGGATCTTGCTGCATACTTGCAACAAGCGTGATATTAGTGGTCCCTGGAGAGGCTACGACTTTTTTAATGTTGTTAGTCTTCAGCAGGTAAAGCACAATTTGTGCGTTCCGCTCGGCTGTGTAATGTGTGTCCATATTTAATATTGTTGTTATTTTCTAAAATTGATGGTTTTACCCTCGTTGCAAACCAATATCTGTCCGTTGAGAACATGTGAACTGTCAGACAGCAAGAAGCAAGCTATTTCTGCAACTTCCTCAGGAAGATAAATTCTATCAGTTACTCCGTTGGGACTATAAAGATTACCATCCTTTTGATATCCTGTCATATCAGAAGTGGTAACTCCTGGGGCAACAGCGTTCACTCGTATTCCTTCTTTTATTAAGGTATAGGCGAGACCTTGGGTAAGACTGTTAAGTGCCGCTTTTGTCAAACCATAGGGCCGATTGTCAACGGTCGTTCCCGTCTCAGAAGTTGTAAAGAGAATGTTTCCATGCTTTAATCCGTTGTGACGATAGTACTTAACAAACTCTTGTGCCATGAAGAATGATCCGCGCAGATTGGTGTTGATCTGAGAATTAAATTGTTCGATACTGACATCGGTAAACGAAGGTTCATGTAGAGAGATACCAGCGTTGTTAACTAAACAGTTTATTTTTCCAATCTTGTTTTCAGCGTCAATAAAGAACTGCTTAAAAGTCTCAGGCTTCTGAACATCAAGTGTAAGATATTGGCAACCAATTTCCTTGGCTGCCTTTTCCAGAGTTTCTAGTTTTCGGCCAGAGATGAGTACATTAGCACCCTCCTCTGTTAGCCGTTTGGCCATAGCATAACCAAGTCCTCTACCTCCTCCGGTAATTATGATACTTTTATCTTTCAGCACGTTGCTTGGAGAAGTGCAAGATACAGAAACTTTCGTGATTTGGTTCGGTACACCTTTGATGATGTATCGCAGTCCTCGTTTTAAAGTATTTTTTATTGACATGAATGAGTATTCTTAGAAAGAATAACTCATATCATCATAGGTAATGGTTCCGGCTCCACCAGTGGCATATACTATATCTCCGATTATCGGCCTGCCCATCTCACTAACGAGCATTACTGCTATGTTGGCAATTTCTTCAGGCATGATATAGCGACCTAAAGGGAGATTAGGATGTGAAATGTCTGATGTGTCTTTTAGTAGCATCGGTGTTGCTGTTGGACCTGGTGCCACGCCATTCACAGTTATTCCATAGGGGGAAAAGGCTTTGGCCAAGCCAAGCGTCAGACCTCTGAGACCCCATTTGGTCAATGTATATACAGAAGCTGCCGGTCTTAGGCTTGAAGATGATGCCACGTTGAGAATATTACCCTTGATATGATTATCCTTGAAATATTGACCGAAAAGAATTGATAGATAGTAAGAAGCTTTTAAGTTTGTCTTATAGACCAAATCAAATTGGTCAGGAGTATCTTTTAAATTACCCCCCCCTAATACGCCGGCATTATTCACAAGTATGTCGAGTTTATTATCAGGGGCCATTCTTAATATCTCGTTAAACTTCTGCTTGAAAGAATCTACTTGCGTGTTATCCATATCAATACCTAAGATATGTCCTTTGTTATTAACTTCTTCGTTGATCTTGGAGCAAGCAGCCTTCACCTTATCCAGCTTTCTACCAGTAATTATGACAGAGGCGCCACTATTAATGAATATTTTGGCTATGGCATAACCAATACCACTCGTGCCACCGGTGACCAATGCCGTCTTGCCCTTCAGCAACTCATTGGGAGCCAAAGCCGCGACATCGGCTTTTACGATAGTCTTCTTTTGCACGTTGTTAAGGATGAACTTAACTCCGTGTTTGATTTTTGATTTTATACTCATTGTTTATGAACTTTTTTCAAGATGAAAGATTGTACCCTTTTACGCTCGTTAGCTTTCATACCTATTGTATAGATGGTCGCCCCCGTGCAAACTACGCTTAAGATACAAACCTCAACGAGTCTTAGGAAAGACTCAGGCTGAGCGAAGCAAAGCAAAGTCGGCAATAAGGCTGCTACCGCCGTCACCACTAAAACAGTTAGGATAACATCCTTAAGATACATAGAAGGACGAATAATGTGTTTGACTAACGGCATGCGTATGAAAAGCAGAACGAAGTAAACGACGAAATAGACAATGTAGGCCCATAAAGGCGATGCGCCAAGTTTGAAAGCTAACCATGTCAAGGGGAAACTAATCACTCCCCATAGACTTACAACTATTTGGTATCTCTTAATTTTGCCTGTGGCTTGAATAGCTGTAACCAACGTGTTTCCCAAAATAGTTGTCATTGAAGTCGCAAATGTCAAACGAACGAAATCTACAGCATAGTTAGGGACGATGCCCAACCATAGATGTAGAATCTTGGGGGCTTCAAGGCAAATGGGAATGGCAAAGAACAGCATCAGATAATATGAATATTTGGCTCCCCAACAAATCAGTTTATCAAAATATTCCATATCACCGGCAGCATAGGACTTAGTAATCTGAGGATTTAGAGCTGTCATGAAATTATTTACGAATTGGGTCACAGCTCTTTCTACTTGCGATGCTATACCACGCGCGGCATTCAACGTCACTCCAAAGAACAGGTTTATTAAGATGTCAACACCTTGCGTATTAAACATATAACAGCAGTTACCAAAGAATCCCCAACCGGCAAAGCCAGTCATATCTTTAAGCAACTGTTGGTCATGTACTCGATGATAAGTACACTCAGCGAAGTGCCGCTTACAGTAGATGCCATAAATCAGTCTGAGCAGAAGTGAAACCATCAGCATCAATACGGCATAGGTCTTCAACTTGTCAAATGGAGCTACCCAGAGAACATATACGATGGCAAGTTTTAGAGTAGCCTCTAAGATTGATATATAAGCAAATGCCGACATTTTTTCGTGTGAAATGATGCTGGCATTATATGGAACACTAATCAGATTGATGAAGAAGGCAATAAGTGAGCAATGAAGCACCCAGCTGGCTGCACCTAAGCGACCGGCAGGAATATTCATCTTATTGTAGAGAAACCACATACCTACGATTTCGCCTATAATCAATATGAATATTCCCATTGCCACTTGCACGTTGATGGCAGTAGAGAAGATGGTGTTCAATCGCTTCTGATCTCCTTTTCCCAATTCGTAAGTAAGAAACCTACTAATGGAGCTTGACAGAGAACTGGAGAATATGGAGAACATGGATACGACACCGCCGACCACGTTGTAGATACCAAAGTCCTTCACGCCCAGGGTCTGAAGAACGACGCGGCTCGTGAAAAGACTGATGGCCATCAAGAAGAACATCCTAAGATATAGGATGACCGTATTCTTGGCTATTCGCTTGCTATTATCTGTTGAGCTTGCCACTTATTTCAATTCGTTATGTGGTTATAGTGTAAGTGTCCAATATAGTGTAAACCATTATAAACAAGTAGGTTTTAATCTACTTTTTTTCCATTGAAATGATAAAAATTAAATTTAACACCAGCTTTCCGGGCAGCATATGGGCATAGTCACGGCATCCTTCGAAGAACTTTTTAAAGAACTGCTGAAGGTAATTCAACACTTTGACGCCCATCATTCTGCAAGTTTGGATGATGATATGGTAATTAACTTATCGCTCACTTTTCCTTGCTGGATTGTTTATTGAGGTCCTTTTGACGCTTGAGTTCCACCAACAGTTCTGTATACTGATCATGGGTCTGTTTCAACTGACGCTTCATATCGGTCAGCTGATCCATCAATTTGATCTGATACTCAAATTGTCTGCGATTTGCATTCATAAGTTCCTCATTACGGGCCTCCGCCTTAGCTTCCCGCTCCTTGGCTTCCTCGCTGATTTTATCCAACTTTTCATGGAGTGTCCGGTTATCTTCTTTGGGGCCAGAAGCATCTTGACTAAAGTAATCTTATCCATATTAAGGTACTCCTGCACCGGCTCAGAAGTTGTCTCCTGGGCCTCCAGCTCCCGCCGCATATTAATGTTTTTGACGAGGCCTTTGCCGTCCGTCTTATAAAGGAAGAGCAGCTTTTCAAAATCTGATGTTCTCTCCATAAATAGTATGAATTTAAGTCGAGGACAGCGTAACCAGATTTTATGGCTTTAAGAAATATGTCATTTTTGGACGCTTACGGTTTATATATAGGTTTATGATTTATTCAGTTGAAGGAAACTTAATATTAATGTAACCAAATCGCCCATCAGGTGTTTCCCAACGAACAGGTTCATCAGCTACCTTTATTTTCAGTTCATTGTAAAGCTGCTGTATTGCAAGAGTAAAGTTCTTTATGCTAACACCAGTACTACGGAACTTGTTGAAATAGTATAGAGACTTGGTATAATCGTTCATCAAATAGTGGAAGTAGGAGTCATACAGAATATAGTAGGCTAATGACCTATCGTATTCTTTACCTGAAAGCAATACATCCATTTTTGCCACCAATTCTACTGCTTTATTCTTATAGACTTCCCAACTTTTTTCATATTTGTCATAGCTTTCATAGAAAGGGTCATCAGGATGATGCTTGTGATCTTCTTCTATTTGTTTATGGCAAGTAAGAATGTCATCGATGTAAACCGTAAGAAAATGGATATATTCACGAATGTTCTCATATTTGTTGCATCGTTTGAGAATTCGTTCATATATGACGTTCTTGTCCTCAGTTAGCTTGTATATATCTTTATTGCCATACTTATATGTTATAAGCTCAAGTTTATCCATCAACAAGCCTTTGTAACGATATACCATTTCATCGCGCGTATCTGCAATCTCAGATTCTATAGCTTTGATATATTCGTCGACATGTTTGTCAAAATCATTGAACAGTTCATCTGCGCTTTTACCAAAAAGTTGCAAATGAAATACGTTGTTGGCATCTCGACATATTTGCAATGTATTCTTAATCAATTCCACGCCAACACGCCATGATTGGCTAAGATAGTCATTGTGATGGCTAAATACGACAGTACTATATTCCATCCATCTTCCTTGATTGTTTAGATATACAGGCATAAGCCGAACTTGCGTCAACATTTTCTTTTCACCCTTTTGCCTTTTCTCATTCTCTGCCCAGATTTCATCAAGCATAGTATATAGACGACCATAATTGTTCGTTCGTCTATAGTGCATGAATGCTACATCTCTGATTTCTAGATACTTATTGAAAGATTTAGGGTTCGTATTTTCTATGTCTTTAGCAAGCTTGTCAGCTTTATCTTTCTCTCCTATGCGATCATAATATTGCATGAGATTACTACAAAGGACTGGTATAGACACTCCAACTTTTTTGTAATCTGATTCTAATTGCTTTACAGCCTTAGCTTCCCTTTCCGTTTCTCCAAGTTTCTCAGCAATAGCCATCTCGTCAATGTGAGTAGTTACAGAGAAGTCTTTATTCTCTTTTTCCGTAACATCTTTTAACTTTGAAAGAGCATCTTCTGTCTCCTTATAATCGCAGCTTATATCATGATAGAGCATTTGAAGTTGGATGTATATACTGTCTTCATCAAATCGATTGAGTTTATCTAGCTCTCTTTTCAATAAAGATATCGCACCTATATCAAAGTAAACTTTTAGAACGGAGAGATAATACTTACGATATTCATAATCGAACAATTCCCATTTCTTCTTCCTAATTTCATCAATGAATTCTATCTTTGCATCTTGTCTCTCTATTACATCTGGAGTTGAGATTATCTTTTTCCAATAAAATCTAAGAAGGGCTGGAGTCGTTTGAAGCCAAATGCTGGGTTTATCCTTTTTCCCATATTTGAGGATTATGTATTCATGTGGTAATGGAATGAATGACGATGGAAGAATAAGTATACAAAAGAATATCCATGCTATAATATAATGTTCAAGCGAAATCGTCAGGATGCCGAGAACAGCACATCCTACTATTCGATAGACAATCCTCTTATTTGAAAATATGTTGTCACCATTGAATCTGTCATATAGCTTTCCGATTCCCCATCCCAATAATGGCAACAGAATTGCAGATAGAAATTTCCCCCAAGACGGACGATCTACAAAAAGTTTGTAAATATCTTCCATTTCGATTTTGTCTGTTTTCCAGCAGAATCTATTGTCTTTACAGAGTAACGCACCCTAAACTTTTGTGTGGATACTTTCTTAATTTAGCGAACTTATAAACGATACTCCATTCTGATTTTCTATAATTTTCACAGCATTAGTGTTCGTAAATGTTATAATTGTTGCATGGTGTATGCTTAGAACAATGTCCTGAAATTCGTTATCGGCTTCCAAATCCTCAATAACAAGTCCCAAGGATTTGAGTTTGTCAGCATGTATATGTCTACTATGGGATTTTGTTAATGCATGGTTGCTTAAATAGTCAACAATTTGTTGCGCTTTTGCATCAGCAGCAGTGTCACCAAGAAACATGTTGGTTTTAAGCCAATCTTTTACTAATCCACTTGCCCAATCTATAGCTTTTTGACATTCCCCAATTAAAGTAGGATTATACTTAGACAATATTGGTATCCATGCCTGGGCTTGTGCTTGATTGGTTTCGAAAAGTCTCTGGATTGTATTAAACTCTTCAATTATTCCATGAGCTCTATACATACCATATTGGGGATCTATAGGTCCTAAACTCGATTCTTTCCCCATTACAATACTTTTAGCAGAGCATGCTATCATTGTTCCAGCTGACATCGCCATTTGAGGTACAATGACTCTTATGTCATTACCGAATATACTTTTAAGGTATGTTACCAAGGATTCTGTAGCAGAAACATCGCCACCAGGAGTATGTAATATTAGATCTAGACCTTTGTCTTTATCAAGTTTATGTATACATGTCATAAATCCGGTTTTGTCATAATCGTTTATGCCAAAATCGAATCTTCCACCAGCTGAGATCGATTTTTGAAGCCAAGAGGAATAGGAAACTATAGTATTCCTTCCTGTTTTAGCTGAAAGTTGCTTAACGTATTCTCTGCGTATCTGATCATACGGGCTGGGTGTCTCTCCTAACCTCGTGAGTATTTCATTCCATGAAGCCATAATCAATTCTTTTGCGTATTATTACTTATTTTAATAGAAAAAGTCGCGTCAACATTGTCCAATTTGAAGTCTTTGGATAAGTTCTCAAACTGACTTATTTTATTTCTATATTGCTCGATCTTCAAATCTGTATATATTTTTTGAGCGTCCTCCACAATCTTCTGATATTTCTCGTTCATAGTTTTATATTTTTTAGAAACAGAATTTTTGTTATGATGCTTTTTATCTTTAAAAGCATACTTTTACTCTAATCCAAACTTGTTTTTTAGAAGTTTTGTAACCTCTTTAAGTCTTTCAGACTTTATTACATACCCTAAATTGTTTGGAATATGTGAAACAGATAAAACCTGTTGTTGAGATGTTGGTATATTAATGACTTTCAATTCGCCTGTTACAGTTAATTGAGGTCCTGCATATAATGTACCCAAAAGATATATTCGATTTCCACCGACATTAATACCTCCATTCTTTTCGTGATAACTCCCAACATTACATATCAGCACGGGAGAACCACTTGAGCCAGGAAAGCATGCGGCATCTATGACGAATTCTTTTCTTCCATTGTAATTATACTTAAAATTAGTTGCAGTTACTCCCTTACGTACCAATGGCTTGTTGTTGACTTCATCCCATAAACCATTAGGGTATCCAATCATTATTATGTCTTCTATCGCATCTATTTTTTCGATTTGTTCTGTAGATGGTATTAATGAATCATCAAACGTACGATAAAAAACAGGAGTGTTATTCTTTATTTCAAGATTGATGATGGATGCTATAGGCAATACACATAAGTCTACATTAGTATCTGGAAAGAAAATCCAATCTGATTGATTATTTCTTAGTGTGACAGTTATGTGTTCTAAGTCCATCGGATTGCCTTCTTTGTCAGCTTTAGTAAGTGTAAGTTTAACCTCGGCCATTCCTTCTATTACGTGTTTATTAGTGCATAATAAAGGAACCACTTTATTGTCTTTTACATTAAAAGAATAGAAAAAGCCAGTACCAGAATATAGATTTCCCTCTTTATCTTTGGTTTCGATCCGAGTCGTACAGTAACATAATTCCTCTAATATTGATAATGCCATAATTTACTATAACTTTAAGTTATGTTAATTCCTCGTTGATAGAGAACGACCAATTGCTGCTCGTTGACTTTAAGCAATGTACTTTCGGGCACACCGTTTTCTGCTAAGCCGAGTAAATTTTTAGTCTTTTAATCAATAGCGAGTAGTCCAGGCAGCATCTGAGCGTAGTCACGACATCCCTCTGAGAACTTCTTGAAGAAGCTCTGAAGATACTTCAACACTTTCACACCCATCATCATACAAGTCTGGATAATGGTATGATAGGTAGCCGCGCACTCGATGCCCTCCTCACTTCCGAAGGTCATTGTATTCTTGCGGTCTACGGTAAACGGACGCACATTTCTCTCGACAATGTTATTGTCGATGCTGTACTCTCTATTTTCCCTGTATTCCATGAGACTACACCACTTTAGGAAGTTGCGACAGCCCCATCTATGGTGATAGGTTCTTACTGTCACGACTTTATTTAGTATCGTACTTGTCTTTGCGGGCCTGCTTGTTGAGGTCCTTCTGTCGCTTGAGTTCAACCAAGAGATCCGCATACTGGTCATTGGTCTTGTTCAACTGACGCTGCATCTCTGTCAGCTGGTCCATCAGCTTTACCTGGTATTCCATCTGTCTACGGTTGGCTCTCATAAGTTCCTCATTGCGCGCTTCAGCCTTTGCCTCACGCTCCTGAGCTTCCTCTCTGAGCTTATCCAACTTGTCATGGAGCTTCTTGTTCTCCTCCTTGGAGGCAAGAAGCATTTTGACCAAAGTAATCTTATCCATATTAAGGTACTCCTGCACCGGCTCAGAAGTTGTCTCCTGGGCCTCCAGCTCCCGCCGCATATTGATATTTTTGGCGAGGCCTTTGCCCTCCGTCTTATATAGGAATAGCAGCTGTTCAAAATCTGATGTTCTCTCCATAAATTGTATGAATTTAAGTCGAGGATAAAAGTAACAGATTTTAAGGCTTTAAGCAATACGTCATTTTTGGACGCTTACTATTTAATTAAGAAATATTTTCCTACAAAAACTATTAAAGGAGAAGAAAGTCTCATATAACTTGTTAGCATTCGACTATTAAACTTCTGACCTATATATCTTGAAATTCTTTAATGCATATTCTATATGACTTAGTTTTTTAAATATTGCTGGGGGATCTGCTTTTAAAGATTCGAGTTTATACTTAAGAAGCTTTGAATCGTAATCATTAAGATCAACAATTACTTTCTTTAATTCAGTAATGCCAAGTTCGGGATTTTTAACTAGCCCTTCCGTAATATTATAAAGTTTATATCCAAGTTTCTTGTCTTTAGCTTTCTTTCTGTTGACAAGTTTATCAGCTATAGCTTTAACATTCTCTATTATTTCTATATACTCAGATCCATAACGTCTTTTCATCCTAGTAATATACTCAATTAATTGGTATTTTGAGAATGATGCGTCTTTTGACCTGTGATAAATGATAAGTAACAAGTCTACGGTATCTATAATGTAACCAATTTGATGCAGAGAAAAATATTCAGAAAACTCTTTATGGGCTGGATAATCATCGGTAATAAATAGGGTCATCTTCCCACTTTCTTTATGCTCTTTCAAACATAAACCTGCTGAAAATAGTTCTCCATTAGGCTTCTTCTGATGATTGCTGAACTTTACAAGTTCGTTCATCATAATATTCTGATCAAAAGAGCGAATTTCTTCATTTGTCGTCTGATAACAATATAGCATAGGAGCGTTTTTATTAATGCGCTCTCTAACGTCATTGTCCAATGGGTTTTTGTTATAATTATCCATAACTTCACGGATAACAGTCTCTGCTATTTTTGGAGATTTGTTCCTTATCCAATCTTCAAGAAACTCGTTATCAGAGTCAATCCGCATTATGTTAATAATGCTACAAGCATCAAAGACAAGAGTCTCGTCCATTAGTTTTTCCAGTCGATTCCTATAATATCAGACTTGTTCTCTGTATAGAATTTCATATCTACCTCATTTACGTCCTCAATATCAGCTGTTTCGAGCAATAAAGATAGAGCCTCGTTGAATCTACGAATTGAAACGTTACCTAGATCGCTAATTAACTGATCCAACATATCAGTTTTGAACGGCATATAAACATCTTGAGTTTCTGTGATTCTGAACTGAGATAGTAAATCCGAAAGATATTCCATGAATTCATTTTGACTTGGCAAAGGAAACTCAATCTGTTCCTTAACTCGTGATCTAACAGCGTCTTGAAGATACGAACTTAAATCTGTCTTATCAGCGAATGCTGTAAGCGTTAGATTTATAAACATAAGAACATTACTCGGGGCTTTGTCCATTACCCCCCTAATAAAACTATTTATTACTGTTACTACAGAAGCACTTTGCATCACAATATCCTCGAACTCGTCTATCCATATAATAACGCACGAATATCCATTAATGGGATCTGAAGTTATCAAAGAGAAAAATGCAGACAAGAAGTCAATATAGTCACTGTCAGAAGTTAGATAACGCGGCAGTCCAATCTGTTCGAGCAGTTTAGTATTTCTTCGGCCATACAGATAGTTAATAACATCCTCTACATGATACGAACTATCCTCTAATTGTTCATTAATACTTGCCTTAACAAAGGTTCTTAAAACATTTTTTATAAACACATTGTCAGTTACAGAATCAATGTAAGTATCAAGATTTACATATTTATGAAGATTTACAAAGATTTTGTTGAAATCAAGTTTGTCAAGTATGTGTAGATATAATTCCCCAACGGCATTTTTCCCTTTGGGTAAATTTATTACAATTGATAAAGGAATCGACTTGCCAGTATCATTACATAATTCTTGCAGGATTTCTATTTTACTAAAATATCTTGCTGCATGGGTTTTACCTGATCCGTATTCTCCCCAATTAAGTACTATTGACGAATTTTGAATACGTATTGACTTCTTTATCCTCTTTTCAAACTTTTTCTTTATAGCAGAAAATCCAGCCCAAACGACGTCATTACCTAAGGCAGGGACAGTCCTAAATGGATTTTCTTTAAGATTAAATTTTTCAAACATGATTTTATCTTTTTTGAAGGTATCCGTCACCATATGAACGTTGGAATTTTAAAATGTATTTATTATTATTTTTAATATAACCTACAATATCGTTAGCATCAATAATGATATTATATTCCTCCATCATTTGTAGTTTTACATAAGTTAACAATACGGAGAATGTAACCCTGTTCCTAATAAGGGTCTTAAAAAGCGAGAAGCTTTTTTCAATAAGACTGTCGAGATATGAAGACGCTTTACTATCATAAATAACATATTGTAAGTCATAAATACTATCGACTATGCGCATCATTGATGCATTAAGCCCATTTTGTATATTAGTCGTTTGTTTATGATTAATATCCTGCAAGACTGTCATCCATATTATAAGGCGTTTTCCTGCAACCGTTAAGCTAAATGAAAAGTCATTCGTTAAATTAATAATATCCAAATCATAGAGCCAATTTAGACGAGGAATAAGTATATGGTCAAGATAGACTTCTGTTCTTTGCCAATTTTTGATTCGCCCTATAACATTTAATATTTTCAATTTTTTATCAAGTGGTATATTTTCACCTCCACCTATTACATTATGCAGATATTCCAATACAGATTTTTGAAAACCTTTCTTTAACTTTTCATACGTACATCCAACATGAGTAAAAACATAATATAAGATAGTAAATATGTATAAATAGTCATAAGAAAGTAATGCCTCAAGAAAAAATGCTTTGTCTGCTAAATTTAGTTCGAAGACATTTCCTTCTATATGAAGAGATTGCAGATAAGCCCTACTTGTCTTGCCTATTTGAAACATCTGTAAATTTTTACTCAAAAGTTGAAGTCTTAGTGCTAATTCTGTATATGGTTTTAGAGAACTACCAGTCTTACTTGCTAAAATTAAGCCTGTTGTATTTTTATATTGTTTCAAATAACTTTCATACAAAGTAGCATTAGCGTTGATTTCTCTTAAAAGTTTTGATTCAGGGATCAAATCCTTATCATTGAATAAACTAAGAATAAGTTTAATGTAGCCTAATCTCCTTATTTTCAAGTTGTTTGGAGCTATGAACAGAGAATATTGACTGTTATCAAGTTGAAAAGTTATTTCTTCATTTATCTCCTCAATCGGATATGATTTATTACTTTCGCTAATCAGCCATTCATACAGTAAATTGTTGTCCCAAAATATATTTCTTATAGTAACGACAAATCCATAGACCATTGGATTTGGCTCAATGTAATTATCCTTATATTCGAAATATCCGACTTTCCAATCCTTAACTGCATTTTCAAACTCGGAATTAAAATGACGTAAAAAAATAGCTAACATACTATAAAAGGCTTCTTTCCCTGTATAATCATCTTCGTAAACCGGGGCTTCACGGGAAATGGAAATATCTGTAAGTTCATGACTATTTATCCAAGATGATAAATTAATTTTGTCTATATCAGGAAAATCATCATCATATTCCTCTTCATCGTCAATTTTAAAGAAGAAATGAATATAAAGATACCCTATTTCAAGCATCAACTCTTTTCTGCGGACTGCAAGGATTAGACTTGACGCTTCATTAATTAGTAACTCTATGTTTTTATAAGATAAATTCATGTCAAACAGATATCGTGAGTCAAAGTATTTTATCTATACCTTCTTTTATTTTATCTGTTAAATAATCAAAGCCAATTAAATTAGGGTTTTCTTTGACGTCTAATGCTATCATCTCCAGTCCATCATCAAGGTGCAATTTGAAGTATCTGGGGATGTCCTTGTTTGATGAATTGATGTGGTAAAGAGTACAAAGCATAGCTTCATATATGTTATAATAGCTACCAAAAAGAATCTTCTTGGAGTATTCCTTTCCTCCTGAATCACTAACATCAGAAGGTTTAAATTTATGACCCGACTGCATTGAATAGGTCAATGCTATACGAGCTATAACATTTTCTGCACCAAGCCCAAACTTATGAGTAAGATTGGTGACAACCTCCTTATTTTCCTTGCTTGTTTTAATTGACGAAAACATGCTTATGAATCTTCTTAATTGTAGATCCCTCAAGGGTATTGGTAATCTCAAATTGTTGATTTACTATAGGCTCAAGCCATCTATATTCAGTAGTTGTTAGCTCCTTATTCGCAATAGGGAACAAGACTACTTGTCTTGATATTCGAGGATAGAAATCTGTAATAATCGTCTGAGTATGACGTTCATCAAACTTTTGTAGAGGGCTATCTATGAATACTGGAAATTCAATTTCTGACTCTTCAACAAGCGTTTGTAAAAGAGCAGAAGCGTACAACTGTTGCTCACCCTTCGACAAGGTATTCTTCTTGATCTCCTCACCATTTCTGCCTACAAGAATAACATTTAGTACTTTGCCCTCATCTTCTATTATTATGTCTTTGATAAAGTCTTGCTTGTGCATGAGATTATTAAGAATGCGTATCATTTTCTTCTTTATAGAAGCCTTCTTATCAAACTTAAGAGATCTCAAGAAGGTTTCTAGCTCTTTAACAAGTTGACCAGCAAGTATATTTTTCCTGGAATCTTTTTCAAGGATCTTTGCTTTATGCTCATATCTGTTTGCTTGCTCAACGACTTTATCAAGTTGATTTTGTAATGAGCCAATTTCCTGGTTTATCACAGAAATATTTTGTTCACAAGCTTCAATCTGTTCGTGAAGTTTTTTAGCTTTCAACTTGAGCTCTTTTATATATATATCACTTGCTTCAACTTGCGCCTGGTGAATTCTTCGATTGAGCTTTTCGATTTTTATTTTGTTTTGTTTGTAGTCATCAATCAGTTTATTAAACTCTATTTGATATGTTCCACTAAGATTATGGAATACTGACATAAAGTCATCATATTCTTCTTTAGTGATATTCAGTTGTGTATCATCATTAATAGCCACACCGGTATATTGTTGTAGAATGTCATTAATTCCATCCTTTAAAGTTTCTTTGGATGGTCCATCAAAAAATACATTATCAAGGTAATTACCTATGGAGACTCTTATACTATTAACGACTTCATTTTGCTTGTCAAAATTGTTTTTTGACAAAATTACTCTGTAGTCATGTTCAACAACTGATTTAGTGTCAGAAAGTAAAGCACCAGCAATGGCTAGCGGAGCTAGTTCAAGGAAAACATTTAACTTCTTCTTTAAATGTTTGTTGTAAACCTCACGATTTTCACGTTCTTTTTGCGTCTTATTGAGCTCGGCAACCGTGATATTACTTCCTTCCTTTAGGAGCTTTATAGAGACAGAATTATATTTTTCTTTAAAAGTTGCAAGTTTAGCAATTTCTTCTGATAATAAAGCTTTCTTTGCATTAAGATTGAATCCTATGTCTTTTATAGCGTTCTTCAATTGAACAAATATATGAAGTTCTTTTTCAGTAAGCGCATCCTTTGCGTATTTTTGCCTGAGATTAAGAAGATTAGATCTTAGATCCTCATATTTTTTTACCCCTAACACTTGATTAAAAGCATTACTAAGGCGAATTTTTTCATTAATTGACTGATCCTCTGCTATATTAACTACACGTTCAGAATCGAAGAAAAAAAGCCTCGCAATGTCCTTACTAAGGATGAAGTCATTAATGAAAATGTCGTATCCAATCTGTTTGGCAAGTTCATTTTCATGTCCGTCAATCTTAATGTCTATAGATTCACTTTTCGAATTTAAATCATAAGATCGTCTTACAAAAAGAGACTTGCAAGGGACCGGAGGTATAGAGATGTTTTCAAATTCTATTTGTACACTATACTTTTTGTCTTCATCACTTTCCAATTCAACATAATGGTTGAGATTAGAATTTAGATATGCTTTATATCCGTTCTCGCTAATTTCTTTTTTAATAGAATCATCAACATCAATAACCATCTTGCCATACAAGCACCATAGTAAAGCATGTAAAAACGTGGTCTTGCCAACCCCATTCTCCCCAAATATCAAAATGACATTCTTTTTGTCAGTCACATGAAGGTCTAGAGAGACATCCCCTTTATATATTCGGAAATTATGTAGTCTTATACTTTTTATAATCATTGGTTTTTCTCCAAAAATAATTCTAGCTGATGTTCTATATCGTTTTGAAGACCATACTTACGCATCATTAAGTTCTTAGACTTCTGCAATGCCAATAACTCTTGTATAAGCTGATAGTGACTTTCTTCTTTGCAACTCTTCTCCAACAGGATACGCTCATCAAGTGGAATCTGATCGTTAGGGATATCATAACCATATACATTATTATATATGTCATTCACTGTGGGAGTAAAATATCCGTCTCGATACCACAGAATTTGTATTGCTATCAATTCTTGCTGAGTTATCAACTCGATACTTCCTCTATGTTGCTGAGTCGATTTTTGAACTTCTAAAAGTTCTTTAAGAATCTGTTGGCGATATTCTATGGTATAATTTCCTTGATTGTGGCCAGTATCATCAACTGCTCTTTGATTGTTACGACGACGGTCACGCCTATATTCAGATTTATTGCGGTTTTCAACAAGTCTATTGCGGAAGTCCAACAATGGCTTCATCCATTTTACACCATTATTAATTAACGCTGTCATAGATTTATCTTCTACAACAACTGTACATACCCAACATCCAAATCTGCTTTGACCACAAGACGGTTGTTTTGTACTTGTCATCATTGTGGGGCATTCATAGTCATCCGCTGACGCGTCCTTATATATATTGAAAAGAATGTTATTGTCAAATCCCCAGGGGCTAGGTATCATTTGAATTATCCACCATATCTCTTCCAGCATCAAATCCTTTATAGGAGCGTACGTATATGTATTCGGATTTAGAGGATGCTTGGAAAGACGATGGCCTTTAATTTCATGTTTTTCTATTGACCTCGCACGTTGAGCACTCTCATCACGGCGAGTGCCAATAAGCACGATTGCCTCCCCATCAGAAGCTACCTTGTCTTCAATGAACGTTGATGTCGGCTTAATCTTCATCTTCTCTGTACAGAATCTGAAAGCGTTGTTAGGTACAGGATAGCCTTTTCCTATGACTAAACACCAAAAACTATCTTCTAATTCTGGTAGGGTCTTAAATACCTTTATAGGCAAGTTCTGCTCTACAGCTGCCTCATTAATCTTCTTTAGGACCTTTAGAACATATTCTTCGATAACAGGATTTTCTACCATGGTGTCATTACAAACAACATAGACATCCCTAGTCAGTTCTTTGCCTTGCATTTGTAACTTCTGCATTGCCAACCAAGTAAGTGTAAGAAGAACAGTAGAGTCCTTACCTCCAGAGAAACCAATAATCCATGGACGGTTATATCTATCCTTTTCAAGATATTGGTTAGCAATTTCATCAATGACTGCTTGTATACGCTTAGGAAGTTCTCTCATATTCTTACATCGAAGTAATTAGGTATATATTTATAGAACTTCTTGTAGTTCTCATACTCTTTTTGCTTTACTATAGATTTCTCAATTAATTCATGATGGATTTTTTCTTCATCTGTAATTGAATGATTGATATACGACATTTCTCGTAAAGTAAAGTTAGGTATGTTTATTTCATATATATCATCAGTGTTAATGAAAGAAAAATCATCTAATTGCAAATCCGCTATTTTCATATCATTTGAAAGAACAATTCCTCCATATGTAACCATTGGAGCTAGATTATCAGTATATGTAAAATTGTACAATTTTTGAAAATGGATCTTTTCTCCCAAAAGACTTCTATTATTAATGTTTTTATTGCACGCATCTCCAATCATACGTGATACGGTTTTAGGAGCATTCTTTTCTGCACAACAATCTTCTGAAATGTTAAAAGGAACCAAATCTTGAAATTTGTCTTTTAGCTCTGCAAGTGACATGGTTTCATTATCGTTATTTTTAAGTATGCTATTGCATGACATAACGTATATGCTTCCAATAGGGATATCTTGAAGTACTATGTTTAGGTCATCAAACATAAATGGTTCTAATCTATTATCATAATCCAGCCAAATAATTGTAGGCTTTGATAGATCGAGCTTAGTTAGAACTTTAGTAGAATCATCATGTTCTATTTGTATTTGGGCGTATGGCTTATTGAATTCCAATTTTTCTTTTGAATACATCTTCTCAATACTATGAAGCTCCTCAATATTTAGCTCTTTATGAATCAATTTGAAATCTGTGAAAGCTATCCCACCAAATCCTATATATTGGTATTTCTGTTTGAAATATCCCATAATACGAGCTAAAGAAGAGACAAACATTCGTCTTTCTACAAATTTATTTGGCCTTAACTCATAATTAATACTATTAGTACTCTTCATCGTCTATACCCTCTAATTTTGTGTAGTATTCAAAGGTCTTTTCACCAAGCTCCTTATAAGATCTTGCTCCCGAATGTTCAAGGGCAGCATCTGCTTTTTCCTTAGAGACGGTATAGGATATTCTACGTGTATTGTCCTTTAAGACAGGATTATTTTCGTCAATCTTGGGCGCAAAGAACTTTCCTTTGGGTTGCTTTGAAAAATCATACAATTTAAGTTGTACGGCACTATATGCCTGAAGGCAGTCTCCTAACTGCTTACGATAGTCGTTGGCATTTGCGCCTAAATTGTCAATATCGTTCAGAAAAGTATTTATCTTTCGCATTGCATCTTGCATTAGCGGTAATATTGATTGATATATACTTGACGTTACATCGATTCCTTTCTTTGTTGTAGTTAAAGGAAGTTTAATGGTTTCAGCACTATCTAGGAAAAGTAATCCCCTAAACATAGCATGTTTTACAGCCCATTGTGGCAAACCATTCATGTGCCAACCTGTAATAGTAGACTGGTCTGCTTCTACTACTAATCTGTTATTACAATATATATACCATCCCGATTCTTTAGGATGTCCAGTAACTCCGATTCCTGCAATAATCTTAAAATCTACACCATCTATTTTACCTTCTCGATAATATGGCAAAATACCGTCATCCTTAGACATCAGCAATTCTACCTTAGTACCGACGAGGAGCTTATCATTAAGAGTAATTTCTATTTTTCGTGCTAAGCTAAAATTAAGAATTCTCTGAATATCTGTAGACAAGTCAGTTAGGAAATGTTCATCATCGAACAAGCCCTTATATTCTTCATTTAGCAATTCTACTTTTATATAAGTTCCTTCTACTTGTAGTCCCTCTGTATTAGGAACTTCAACATATGAAAAATCCCAGTTATCTGACTGAACTCCATCAGTTTCTTCTACAACTTGTTTACTCCATTTGTCAACATCAACTTCTACCTTAAAATGATCCTTACCATGTCTACTTTCGACAGAAAAATGTTTTCCCATTTTAAATAGGGATCTTTTCATACCAATGCCAAAACGACCAACAGAATTATTTAATTCAGGTTTTATATCGTCAGGTCTTCCAAATCGGAAAGCATACTTTTGAGCTGTTTCTAATGAAAACCCTCCACAATTGTCTTCTATTACGAACATGTCTTTATTTAAAGACAATTTAACGTATAAACCCTCAAAAGAAGAGTTAACCTTAGGTCGTAACCTATTAGCACCATCAATAGAATTGTCTATTAAATCTATTATTGCATCTTCAATAGATATATCACGTGTGATCATATCTATGAAAAACTTCTTTGTAGGTCTACCTTGAATGATATTTTGCATAATAATATAGCTAGTTTAATAATGAATAAATATTATAATGAATAGACAATATCCGGTATTCGGTTATCACTATTATTTTTTGAGTTTATAACTCATACTCATCATAGTAAATGTCGAAATGGGATCTTTTTAGTCATTAGCACGGCAGATAGTGGCGATATGGGCCTGGTCTTCCGGGGTGATGGGGAAGGTGCCGTCGCGGAACTTGAAGTACTTGGTCTTGGTGAGGTCTGCGATGAGGGCTTGTGGATTGCCTTTGCCTTCGGCTCTGGGATATTCTGGTAGAAGTTGACCATACCGCGTGCCATGCGACGTTTCTTGTCAGAGCGGAAGTCGATGCAGTTGCCTTCGACAACATCCTTGCGGTAAGGATTGATGACGTTGACAATACGCAAATCATCAGAAGTCCATTGTTCTACAAGCCAACTGAGGCAATGATCCTTGCGAATGCAGGTAACGGTGTTGCACAACAGAAAATGTCGTGATTCCTCGCGGAGTAATGACTGCCCATAGGATAATGTTTGGTTGCTCATTGTCTCTCTATGGTCATGCATCATCTTTGTCCTGGCTCGGGAAAAGCAACTCTCGGACATCTGTTATTGGTTTCTCACAATCTCATCCTTCATCGCAAATACCATTTATTGCATCTACTTCATTTATTATATTCTCATCAATATAACCATATATGTACATTCCATCTTTTATCACAAACCCACTAATTACTGCTCGCCAAAATCGGGGTTGTCGGCATTATCCCATATGAGGTAAGTGGGTAGGAACATTAATGGGTAAATGCCTGTTTCGATGTAATTCAGATCTGCACATCCTAAATCTTTCATCACAGAGAGATTTGTGTCCAACTCACCACATATCTTCTTATCGACCATGTCTTTGGAATACACAGTCTTCAGTTGCTCTGACAACTCCTCAAGGCCTGAATTGACAATAGCCTTAACGACATGGCTGACAACGTATTTATCGCAGATATTTCCTGTAGGGTAATCAGAGATATAAGCATCAAGAACTCTGCTGAAGATGCCAGACAGCTCGTCATGTACCTTCTTGTTATAGGCTTCAGTCTTGGTCTCTGTATCACAACCCATCCTTGCCAATAGATCGGCTACAATTCGTTTTGAATAGTCAGTTAAACCTTCTTCCAATAAGAATTGCTCAAGTTGTTTTGGTTCATATTCAAAAACTATCGACAATATCGGCAATATGTACGTAAAGCCATTATAGTCAGGAAGGTTGAATCTGATTATGTCTTCCGACTGACGCAGCACTTCAAATACTACATCAAAAGAAGAGAAAGAGTATGAGGTCAAAAGGGTTATGAGAGTATTCCTTATGATGAAATGGTTGACAGTCGTATCTGACTCCAACTGCTCTGCACTTTTGCTCCATTGCTTGCCAAGCTCCCAAAGGATAAGCTGTTCTTCATCAGCACAGAATTCTTCTGTAGGAATGTCGAACAGGTGGTCAAACTCACGTCGGGTTATGTCCAAAGGGTCTTTTGAAAGTGTAGTAAACACCTCCTGATGTTTTATGTTTAGATCCTTCGGGTAGTCCTTACCTTTATATGTGTATACCATAATGTTTCTTGATTGAGGCGTTCTCGAGTTCTTACAATATACATGTTACTCAGTTATACCTTGTCAAGGTCATTCCACAACTGTGGATTAATGAAAACGCGTGAAAAAGTTTACATATCTTTCATTTCGCCTTTATAGGTTTCAAATCCTCTGCCTTGATTTTCACCTTGGCGTATCCAAGAAAGTCTAAGGCTATTGTAAGAAAATCGGATTTTTCGTCTATCCTCTCGACAGTACCTGTCACACCTTTAAATTTGCCAAAGCGGATACTTACAGAATCACCTTTGCTGAAATTGTTTGAGCTAAAGGTTACTGACTCATCGGCATTTATCAGAACAATCTTTAAGTTTTCAATCTGATCATCCGGTACAGTAGCCTTGTCACGGGTGCCCGGTTTGCGAAGAAAATGCAATATGAAGGACAGACGCTCAAGTCTTTCAGCCTCTTTTATGTCACACTTGATAAATACGATCTGGGTAATGACTACCTTGTCGATTAGCTTACGACGGTCGCTCCACTGCCGCCATACCTTTTGTATGGCAACATAAGTCTCAAAACCAAGTTTTTTTATTACCTGTGCATCCCGACGCTCGTGGTTGGGCTTGACATAGGCTACATGCCATTTTTTGCACAAAGCACCGCCTCCGTCTGTCCCATTAACAGATGGTATTTTCAGAGGACTCTTATTGGAATTATCCATATCGGTCTCTTCTTCGTGATCCAAACTGAAAGTCCCAACGTAGTGTCTTTACTGGCACTTTCATGCTTCACAAGGTGATGCCATCAAAGACTTGCCAAGTTCAGCACGGCGTGGGATGCTGTCTGTTAGCTCTTTAGGAGAGCGAATCTCCAACTGAGAGCAAACAGCCATTCAGTTGCTGCAAAGGTAATTAAAAAGAATGGATGGAACAAGGTTATTATCGAAAAAAATTACCCACTAGCCTAACTTTTTCTAATATTGATGCTACAAGCTTTATAATGCTACTTACGTGACTGAATCAGGATTATGTCTGAGAATAGACGAAGTTATCAAAAGTTTTCAATTACCACATATTATCGCAAGTAGTTGATTATCACAAGAAAATCGATCCGATTAGTGATAACCAACAAGTTAACAATACACTTATTCGAATCACTTGTGATAACTTACTGTGAGTTGAGCAGGCTCTTTATCATCTCGTCAATCTCTCGGTTCACTCGGGCAAAGTTGCGGTTGAGCATGACTTCTTTTTGACGGGCATCCTTGAAGGCGTAGATCTTGGGGAGGTCAACGTATTGGGCCTCCTCTTTCTTGATCTCAGCCATATTAAAGTTGGTTTTGCAGAAGTACTTCGTCGTCCTGAACTCAGGACTTTCCTCAAGATTGATGTTGCTGAAAGAGCTGCGCTCCGTGGGCGTGAAGTCACGGGCAGCCTGTCCGGCGAGCCAGCCGGTAGCCATGTCGGCTATCTTGGCGGCAGGAACGAGGTTGTCCATCT